>Ga0206907_1011_pt1 | contig 33130 bp, 27 predicted proteins | sample Alteio_BWOrgHeat_80_FD_152951 | JGI IMG/M metagenome (GOLD analysis project Ga0206907, IMG submission 152951) | Enriched cells from forest soil in Barre Woods Harvard Forest LTER site, Petersham, Massachusetts, United States -... | ecosystem: Environmental > Terrestrial > Soil > Temperate forest >...
CGCGGCTCGGTTTGTTCGCGACGTTCCAATTCTTCCGCGAGTAATTGCGCGAAATGTTCCGCCGAAACCTCACCGCCGGACTGGACGTAAATGACGTGCGGAGATAGACAGCCAAGCTGATTCCAAGCGACAACATCGTCCGCAGCAGCAGCAGCGATTTTTTTCGCGCGCGAGCCATGCAAAACTTCATGTGCCACAAAACCAAAGCTCACACGATGACCGTAGCCGAGAAAACGGATTTTAATCGGCAACTGCGCGCGAATAGCCGCAAGCGTTTCGTCATCGCCCGTCGCCGTCAAACAATCCGCTTCGGCAAACAAAACATTTTCCAAACCCGCATTTCCGCCGCGCCATTCGGCGATTTCCAGGCACGCGCCAAGTTTCGCGTCCGCATCGTAAATCGAGTGTGCGAAAAGTCTCGGCAAAAACGTCGAGCCGCTGGCGCACTTCACAAACTGCGCCGAGCGCGTAAGCAAACCGAAGACGATGCTCGTCAGCGCCGGATTCGGGATGTTGCCCGCCGCGATGTGGACTTGAAATTCCGGCGCACTGGCAATCGCCATGCGATTTTGCTTTTGCTCGACGATTGTCGCAGTCATGGCGTCCAGCCGTTTTGCGTCGCCGAATTCCTGCACAAGCAAAGCATGAAAATTTTCGCGTGTGAGTTGCTTAAAAAAATTATCCAGCCCGCGCGTCAATGTCTCGCGGGAGAAACCCGTCTGTGCCGGGCCAAGTTCAAGCGCAAGTTTCCGAAATGAATTATTCGCCTCTAGCCAGCCATCCGCCACGCCGCTCAAAACTTTTATCAGGCTTTCCGTCGTGCGGTTCATCAGGTAACGCTCGCGGTTACGCTTCAACGTCTGGCACGCCTCCGCGATCATCGCCGCCGACAACATCGCCTCCGGCGGCAGATCGGCGAGAAAATAATTTGGCAGGTTCATGCGGTCATCAAGGAACAACCGCGCGGCTCGGCAAGTTGCGCGCGGCCAATCAATTCAAACCCTTCGCCACGACGAACGCCCAAGTCTTCCGTCTGAATTGCAGCGACAGAAAACACGTTCGCCAAATCGAACACACGGATCAAACCTGTTTCGCCTTCTGCAACTTCACGGCCAGTTTCCGACGAAATGATTTGAACCCGCGACCACGGTGGAAATTGAAATTTGCCGGACGCCGTTACATAAGCCTGCGAACTCAACTCGCTCATGCCGTATTCGCAGATGATGTTTTCGCGCGGAACGCCAAGTAATTTCGTGATGAGCGAATGCAATTCTGTTTTCGGCATTGAACGCGAACGGTTTTTGTAGCCACCGGTTTCCATAACACGCGAACCTTCGGGCAACTGTAACCGCAAATTATTTTGCGCCAGATAATCCAACAGATGCACGAAGGAAAACGCAGTTCCAAAAATGAGTTTTGGATTTTGAGTTTTGGATTTTGATTTGCCGTTCAAGGCTGCAATCGTTGCAGCAAAATCCAATGCCCATGCGCCATCAGAAGAAATTTTCCCGGCGAAAGCCATTTCGTGCGCGCCGACTTTTCGCCGCACGGTTTCAAACATATGAATCAGCGAGGAATGTGGCGCGGCCTCTTGGTTCGGCGTAAGAAAAACAAGTTCACCTGCATTACCAAAGTGAAGCTGAAACCATTTCCATAATGACGCCTCATAAAGCACCAGTGATTCGGCGCTGTGAAAATGGCGGCTCGATTTTTGTTCGGTTGTGCCGCTGGAATGAAAAACTGCCGTTCGCTCGCCCGATGCAAGACTGGTCAATTTCAGTTCCTTGAACGCGCCGGTCGGCACGGCAGGGATTTGCGCCCAATACTCGACTGCTTCCGGCGTTCGCCCACGTGCCTCACAAATTCTTCGGTAGGCGAAATTATTTTCAAATTGAAGCCCGAAAAGTTCGAGCGCGAGCGCGTCAAAGTCTTCGCCCTGAAAACCGGAACGTATGGACTCGCGCAAGCGCGCGGCGAAGTTTGAAAGTTCGGATGTCATGCGGTTTTAATTCACGGCTGGTGTTCCGCAACAGCCGATAAGCATGATAACACGAAGCACCTGCGCTGCAAGCGAGATTGCCTTTGCGCCATTTGTGCGCCAAACTGCTCGTTCGATAATGAGCAAACGGTTTTACATCACCACCGCGATTGATTATGTCAACGGCCAGCCGCATCTCGGCCATGCTTACGAGAAAATCGTGGCCGACGTCATCGCCCGCTCGCGGCGCAGTCTTGGACAGGAAGTTTTTTTTCTGACCGGCCTCGACGAACACGGCCAGAAAGTCCAGCAGGCCGCGCAAACCGAGAAAAAAAATCCGCAAGAGTATTGCGACGTGCTCGCGGCTGATTGGAAATCGTTCGCAAAAAAACTGGAGCTGACGAACGATGATTTCGTTCGCACAACCGAATCACGCCATAAGGAATTTGTCCAAGCCATTCTTTCAAAACTCAATGCTGCCGGACAATTTTACAAAGCAAGTTACAAGGGATTTTACTCGGCGAAGGAAGAAACATTTTTGACTGAAAAAGACCGGCGGGCTGACGGCACGTTTGATCCGAGCTACGGTGAAGTTGTCGAGCTGCTCGAAGAAAATTATTATTTCAAACTCAAAGACCAGCAGCAGTGGCTGATTGATTACATTGAGGCGAATCCGTCGTTTGTGCAACCGGATTATCGCCGCAACGAGGTTCTCGGCTTTCTCAAAAACAACACGCTCGAAGATTTGTGCATCTCGCGTCCGTTAGCGCGTTTAAATTGGGGAATTCCCCTGCCCTTCGACGCAAATTTTGTGACTTATGTCTGGTTCGACGCGCTTGTGAGTTACATCAGCATTCCGAACGCGCATCCGTCACTGGAACTTTGGCCTGCCGACATCCACGTCATCGGCAAAGACATCTTGAAATTTCACGCGGTCTATTGGCCGATCATGCTCAAAGCGATGGGCCTGCATCTGCCGAAACAAATTTTGGTTCACGGCTGGTGGCAAAAGGATGGCGCAAAAATTAGCAAGAGCACCGGCAACATCGTCGAGCCGATTGCCGTCATTGACGAATGGGGCTTGGACGCTTTTCGCTTTTACGTCTTGCGCGAACTCGACATCGGCCCGGACGGAAATTGGACGGACGCCGGATTCAAGTCGCGTTATTCCGCCGAGCTTGCAAACGGCTTGGGAAATCTCGTCAACCGCTCGCTCTCAATGCTCAAGCGTTATCGCAACGGAATCGTTCCCGCGCAATCGGATGAACTCACGGCGTTCGCCGCGAAAGCCGTGGACGAAACCCACGCGCTGCTCAAACAAAATCAATTGCAGGCGGCGTTGCAAAGCATCTGGTCACTCGTCACTCGCGCGAACCAATACGTTGACCAGACCGCGCCGTTCAAACTGGCGAAAGACCCGGCGCAATCGCAGCGGCTTGATGAAGTTTTGTATAATCTCGCCGAGACGTGCCGAATCCTCGCCGTTTTGCTCTGGCCGTTTTTGCCGGGAACGGCGGTGAAGATTTACGCGCAGCTTGGTTTGAATGAATCGCCGGATAAATTTTCGGAATCGGTTTGGGGCAAATTAAAATCCGGCCACGCGATTGGCGAACCCGCGCCGCTGTTCCCGCGCAAAGAAGCGTGATTTGCAGTTTCGAGGAAGGTTTGCTAGATTGCATCCATGAAAATAAATCCCGTCGCTAAATTTTCATCGCCCGCCCTGCTTGTTCGCGCCGCCTGTATAATCCTGGCTTTTGGAATTCTATTCTTAAATTCTGGCTGCCAGTCGAACAGTCCTTTGGCCATGCAACAGGCAAATTATCCGAAAGATAAAGTGGATGCGCCTGCCCTGTTCAAAGAAAACTGCGCCAAATGCCATGATATGGATGGACGCGCCAAAACATTCCACGGCCGACTCGTCGGCGCGCAGAATTTTACCGACGCGAAATGGCGGGCGAACGTCACGGATGAAGAAATGTCCGACGCGATAAAAAAGGGACCGAAAGCCATGCCTGCTTTCGAGAAGAAACTGTCTCAAGCCGAGATAGACGCACTCGTCGCTTATGTGCGTTCCTTCAAACAGGCGCAATGAATTAATTCAACACTTCGCCGCGACGGTAGTAAGTCGGAATGTCGAGGTCTTCGCCCTTGTGGATCGTCGGCTCGCTTTTGTCGAACCGGCCTTTGGAAATTATCGCGAGCGGCAATTGCGTCTGGCGCATTTTTGAATCTCCCTTTCGAGCGCGGCTGTGACGCGCAATCGTGTGCTCGCGCTGGTGCAATTGAAGCGCGGACGGCTTCTCTGCACTGCGAGAAAAATCCTGACTCGCGGGCGAGCCGCCCGCGCTCCGCTCTGTCGCGATTTGCGAAACCATTTGTTCAGTCGCAGCAGTTTCATTTTTTGCGCCGGAATTTTTCGCGGCGATGAGCGTGACGGACAATTTATTTTTCAGCTCCGCGTCCACCGCCGCGCCCATGATGATTTGCGCGTGTTCGCAATGACGGCTGATTTGCTCCATCACGCGGTTCACCTCGGCCATCGTCAAATCTTTTCCGCCCATCAGGCTCACCAGCACCGCGTCGGATTCGGCCAGCGCACGGCCTTCGTCGAGCAGCGGATGCGCGAGCAATTTTTCCACAATTTCGCGCGAACGTCCCGCGCCGCTTGCCTCGACAAATGCGAACGAACTTTCGGAGTGGCGGTCGCGGACGAGCGCGCACAAATCGTTGAAATGGATTTGGATCAATCCGGGCCGCGTCAGCAATTGCCACACGCCGCGCACGCCTTCGACGAGCAATCCGCCGGTGATGCGGAACGTGTCGAGCACGCTCGTGTTTTCGTCAATCAGCTTGAAAGTTTTCTGGCTCGGCAGGCAAATCACGCCGTCGGCGACGGATTTTAATTGCTCCAAACTTTGCTGCGCCTGTTGCTGGCGACGATTGCCTTCGCACAAAAATGGCAGCGTCACGAACGCGAGCACAAGCGCGCCGGTTTCCTTCGCCGCGCGAGCAAGAACGGGACTGATGCCGCTGCCCGCGCCGCCACCGAGTCCGGCGATTATCAAAATCACGTCCGCGCCTTCGCACGCGGTTTTGAGCGTGGCAAATTGTTCCTCGGCGATTGCGCGTCCGCGATCAGGATCGCCGCCCGTGCCGAGGCCGCGCAGCAATTTTGTTTCGAGATGGATTTTCACCGTCGCGGACGACGCGGCGAGCGACGGCGCGTCCGTGTTGACCGCCACGAAATCTGCGCCCGCGAAATCCTCGCCGTTCAGCGCGTCGAGCAGACTCACACCAGCGCCGCCGACGCCGAAAATTTTGATTGTCCGCGCCTGCGTCGTTTCGAGCGCAGCCGTTGGAATTTCAGTTTTGGTTTTCATGGCGGTTTGAAATCACGAGCGTTGCAAAAATTTTCCGAACACGCCTTTGATCCCCTGCGCGATGGACGATTTGCCCTCGCGCTTGCGCGTTTTGAGCGAGCCGTATTTCGCGAGGCCGATGGCGGTGACGAATTCCGGCTGGTTGAGCGCGGATTCCAGCCCGCTGATGGAATTGATCTGGCCGGGCGAAACGGGCATCTGCAAAACGGATTGCGCAAGCTCGGCGATTTGCGGTGCGCGCGCGCAGCCGCCGCAGAGAAAAGCCCCGGCGCGCGGATAATCCGTCATTCCGGCCTGCTCCAGATCCGCCGCGATGATCTGGAAAATTTCCTCGAGCCGCAGCGACATGATGCGTTGCAGATGCTCGACGTTGACGGTCTTGAGCGGCAAGCCGAGTTCGTTCGTGATCGTGAGCGTGCGGCCTTTCATCGCGTCGTCCACGAGCGCAGAGCCGTATTCTTTTTTTAATTTTTCCGCGCGGCTCAACGAAACTTTCAACCCGTGGCCCAAATCGTTTGAAACGTGATCGCCGCCGAGTGCGAGTGCGCCGGTGTATTTGATGACGCCGTCGGCGTAAACGGCGTAATCCGTCGTGCCGCCGCCGATGTCAATGACCAGCGCGCCGAGTTCCTTCTGCTCGTTCGTCAGCAGCGCGAGCGACGACGCGAGGCCGTTGAAGACAACCTCTTCCACTTCGAGCTGCAAACCTTTCACGATGCGCACGGCGTTTTGCAGGCGGTTCGTGTTGCCGTGGACGACGTGCATGTCCACCGCAATCCGCGCGCCGAGCATTCCGACGGGATCGGTGATGCCGTCGTGGCCGTCCACCAAAAAATGCTGGCGGACGGCGTGAATCACCGTGTTTTCGGCGGGCAAATTTATCGCCTTCGCATTTTTAATGACATCTTGAACATCGTCTTCGGAAATTTCACGGTCAGCGGAAACCACCGGATGCACGCCGCGATTGTTGAAGCCGCAAATGTGCCCGCCAGTCACGCCAAGATAAACGCTGCGGATCTCGACATCATATCTGTGCTCGGCCTCGACGATGGCGTTGCGCACGCATTCCTCGGCCTGCGCCGCGTCCACGATCTCGCCTTTGCGCACGCCGCTCGTGATGGACTGGCCGATGCCGATGATGTTCAGCGCGCCGTCGGCATTTTGATTGCCGACGATGACGCAGACTTTCGACGTGCCGATTTCCAGACCGACTATGATGTTGTCATCGTCAAACATTTTTTCTCCGTAAAGTTGCCGGCGTTAAAATTTTCGGCGCGACTGCCGGTGTAAAATTATTTTCCGCCCAGCGAACCGGCACGTTGTTCGCCACCGCCAGGTCGAGCGACGCGATCATTTTATTTTTGCTCATGCCCAAATCGTAAATCTCCCGCCAGCGTCGCAATTGCTGCTCCAGATTGTCGAGCGCAAAAGTGATCTCGCCGCCCTGCCCCGTCGTCGCGACGATGACGCCCGGCGCGGAAACATCAATCCGCCGCAAATCCACCAGCCCCGCCATCGGCGAATGTTTGAACGCGCCGATCAATTTCAACGCCGCCTGCGCCTGCGGCAACTCGACGCGATGACCCGCCTGCAATTGATAACCGTTCAGCCCCGTGACCACCGGCAACTGGCTGTTCATCTGCGAAAGCGGAATCACGCACAGGCGCGGGTCAAGCGGCTGCATCACAAAACCGTCCGCGTCCAGTTGAATGACGGAAATGGCGATCCCATTTTTGCTGTCGGCGCGCGGCACGTTGACTTGCGCAATCGGCTGACGTTCCGTCACGCGGATTTTCAACGTGCGCGGCAAAACGCGCTCGATGGAAACCGAATCAATCGTCGAAACCAGTTCCAAATTGCGTTTCACCGACGCCAAATCCAGTGCGATCAGATTTGCGCCGAGCTTCACGCCAGACCAGCGGCGCAATTGCTCCGGCGCAATCACGCCGTCCGTCTGCACCTCGACACTTTGGATCGCGAACTCGGAATTTTCATAAACAAATTTATCCAGCGCCCACTCGCCGCTGCGCCAAAGCAGATAAAGCCCGAACACCGTGCCGAACAAAACGCAAAACCCGACCGCCGCCAGCCGCGTGCGCGTCGCGCGAACCCGATCCGAGCGCAGCTTCACGTCGAGCAAATGCCCGCGATGCAACCGCCGGTTTTTTATTTCACGCTTAAACCACATTTGTCATCAACATATTCTGGCAACACAAATTTTTGCGGCGAATGCCGTGTTGTCGCCCATTTTTTCGTCCATCTTGTCCACAATTTTTCTTTTCAACGCTAACTCAATCATCCGCTGGCACAATTCTTCGTAACTCAATCCCACCGCAGCCGCAGCCTTCGGCAATAAACTTGTCTCGGTCATTCCTGGCAATGTGTTCACTTCTAAAACAATTGGCTCGCCGTTCGCGCGCACCATCACGTCCACGCGCGCGTAATCGCGTCCGCCGATTGCGTGAAACGCGCCGAGCGCGGCGGCTTGAATCCGTTTCGTCGTCGCCGCGTCAAATTGCGCCGGACAAAAATATTCCGTGCAACCCGCCGTATATTTATTTTTGTAATTATAACTGCCAGTTTTCGGCCGCACTTCAACAATCGGCAACGCCGCGCCATCCAAAATCCCCACCGTCGTCTCTCGCCCGACGATTTTTTCCTCGACCAAAACTTCCGAATCAAATTTCAACGCTTCCGCCAGCGCATTTTGCCAGTCTTCCGCGCGCTCGACGAATTGCAAACCGACGCTCGAACCTTGCCGCACCGGCTTCACGACCAGCGGCAACAGTAAATTTTCCGGCAGCGGCGCTTTTTCCGAACTGACGACCACAAATTTCGCCGTCAGCACGCCAGACGCGATGCACCTTTGTTTCGTCAAAACCTTGTCGAACGCGATGCGGCTCGCCTCCGAATCGCAGCCCGTGTAAAGCACGCCAAGCTTTTCAAGCTGCCGCTGCACCGTGCCGTCCTCGCCGTAAGTGCCGTGCAACGGCGCGAGGCAGACGACCTCCGTGTCCGGCGGCAAAATCCAGTCCGGCGTTTTGGGATCCAGCTCGACCACCGAGTGACCGAGCGACCGCAACGCCTTCACCACGCCCGCGCCCGACCGCAACGACACTTCGCGCTCGGCGCTGGGGCCGCCGAGCATCACCACAATTTTTAATCGTTGAAACATTTGTTTCGAGACAGAATTAACAAAATTTTCAGAATTAATTTTGTGAATTCTGTTAATTCTGTCTTCAATTTTCTTCACCAATAATTTCAACTTCCGTGTGCAATTCAATTCCGCGTTCGGCTTTCGTCTTCGCCTTCAAAATTGAAATCAGTTCTAAAACGTCGCGCGCCGTCGCCTTGCCGTCGTTCACGATGAAATTGCCATGCTCGGCGGAAACCACCGCGCCGCCCACGCGCGCGCCTTTCAATCCCAGTTCATCCACCAGCCTGCCCGCCGGAATCGCGCCGGGATTTTTGAAGATGCAACCCGCGCTCGGCGCAGCGGGCTGCGATCCCCAGCGCTTCTCGCTGAACGCCTTCATGCACTGCTCGATCTCCGCGCGCGGCAAAATCCGGCATCGGAAAACCGCGCCCAGCGCGATGTGATTCTTCAACGCCGCGCAACTGCGATAATCAACGGCCATTTCTTTCGGCGACATTTCAGAAATGTTGCCGTCAAAATCCATCACGCGCACCGACTCGACGGCATCGAACGTCGCGCCGCCCATCGCGCCCGCGTTCATCCGCAACGCGCCGCCGACGCTGCCCGGAATGCCCTCGAGAAATTCCACGCCGCTCAAATTGTTCCGCTTCGCCTCGACCGAAACATTCTTTAACTTCGCACCCGCGCCGCAGTGCAATCGCTCGCCAACAATTTCAATTTTACTAAAAGCCGGTTGTGACAGACAAATGACAACACCGCGAAATCCGCCATCGCGCACCAGCAGATTCGAACCGCGACCGAGGATGAAAAACTTGATTTCGTTTTCGCCGCAAAATTTCACGACGCTTGCCAAATCGTCTTCGTTCGCCGGCTCGACATAAACATCCGCCGGCCCGCCGACGCGCAACGTCGTGTGCTTCGCCAGCGGTTCGTCGCGCCGGATCACTGTCGCGCGCGAAACGCGGGCGGCCAATACGTCAGGGATATTTGCTTTGGCAGTCATTGGTTCTTCTAAAATGTCGGCGATGAGCGTCATAATTCAATGCGCGTGTTTCGCCGAGCCATGCGCGTGACCGCAACCGCACTTTTTCACCTTTGATTGCGCCGTCTTTTCCTGCTGCTGCGCAATCGCGATTAAAATGTTTTCTGCGATCTGCTCCGCCGCCTTCGGCGCGTGCCATTGCGTGAGCGCGTTTTGAATTTCGGAACGCGCTAAATCATTTTCGACAAGTTCAGTCAAAAATGCCGCGACTTTTTCCGGCGTGGAATTTTTTTGTTCCAGCAATTTTGCCGCGCCCGTTTTCTCAAACGCGCTCGCGTTGACGAATTGATGATTGTCCGCCGCCGTGGGATACGGCACGAGCAGCGACGGAAGCCGCATTGCAGCAATTTCTGCTAGCGACGACGCGCCGGAGCGGCTGACACACGCGGTTGCTGCGCCAAGCGCCAAGTCCATTTCGGCGAGAAATGGTTTGATGACAACTTTCAAATTCTGCACGGCGTAGGCGGCTTTCACTTTTTCAAAATCATTTGCGCCGGTCAGATGCAGCCATTGCCGATTTTTCCCGGCCAGCAACGGAAGCGCAGACAAAATCATTTCGTTCAATCCACTCGCGCCCTGGCTGCCGCCGACTACGAGAATTGTCGGCAGATTCGGGTCAAGCCCAAGTGCAACGCGACATTCAGCAGCATCACGCGCCTGAAATTGCGGACGAACCGGAGTTCCAGTCACGGAAACTTTTTTGGCTCGCAACCGCGAGCCGGCTTCGGGAAATCCAATAAATGCTTCGTCCACAAATCGCGCGAGAAAACGATTGGCGCGTCCGGGAATGGTGTTTGACTCGTGTAAAAATGTTTTCGCGTCGAATTTTCTGGCGGCAAGAACGGGAGGCGCGGAAGTAAATCCGCCCATCGCTAAAATTGCGTCGGGGTTTTGCTTTTTGAAAATTTTTTGCGTGGCGCGGAACGATTTCCAAAAACTCAAGGCAAAGGAAAAGTAATTGCGGTTTTGCAAGCCGACCGCCGGAAGCGTAAAAACGTCCATGCCTGTTGCGGATTTCACGGCCTGCTGGTCAACATTTTTTGGCGAAATGAGCAGCGCAACTTTGCAGCCGCGCTTTTTCAATTCCTCCGCGACGGCGAGTCCCGGAAAGAGATGTCCGCCCGTCCCGCCGCAGGCGATGGCGACGAAGGGCGTTTTTGTTTCGGAAGCGGTCATGTTGCCCTCGCGGCAAAGGGATTATCGGCGGCGTCAATTTCCGGCTTTGCATTTTTCTCGCGGACAGTTTTTTCCCGCACGGGCGCGTGGCGTGCGACGCTCAACAGAATTCCCACGCCAATCAACATCGCGAGCAGGCTTGAGCCGCCGGAGCTGATGAATGGCAGCGCGAGTCCCTTGTTCGGCAGGACGCTGGTGACGACGCCGATGTTGATGGCGGCCTGCAGCGAAATCAAAAACGTGACGCCTGTCGCGAGCAGGCAGCCGAAGTTGTCGCGCGAGTTGAGCGCGATGCAGATTCCGCAAATGGCGATGAGCAGAAATGCGACGACGACGAACAGCGTTGCGATCAATCCCAGTTCCTCGCCGATGTTGGCGAAAATAAAATCGCTCTGGATTTCAGGGACGTAACCGAGTTTCTGCAATCCGTTGCCAAGGCCGAGGCCGGTCACGCCGCCCGCGCCGAGCGCGATCATGCTCTGGTGCGCTTGAAGCGCCGCGCCATTGAGATGATCCTGCGGATGCAACCACGCGGCGATGCGGTTCATGCGCATCGGGCTGTGCAAGATTGAAACGGCCAGTGCCGCCGCACCAGCGAGCGCGGGGAGCAGCAAGTGTTTCAATTGAACGCCCGCGACGAGAAGCATCATGCCGCTGACGGCGGCAAGAAGAATTGTCGTGCCGCGGTCGGGTTCGATAAAAATCAAGCCGAGCGCAAACACGATGATGATGCCGGGAAAAATAATTCCGCGTTTGAACGTGTCCATTTTGCGTTGCGAGCGGTCGCAATACCACGCGAGCATGACAATGAGAGCGATCTTGACGAGTTCGGACGGCTGGAATGTCGCACCGGGCAATCGAATCCAGCGGTGCGCGCCGTTAAGTTTCATTCCAAGATGGGGGACAAAAACACAAACGGCCAGTGCCAGCGAACCGATGAAAACCGGCCACGCGAATTTTTTAAGAATTGCGTAATCGAGAATCGCCATCACTGCGCACGCGACAAATCCGAGCGCACACCAGACGAGTTGCATCTGGAGCAGATGCGCGCCGACTTCGGCGTGCGTGCGAACGTTGACGAGCGCGAGACTCGCGCTGTAAATCATCACCAGCCCGAGCGCGAGCAAAGCGGCGACGCAAATGGCCAGTGTTGTGACGGCGACTTTCATTTAATTTTTCAAAACAAATGCCCGCCGCAATTTTTTAACGCCGACGCTTAATGCGCGGGCGTTGCGCTCGGCGCGGGCGCGGGCGCAACCGGGGTCGGAGTCGGAACAGTTGCAGGCGGCGTGTTCACGACCGTGTTCGGAGCTTCGGCCTTCACCGGAATTTTCAATTTCTGTCCGACTTTGATTTTCGTCGTGGACAAATTATTTTCCGACTCGATCGCCTTTACGGTTGTGCCGTTTGCCTTTGCGATTTTCGTCAATGTGTCGCCAGATTTGACTGTGTAAGTCTCCGCGCTGGTGTCGGTGGAACCCGTCACGCTCGTTGTCGGAGTCGCAGTCGCACTGCCGGTTCCGGCGGGAAGCACAATTTTATCGCCGACTTTCATTCTCGTCGGCTGGACATTCGGATTCGCGGCTTCAAGCGCCTTGAGGCTGATGCCGTGGGCTTTCGCGACTTTGCCGAGCGTGTCGCCTTTGACGATGACGTATTCGCTCTCGGTTGGTTCAGCCGGCGGCGGCACAACGACCGGCGGATTTGTCACGACTGGCGGCACATAGGCTGTCGCATTGGAATTATCCATCGGCGGAGTATTTGTATCGGTGGCCGCCACGGTGTTCGTGTCAACCGGCGGATTGTTGTCGGTGTTTTCGCGCTTGCAGCCCTGGATGAGCATCGCGGTCAGTCCGCAGACGCTGATGGCGAGCACGCAGAAGACGGCGAGCTTCATGCGCGAGCGACGTTTTTCTTGTTCGAGCAGTGAGCCTTGGGGAACGAATGGATTCGGGTTGTTCATGGGTTTGGCGCGGGTTGCGTCCTTTCTTCGAGGTCGGTTTTGTTTTGTTGATTTTTCCGCAACGAAACTTTCCCTCGAAAAATTTCGCGGCGGGTTAAATTTATTTTGCTCATCGTCGCTTGCGTGAAGACGCCGACAGAATTTCCGACGGTGGGGAAAATTAAAAATGCCTCGCCGTCCACTGCGCGCCTCGCTGCTTCCGGCAGAATTTGTAACAGTCGCGTAACGCGCGCGCAAGACGCAAAACGCATTTTTTGCATTGGAAATGTTGCTTTCATCGTAGTTTCAAGGTTGCCAGCGCGACCACCGCGCACAGCACGCACAAAATGTAAAACCGCATCACGACCTGCGACTCATACCAGCCCTTTTTTTCGAAATGATGGTGCAGCGGCGCCATGAGAAAAATCCTTTGACCCGCGCCGTAAAACTTTTTTGTGAATTTGAACCAGCCGGTTTGAATCATCACCGAAACCGCTTCCAAAACAAAAACTCCGCCCGCAATCACGAGGACAAACGGTTGGTGAATCAGAACGGCGATAATCCCAAACGCGCCGCCAAGCGCGAGCGAGCCTGTGTCGCCCATGAAAACTTGCGCCGGATGACAATTATACCACAAAAATCCCAGACCCGCGCCGATCATCGCCGCGCAGAACACGGTCAATTCGCCGGCGCCGCTGACGTAGGGAATTTGCAAGTAACCCGCGATTTTCACGTTGCCCGCGACGTAAGTGAAAATCAAAAACACAAACGCCGTGATGAGCGTGCAGCCGATGGCAAGTCCGTCGAGGCCGTCCGTCAAATTCACCGCGTTGGAACTGCCGACAATTGCGAGCAGCACGACCAACACGCCGACAATTGCGCCGACTTCAATCGGAAATTTGTAAAACGGCAGCATCAAATCGCTGACAAGATTGCTGTGAATTATATTTTTGTTTCCAAGCAGCAAAAGCTCGCTCGTCGCCGGAAGTTCTAAAAGATAAATGCCGACGAACAAACCAAGCGCGGCCTGGACCAGAAGTTTCACGCGCGGCGGAGTGCCGCCGCCACTCTGTTGGATGATTTTCGCATAGTCGTCGTAAAATCCAAGACCCGACAAAACCAAAACCGCGAGCAGCGTCAATTCCACCTGCGCGTTCCATTCCGTCCATAGCATCGTTGAAAAAACCAAAACCGTGACGATCAAAACACCGCCCATCGTCGGAGTTCCCTTTTTGCTTAAAATTCTTGCGGCGAGTCCGCCCGCTTCCTCGGCGCGATCTTTATAATCCTGACCGAATTTCAAAGTCTTCAGCCAATGAATTATTTTCGGACCGAGCCACCAGCTTAACAGCAGCGCCGTCACCGCCGCGCCTGCGCTGCGAACGGTGATATAACGGAACAATCGCAAAAACGAGAGCCGACCTTCCCAAGTCGTCCCGTGCGACCAATCCAAAATTTGCTGGCTCAAGTAATAGAGCATTTTCGATTTACGATTTTTCCGACTTCAACGTCTCTGTAATTCTTTCCAAACGCGATGCCCTCGACGCCTTCAACAAAACCACGTCGCCCGTTTTCAAAAATTTTCTAATCGCCGTCACCGCCATCTCAACATTTTCAAATTCAATCACGCGATTCAATCCGCCGTCGCGCGCCGCCTTCGCGGTAACCACCGCCATTTTTCCAACAGCAAATAGCTGGCCAATTTTCAATTCCGCCGCACGCTTTCCGACTTCCGCGTGAGCCGACTCGCTGTGCGCGCCGAGTTCTTCCATATCGCCGAGAACCGCCACGCGACGGCCTTGCAACGGCAGATCGCACAAAGTTTCCAGCGCGGCGATCGTCGAATCCGCGTTCGCGTTGTAGGCGTCGTCCAAAACGCGCACGCCGTTCGCTTCCCAAAATTGCAGCCGCATTTTCGGCGGCTTGCACTCGAACAAGCCGCGCTGGACTTCGTCACGGCTCAAACCAAGTTCCTCGCCAACTGCAATTGCAAAGAGCGCATTCGTCACTTGATGACGGCCGAGTAAATTAATTCGATACTCGCCGCAAAATTCTTCTTCTGCCGTTTGCACCCGAAACGTCACGCCATTTTTGTCCAAACGAATTTTGTCCGCATGCCAGTCATTTTTCTCGCCAAGTCCGACGCAAACAATTTCCGCCTTCGTTCGCGCAATAATTTTTTCCGTCCACTCATTGTCGCCGTTCACAAAAAGTTTTCCGTCCGCTGGCAAAAGTTCCACGAGCCAGCCTTCTTCCTGCGCGACGCCTGCGACATCGCCAAAAAATTCCAAATGCTCGCGGCCAATATTTGTCAACACACCGAATTTTGGCTGAATCATTTTCACGAGCGGCGCGAGCTCGCCCGGATGATTCGTGCCCGCTTCCAGCACGGCGGCCTGATGCGATTTTTCTAGCCGCAATAACGTCAGCGGCACGCCGATGTCGTTGTTGAAGCTCGCCTCGCTTGCCAGCGTCGAAAACTTCTGGCGTAAAACCGATGCGAGCAATTCCTTCACCGTCGTTTTGCCGTTCGAACCGCCGACACAAATAATTGGCAAATCAAATTGCTTCCGATAACTAGCCGCCAATTTTCCAAGCGCAATTCTTGCATCGCCTACGACTAATGTTGCAACGTCCGCCACGACTTTGGACTTTTCAACGACGACTGCCGTAACATTTTTCGCCGCGACCTCGTTCAAGAATTCGTGGCCGTCGAATTTTTCGCCGCGAATTGCAAAGAACAAATCGCCCGGTTTTGCCTGACGCGAATCCGTGCAGACATTTTTTACAAAAATTTCCGCCGCACCGCGCCGGATTTCTCCGCCACAACTTTCAGCGACAAATTTCAAAGAGCGTTCTTCCACAAAATTTCAACGTGAAACGCCCACCGCCACGATCGGCGCTGGCGAATTCGGCTGCTGCAAATTTTCGTCAGCCGGGATGTTCAAATAACTCGCGCAGCGCTCGGCGACGTTGTGAAAAACCGGACCGCAAAGCGCGCCGCCAAACGCGCGTCCGCCTTCCTTCGGCGAATCCATGACGATTGAAACGCAGATTTGCGGATTGTCCGCCGGAAAAAATCCGATGAACGAAACGACGAAGCGGTCGTTCGCATATTTTCCATCCACAACTTTTTGCGCCGTGCCGGTTTTTCCGGCAACGACATAATTCGCAAGGCTCGCAAGCGGTGCAGTGCCGTCTTTGCTGACAACTGTTTTCAAGGCCTCAACCATTTCGCGCGCCGTATCTTCGCTCACGACGCGGCGGACGGCCTGCGGTTCATATTTCTGGACGATATGTCCGTCGCTGTCCTGCAATTGTTTCACAAGCATCGGACGCATGAGCACACCGCCGTTGGCGATTGCGCTGACGGCCATCGCCATCTGCAAACGCGTTACAGCCACACCCTGCCCCATCGGGATTTGCGCGATGGAATATTTTCCCCACTCGTTCGCCGGGCGCACGAAACGTTTCGCGCTGACCTCGCCGGGCAGTGGAATTCCCGTGGCCGCGCCGAGTCCGAAATTTTCCATGTAATCAAAAAGACGCGGCGCTTGGAGTTTCATCCCGATTTTCGACGCGCCGATGTTCGAGGATTTTTCCAAAACCTGTTCAACGGTCAAATTTCCAAAATGATGGCCTTCCGAATCGTGCAAAATAATTCCGCCGTAATGAAAAACTCCGTTCTCGCAAAACACGCTGTCATTGAGCGAAACAATGTGATCGTTCAGCGCGCCGGAAATTACGATTGTCTTGAACGTCGAGCCGGGTTCCATCACGTCGCTGATGACGCGGTTCTGCTCGTTGTTCGTGGTGATGGTTTGAAGATTGTTCGGGTCAAAATTTGGGAACGAAGCCATCGCGAGAATTTCACCCGTGCTCGGGCGCGTGATGATGCCCGTGATTCCTGCGGGCGAGTGTTCGCGCATCGCGTCTGCGAGTTCGGTCTCCAGAATATTCTGCACCGCCGTGTCAATCGTCAGCACGACGTTCAAGCCGTCGCGCGCCTGGACATCCTCGTCGCGATACGCGGTCAGCTCGTTTTTGTGGCTGTCCATTCCTGTCACGCGCCAGCCCGACGCGCCTTCGAGCTTGTCGTCGAAAAATTTCTCGATGCCGTCGTAGCCGAAAAGTTCGGAGATGTTATTTGTATTCTGCCTCGTGCCGACAAATCCAAGAACATGCGCCGCGAGCGAACCATTTTGATAAACGCGCAATTGATCGTCCTCGCCGAAAATCGCGTATTGCCGCAAGTTGAAGGCGAAGTTTCTGAAATTCACGCGCTCGGTTTTTGACATTTTGCTTTCGTCAACAGCCAGCGGCAGATTTGTCATTGCGCAGGAAATTTTCTGCCACGTTTCGTCGGAAACTTTTCGCTGAAGAACCGTGTATTGATTTGTGACCGTCTGGCCTTTTGAATTTTTCATCAGGCGCGGCTGTAATTTCTGGAACAAATCCGCCTCGTTCATCTGCAACAGCGGCGCGAGCGCGTGCGCGACCGCGGCTTGTTGATTTCCAATGAGCGATGGATTCGCGCAAACTGTTTTGACCGGAATGGTTGTCGCAAGAAGATTTCCGTTCGCGTCCAGAATGTCGCCGCGACGCGCGGCCTGCGGAATTTTTTCCTGCGAACCTTTTTCCGCGAGCGCGGCGAGTTCGCCGTGACGCCACACTTGCAGATCCACGAGCCGGAAGCCCAGCCCGACGAACGCCGCCACGACGAGCGCCAGCATCGCCAACAGTCGGGCGAGTTGTTGTCCGCGATTTTTCATCCTAAAATGGCCAGCCGCCCGTGGCGATCGGTTCCTCAACCAACGGCGTCACGAGCGGCGGCCAAAATTTTATTTTTTTATTGCGTTGTTGCGTCAATTGGCCGCGCGGCGAACTGTCGCGTCAAATTATTTTCCGGCGACGAAAAAATTTGCGGTTCGGTCAGCCGGACGACTTGCATCGGTTGCGCGGGCAAAAGGCCAAGATTTAATTCCTTCGCGCGCGCGTCCAATTTCATCGGCGAGCGCAATTCGGCCAAATCTTTCACGCGCTGATCATCGTCCTTCTGCAATTGCGCGAGACGGATTTCATTGGCGCGAATCTGTTTGCCAAGCTGGTAAATCTGGCCTTTCTGCCAGACGTAACCAACCGCCGCGCCCGCAATCACAAAGCACGCAAAAAACGCCGCCAGCGCCGGGCCGAACCGGATTGACGCCGACTGACTGTTTCGATTTTTTGCCATCTTAAATCTTCTCCAAAATTCTCAACTGCGCGCTGCGGCTGCGCGGATTTTCTTTCAATTCAACTTCGCCGGGCAAAATCGCCTTGCGGTTCACCCATTTCATTTTCGGCTTGCGCGGCTGCCGCAATTCCGGCACGTCCACTTCGCCGCTGAACGTGTAATCACGCGTTTTTTCGCGGCCAAATTCTTTTACAATCCTGTCTTCGAGTGAATGAAACGTGATGACTGCCAATCTTCCGCCCGGTTTCAAAATTTTCACCGCCGCTTCCAGCCCGCGTTTCAAAGAACCGATTTCGTCGTTCACCGCGATCCGCAGCGCTTGAAAAACTTTTGTCGCCGGATGCGACTTTTTCCCGTGACGCGGCGCAAGTCGCTCGATCAATTCCGACAACTGCTTCGTCGTCTCAAATTTTCGCTGCGCGCGGTCGTGGACAATTGCTTTTGCAAACCGCCGCGACTCGCGTTCGCCGCCAAATTCCCAAAAAATCTTCGCCAGTTCTTCGGCGCCCGAATCATTCACCAAATCCACCGCCGTCAGTTTTTGCCGGTCGTCCATCCGCATATCCAGCGGACCTTCATTTTGAAAACTGAACCCGCGTTCCGCCGAATCCAGTTGCGGCGAACTCACGCCCAAATCCAAAATCACGCCGTCGCAACTTTTTTCCGTAATCCACTCCGCCATTTCCGAAAAATTTCCGCGCCGAATTTCAAATCGGCCGGCGAATTTTTCCGCGAGCCGCTTTTGCGCGGCCTCAACCGCGACGCCATCGCGATCGCACCCAGACAGCCATCCAGTCGGCGAACTCGCCGCCAGTATGTTCGCGGCGTGACCAGCTCCACCGAGCGTGCCGTCGGCGTAGCGGCCGCCCGGCCTCGGCTTCAGCGCGTCCAGCACCTCCCCCGCCATCACTGGTTTGTGAATGAATTCTGGCACTTCGCATTTTTGTTGATCAGAGCGCCGTCGCCTTCAAAAGCCGTTCGCCCAAAATTTCCCATGATTTTTTCGCGGGCGGCAAATCGGCAACAATTTTTTGCGGACGCGATTTCATCGGGATGATTTCCACGTCCGCGTCGGTCAAATCGTTATGGACAACTTTCACGCTGTCCAAAGAAAGTTCGGTTTGCACAACCGGCTTAGAAAAAGTTTTTTCTTCCTGCGAGCCGCGCAGCATCGTCATCGGGTTCAATTTCGTCGTCCAAGTCGCCAGAGATTTTGGCGCTGAAGAAATCGCCGGAATCTTTTGCGTCTTTACCCAACTCGGTGTGGAAACTTTTTCCATTGGCGCAACTGGATTTTCCAGCGGCGCTTTCGGCGATTCATTTTGCGCCGGGGTCACAAACGGATTTTTCGGCGAACCGAATTTCGGAAGATACGCCTGTTTGCTTTCGCGATACGCCATCGCGCCGCGTCCGCTCACCAAACTTTTTCCCGCTGCCATCAATTTTCCTAGTTTCATAATTTTATTCCATGAGTTTGAAGGCTTCGGACGCGAGAACCGCGTCGGCGGCCTTGACGTTTTCGTGACGGGACGGATTCCAAATCTCAAAACGGTCAAGCAGGCCGACGAAAATCGCCTCGTCCTTGATGCCCGCCGCGCGCGCCATTTCGTCTGGCAGGCAAATCCGTCCGGCCTTGTCCAAAGTGACCTGGACGGATTCGCTGCCGATAAATCTTTTCAAAACGGTTTTGTTCGGGTTGCCGTTCGGCATCGCGTCAATGTCCGTTTTCATCTTCGCCATCTGCGCCGGCGGCAAAACGCGCAGGCAAGTCCCCGCCTGATGTTGCGGCCAGAGCATGAGCGTCAATTCCGTGCCAGCTTTTTCTGGCCGCCACTTTGCCGGAATCTGGACGCGCCGCTTCTCATCCACTCCATGCCGATAAAGCGAATTGTAATAACTCGGCCCGGTTGTTTTCGCGGCGCTCATTTATTCACCAACAATCCAAAAACGGTCTAGTAACCCACAACGACCCACTATTAACCACTTTAACCCACCAATGTCAACCAAAAATGTGACGGAAAAATGGCGGTTTATTCGAAAGTTATTCACAATCCAAAACAGCGCGGATTGCGGCCAAATCTCAATCCTGTTTTCAAAACCACGATTCTGTTACGTTTACACGCGATGCGAACCGCTGATTTTAATTACGAGCTGCCGCCGGAACTGATCGCGCAACATCCCGCGAACAAACGCGACGAATCGCGCCTGCTCGTTTTGCACCGGAAGGAAAATCAAGTTGAACACCGACGATTTCCTGATTTGTTGAATTTTCTCCGCGCCGGAGACGTGCTTGTGCTCAACAATTCCCGCGTGATTCCAGCGCGTTTGCGCGGAACCAACGCCAAAAGTGGCGGGAAATTTGAAATGCTTTTGCTCGAAGAAAATTCAACAAACGATTGGTGGGCAATGATTCGTCCCGGCAAAAAGGCGCGGATCGGAACACAAATCACTTTGCACGACACAAACGGCCAGCCGACAAAAATTACAGCTACGGTTTTAGCCGCAAATTCTGAATGCCATCGGCGGCTAAAACTTTCCGGCACAAACAATTTGCGCGACGAACTGGATTCACTCGGCGAAATGCCACTGCCGCCATACATTCACCGCGACGAAAAATTGGTGGAGGACAAAAACCGTTATCAAACCGTCTTCGCAAAAACCGACGGCTCCGTCGCCGCGCCGACGGCTGGCTTGCATTTTACGCTGGAACTGTTGGAGAAAATCCGCGCGCGCGGCGTGAAAATTTGCTTTGTGACTTTGCACGTCGGAGCCGGAACTTTTCTGCCGGTAAAATCTGAAAATCTTGCCGGACACAAAATGCACGAGGAACAATTCGAGATTGGCGAAGAAACTGTTCGAGCCGTGAACGGAGCAAAAAAATCCGGCAATCGCGTGATTGCAGTCGGAACAACATCGGTTCGCGTTTTGGAAAGTGTCGCCGCTCAAAATGCGGGAAAACTCAATGTTTTCAATGGCAAGACGAGCATTTTTATTTTTCCACCGTTCGATTTCAAAATCGTGGACGCGCTGTTGACAAACTTCCACCTGCCCTGCTCCACTTTGCTGATGCTCGTCAGCGCGTTTGCCGAACCGAATGAAATTCGCGCACGCGAAAGGATTTTATCCGCCTACGCCGAAGCAATCCGCGAGCGTTACAGATTTTTCAGCTACGGAGATGCCATGTTGATTTTATGAAAAAACAATTGCCATTTGTCTTTTCCAATTTCGCGATGACTGCGGACGGGAAGATTGCTTTTGCGAGCGGCAATTTCGTTCCATTCAGCAGTGCGCGCGACCGCGAGCACATGATGGAATTGCGCGCGACAGCCGACGCGGTGATGTGCGGCGCGAGAACGATTGAAACAACTGGAACGATTTTGGGAAACAGCGGAGAAAAATTCCGCAAGTTGCGTCTCAAGCACGGACTGGCAGAATTTCCATTGCGAGTCATCGTCAGCGGCAGCGGCTCGATCAATCCCGCCGCAAAAATCTTCAGGAAGCGATTTTCCCCGATTGTCGTCCTCACGGCGGCGCGGATTTCAAAGATGAACCTGAAAAATCTCCGCGCCGTCGCCGACGAGGTGAAAATCTGCGGCAAGACGGAAATTAACTTTCCCTCTGCGCTCCGCTGGCTGCGCGAAAAATGGAATGTGCGGCGTTTGTTGTGCGAAGGCGGTGGCGAGCTTCACAGTGCTTTGATTCGCGCTGATTTATTGGATGAGTTGCATTTGACGGTTTGCCCGAAGATTTTCGGCGGACGCAATGCGCCGACAATTGCGGACGGCAAAGGTTTTTTTCAATTGGCCGACGCGGCGCAATTCAAATTGAAGTCAATAAGACGCATTGAAAACGAGTCGTTTGCCGTTTTTTCGCGGAAAAAGTGACAGCGCAATTGGCCGAGTTATTCACAACGGCATTTTCTTGCCTTTTGCCGCCTTGCTGCCTGTTTAAGTCTTTTGCTTCTCAAAACCTCCGACATTTACAGCACAAAAGCAGGACGAACTTTCGTCCGCCCTGTTTTGCGATATGAATTGGATTCAAATCTTACGGCTGGCGCAAGATGTAGAATCGGGCTGAGTTGGTTGCGGGATTCGGGTCGGTGAATTGATAGTTGCCCGAGCCGGCCGGATTTTCGTTTGCGGTGCCGATGACCGGCCAGTTTGTCACTGGCGCGCTGATGTTATTTGTCGCCAGAATTGAGAAGCTCAATCCGGTCGCGTTCGTAAATGTGAATTGCGCGGTGGCGGATGCGCCGGAGCCGGTGATGTGCGCCGAACCGGCGGTGATGTTGAGCGGCGTGATGACGGTCGGAGGCAGTGTGGCGACGGCGCTGAAGCTCAAGTTGTCAATCGCCTCGCCTTGCTGGCTGCCGGGGCTGTTGAGTTGCTGCCAGACGAGCCAGAGCGCGGCATTAGTAGGCCAGCTGCCGATGGCGAGATTGGTCACGGCGAGACTGACTTGATTGCCGGACTGCGTTCCGTCAACGACCAGCAACCCGCCCGCGTTGGTGTTGAAGCTGACATTCATGCTGGGCACAAATGTAGCCATGCCGTTAGTCGGCGCGAAAGTCGAATTGGTTCCGGCTGCATCAATGTAGTAACTGAACACGATGTCATTCGAGCCAGGCTGATTGCGCCAGAGTTCGCCGATATATTTCAAGGTGATGTATGACAACGCGTTGGTCGAGTTGTTGATAAATTTCACGCCGAAAGCCGACGAGCCAGTCGTGCTGGTAGATTGGATGCCGAGCGCACGGTTGGTTCCACCGATGTTGGCGTTTGTTGACAAGGTGCCGAAATCAATTATGCCGCCGGTGCTTTGGTCTCCTTGGTGCGCACCCAATTTCGAGGACACTGCGCCCCAGCCATACCAGCCTTTCATCGTGTTTGTCAGACCGAGTCCGCCGACGCCACCACTGGCAAGAATCGGATAAGTGAAATCAAACGGGTCACCCACGGAATAAGTCACGCTTCCGCCGCCGACTTGGCTGTTTCCAGTTTGGAGGAATGTAATCGGATTGCCGGTATTGATCGTCGTGTTGGTGACAACCGGAAGCGAATCAAAGCTTTGAACATAGATTTGTCCGCTATTGGTGTAGTTCACAAATGAATACGGCGGCGGAACAATCACCGTTAATGATGCAACCGTGCTGGTAATCGCTCCACCAAAATTGGTGACGACGACATAATAACCTTGATTGGCGATGGCAGGGTTGATGGTCAGCGTCGAAGAGGTTTCTCCGACAATCGCCACTTTGTTGGAGGTGAACCATTGAAATGACGGTGAAGTGCCAAAAATCGCACAGCTAAAGGAAGCAGCGGTATTTGACAACACAGTCGTTGATCCGGGCGAGGACGAAAACACCGGCTTGGCATAGACCAATTTCAAACTAGCTATGAGATTCGTGGCTGAACCGGCACCATTGGAAACGATGCAATAATAATTTGTATCATCAACACCGATCTGTGCGTCGCTGATGGAAAGAGTTTTGGTGGCCGTGCCGCTAAATTCGTTCGCGTCGGAAAGCTGCGTCCCGCCCGCAGCCGGATCGCCGACATACCATTGATAACTCAATGGTGTCGTGCCGGTGGCATTGACGGTGATGTTCACATTATCACCAATGAGGTTGGTTAGGTTTAGCGAACTGCCTGAAACAACCGGGAATTGAGGAGAACTCGTCACCGTCAAATTCGCGGGCGGAGCGCTGGTCACGGAACCAAATTGATTGCTGACGACACATTGGTAAGTGCTGCCACTGTCACCAAGGACCGGTGAATTGAGTGTAAGCGTGTCATTTGTCTGCCCCGCAAGAATCGTGTTTCCATTTTCATACCATTGATAACTGATCGGGGAATAGGACGACGCGGTCGCGCTTTCTGAAGCGGCGACGCTGAAACTGACTGGCGTGCCGACGACGACAGACTGGTCATCTGAAACAGAGGCGATTATCGGGCGCAAATCGGGTGTAAAATCAATCGCCCGGAAACCAATATTCGTTCCGTGGGCTTGGGCTATTACCGTAAAGTTGGTGATGTCTATCGGTGAAAAAGACGTATTGGTGTCCACAATGCGAACAACTCGGTTTGAATTGAAATTCCCATTGTAAAACGAGAAGTCGCAGGTGGTCGCATAAATGACCGGGTTGGTGCCGCTGAAATCCGCCACTACATCCCACGCACCGCCGACACTGTTCTTGATGTCGTTTGTAACAATCAGGCCATTGAAGCTGGCAATTTGCTCGTAACCCTGCACATTGAAATTGCAGGCGAAGCTCCACGAACCGCCGGATTTAACATACTTTTGCACACCCCAAACTTGGTCAGCCATGTAGGCAATCGTTCCTTGGTTGTTCATGTAAAAACCGGAGATGTTGGTGTATTTCGTGGCGCATGGAACCACCAGATGAAAGCCGGCAAAAACTCCACCAACCGGCATCGGATTCGGGTTGTCATTAAAATCAACGAAGTCATATATCCCACAGGGATAACTATTGGCGGAATCCTTGCCGGTGATTGTCGTGTAAACCGTGTTGGCGATTATTTTGATGGCGCGTGTGGGCGTAAAGTTCTGGATTTCGGCGGGCTGACCGTCATTGAAATCCGGGCTATAGTATAAAGTTCCACCGTTATTCCCAGCACCCCAGAAATTATTGGTGCCATCGCTCACAACGCCGCGCGGATTGGTTTTACCAGTGGCGATGCCATACCAGTTATCTCCGGTGTAAGCAGCCTGATTATTGCCAAAGGCGTCAATCACCGAAATGATTCGATGATAAGGATTGGAAGATGGAGTCCCGGGTATCGAAAGAATGTCACCGGTGTAGGCGGAATAAGTCAGGATGCTCCGATCCGCCGAACGACCCATGCTGTCCGCCTCGCTACCTGCGTTGCCGTTATTCCAAATGGAATTTGGTCCGTTGGTTGGAAACGGCATCGTATAAGTTGGCGCGGCAGCGTTTGTAGCGTTCGGATCAAATTCATCAATGAAATCAGGATTCTGTTTGGAGTTCCAACTGGAAGATACATTGGTGCCACCATCGCCGATCCTCAACACCGCCAGCCTGCCGGGGGTGAATGCCGTTGTTTGCGCCTGGCTGTAAACGACCGTTGCCGCCGCCATTCCGAGTGTGACAATCAATTTTTTCATTTTATTTTTTTATGATGAACGATCCGCCTAAATTTCGAGGAAAGTAAATTACAGGCGTGTCACGGCAGCATGGCTTCATTGTGACAATTTTGTGACTTCACTTCAGCACCTTCACTCGTAACGCAATTGTCACATTCCCTGCATGTTTCTGTAACCAAACGACGCCATGATTTTGGCGGCGTTGTTCGGGTTCAAATACGGATTCGACATCCGACAGGCAGGAAATCTAAATCATGCGTTCAAAAAATAAAATCAGACCCGAGGGATTTACTCTCATTGAATTGTTAGTGGTCATCGCCATTATCGCCATTTTAGCGGCCATGCTTCTGCCCGCCCTTGCAAAGGCGAAGGAAAAAGCCAGTCGCACCATGTCCCTTAACAACTTGAAGCAATGGGGACTGGCTCAAAACTTATACATTGGCGACAGCAATGAAATTCTTCCCGCAACCAAGATTCCCACCGGCACGCCGGGAACCGGCCCTACCTACAATGAAGATGCGCCGACGTGGGCTGATTTGACCGGCATTGAGTTTAATAACAAAATCAACAATACAAGCTATGGTCGTGACGCATGGTTCAACGCCCTGCCATCGTATATTGCCAGCATGCCTCTGTGGCAATACGCAACCATTGCGAATGGCCCGGCAAATTTTAATAATACACACTCAATTTACCATTGTCCCACAGCAACCGGCGAAGGCGTTGATCCTACGCGCCAGGGAAACACCATTTATGTGCCGTTCAATTATGGGATGAATTCCAAGGGCACGGACGGTCTCGCCGCCAATACCCTTTTGACAACATCCATGATACGTCATTCAGACGCCTTCGTTCTTTTCTCCGAAGTCCGCACTCTTGTGGCCGAAACGCCTTATGCAGCACCTGGAACAAGTTATCAGAAGATTATTTGCACGCCACAAGTCTATACCACCCGCTTTTCCTCACGCCACTCCGCGGGCGCGGACATCGCCTTTTTAGACGGTCATGCCAGCTGGTATAAATATGACTATGTTGTCATACCGGTCAATGGCAACAACGGCCTTAAGCCCGGCGACCCCGGACTGCCCGACATCAACTGGTCTTACGACGGACACCAAGTTCCGTAAATAAAAATCGCCGACGAATCACGGCAGATTGATGATGCGACAAAACCCTTGCTGAAAGCCCAGCGTGTTTGTGTTCGTGAAGCTGAAATTGTTCGCCAAACCGGAATGTCGGAGATGGAAAAATCAGTCCCGCCAACTCCTGTTTCCTAACCCAAACTCCTGATCTTCAATGAGCGTGCTTATGTCCGTCGGTTTGTTTTGTCTTTTTGAAATGAATCCAGACAAACCAGCCGATCAGAAGGATTGTGGCAAAATCCAGCCACGTCGTGTAGTTCCATTGAAAAGAAGCCTGCGCGATGGCGCTCGACGGACGCACGACTGGAATCAATCCCAACGCCGAAAAGAGGAAGTCCACGATGATTCCCGCGCTCACCATAGAAACGAACAGAACGGCGGTGATGTAAAACGCAGCTTTTGCACCATAATACTTTTTGTAAATGAAAATCAGCGGAATGATGATCAAATCGGCGTAAATGAACGAAATGACGCCGCCAAAACTGATGCCGCCCGACCAGAGCAAACCGGCCAGCGGAATGTTGCCGATGGAACAGACGAACGAAGCTACTGCGATCAGCGGCCCGACGATGACGTTTTCGACCACGCGCACGAAACCGGTTTCCTGCGTGACGAATAATTTCCCCCACCAGTTTTCAGGAACGAGTGCCATCAAAAATCCGGCGATGAGAAAGCCTATGACAATTTCCTTCCACAGCATCGCCGCATCCATGAAAAAGACATCGGCCATGCGCGACCAATCTTCGCGCCGCCGGATTTTTTCCTTGAAGGATTCTTCGCCTGCTTCCGCGCCGCGCATTTCTGAATGACAGCAGGATTTTTCCTCTTCGCCGACATGCGCCCGCGCCGCTGCCTCCAAGCCTTTTGGCAAAGTCAGCCTCACCAGCAGCCACATCACGGCGATCAAAATGAACGCGCCGACGACTTCCGCCAGCACAAATGTCCAGCCGAGCAGAAGCCACAGGATGAAACCCAGTTCAAGCACGAGATTGGTCGAGGCGAACATGAAGGCCAGCGTCGGCACGAGTGCCGCGCCTTTTTTGAAAAATGTCTTTGCCGTCGCCGTCGCCGCGTAGGAACATGACGAACTGACTGCGCCAAGAAATGTTGCCAGCGCGACTTCGCGTAATCCCGGCCGCCCGAATTGTTTCGTGATTTGTTCTTTGCGAAAGAACACTTGCAGGAAAGCCGACAGACTGAATCCCAGGACCAGCGCCCAGAGCGTTTCCCAGAGCATCGCTGACGCCGAATATAAACCATGCCAGAGCAAATTCATTTTTCAGTTTCTCCTTTTCAATTCGCGCTCACGCAGCCAAGCAAAGATTACAGGGGTGATAATCAAAATGCACGCGAGGCTGCTCATCATGCCGCCGATGATGGGCGCGGCCAATGGTTTCATCACTTCCGCGCCCGCACGGTTGCTCCACAAAATCGGGAGCAAACTTGCGACGATGGTTGCCACTGTCATCACGATTGGACGCAATCGCAAACGCGCGCCGTCTTTCACCGCTTGCAATAAATCCGACTGCGAAATTTTATCACCAAGTTCAGCGCGTTTTTTCGCAACGGCTTCCTGCAAATAAACCACCATCACCACGCCTGTTTGAATCGCCGTCCCAAACAGCGCAATGTAGCCGACCCAAACAGCCACGCTGAAATTGTAACCCAAAAACCATTGCAGAAAAACGCCGCCCGTCAGCGCGAACGGCACGGCAAGAATGACGTGCGCGGCTTCTTTCAAACTGTGATAGACGATGTAAAGCAGCAGAAAAATTATGAATAACGCAGTCGGCACAATCATCAACAGCGTATGTTGCGCGCGGATTTGATCTTCATATTGCCCGCTCCATTCAATCGTCATGCCCGCTGGCAATTGAATTTCCTTTGCGATCCGCATTTGTGCTTCCTTCACAAAACCGCCGAGGTCTCTGCCTTCAACATTTGCCTGCACAAAGACACGCAACTGTCCGTTCTCGCTGTCAATTTCGTCCGGTCCGATGTCGCGGCTAATCGTGGCGACTTGGCCGAGTGGAATATATTTTCCCATTCCCATCGGAACAAGAATGTCGCCCAACCTTTCAATGTCGTCGCGTTCGTCGCGTTGCAAACGGACTTGTATCGGAATCCGTTCGCGCCCATCAATCACCGTGGAAACATTCATGCCGCCGATTCCAGTTTCAACAACGTCGAGAATGTCCTGCGCTCGCAAACCGTGATGCGCCAGATGCGCGCGGTTGATTTCGATGTTCAAATACGGCTTGTCCTGCATCCGTGAAGCCGCCACGCCAGTTGCGCCAGAAATCGTGCGGACAACCTTCTCAATTTCAAACGCCTTTTTTTGGATTGCATCCAAATTGTCACCAAGAACTTTGATTCCAACTTGCGCGCGAATGCCTGTGCTGATCATCAGGATTCGATTTTGAATTGGCTGCAAAAACCCCGGCACATAACCCGGCACTCGTCCGAGTTTCTCCATCAATTCTGCAATGAGTTTGTCTTTCGTCATGCCTTCGCGCCATTGCGATTCAGGTTTGAGCATGATTGTGGTTTCAATCATTTGCGCGGGTGCGGGGTCTGTGGGCGCTTCCGCGCGGCCAAGTTTGCCCGCGACGGATTCAACTTCCGGCGTTTGCTTAATCACGGTGTCCTGCCAGGCCATGATGCGTTGCACTTCCGAAAGCGAAACGTCCGGCAACAAAACTGGCATAAACAATAAACTTCCCTCGTTAAGCGGCGGCATGAATTCGCTGCCGATTCCTCGCGGCAATTTTTCCGCAAGCTCTGGATTTACTTTTGAAACCCGCGAAACAATTTGCTGCGGCAAACCGAATGCGAGAATCATCGCGGCAATCAAAGAAATTCCCGCCAGCATCAAAACTGTTTTCCGAAATCGCAATGCCCACGCGAGAATCGGATCGTAAATCGCCAGCAACATTTTCATCAGCCAGTTTTTATCTTCTGCCTGAAATGGCCCGCGAATGAGTGACGCACACAACACCGGAACAAGTGTCACCGCCAGAATAGCCGCGCCAATCATCGCAAAGGTTTTTGTGAACGCGAGCGGATGAAACAATTTTCCTTCCTGCCCGCTCAAAGCGAACACCGGCACAAACGCGAGAATGATGATGACGACGGCAAAGAAAATCGGACGGCCAACTTGTTTTGCGGCGGCAAGCGTGACTTCAAAGATTTCCGCGCTGTTCAGTCGGCTGCCTTTTCCCTTTTCCCCGTGTTCGGCGTGACGAATCACATTTTCAACCATGACAATTCCCGCGTCCACAAGCACGCCGATGGCGATGGCGATGCCGGAAAGCGACATGATGTTTGACGAAATGCCAAAGTGATTCATCAGGATAAATGAAATGAGAATCGAAAGTGGCAATGGCAGCGCAACGATGAGGATGCTGCGGAAATGAAACAGAAAAATAACGATGACGAGGGTGACCAGAATAATTTCCTCGGTCAGCGAATGTTTCAAAGTATTAATCGTGCGTGAAATCAAATCGCTGCGATCATAAAACGGTTTGATCCTGACACCTTGCGGCAGGCCGGACGAGATTTGCGCGATTTTATCTTTCACCGCCTTGATGACGGCCATCGCGTTTTCGCCATTTCGCATGACGACGACTCCGCCGACAACTTCGTGTCCATTCACATCGAGCGCGCCGCGCCGGAAATCGCCGCCGAGTTGGACGGTTGCAATGTCCTTCAAATAAATCGGCATTCCGTTGTTTTGTGATACAACGATATTTTCCAAATCAGAAATTGAATTCACCAAACCGATTCCGCGCACGACAAATTCCATTCCATTTTCCTCGATGACTTTGCCGCCAACATTAAGATTGCTCTCTTTCACGGCGTTCATCACCTCCATCAGCATCACGCCGTGATCGCGCATTTTGAGCGATGAGACTTCGATCTGATACTGCCGCACCTGACCGCCGATGCTGGCGACTTCCGCCACCCCGGAAACGGAATTCAATTGATAACGCACGAACCAATCTTGGATTGAGCGCAACTGGCCGAGGTCATAACCGCCATTCGGGGAAATTTTCGGATCAACGTCCAAGTAGTATTGATAAACCCAACCCAATCCTGTTGCGTCCGAGCCGAGTTTCGGTTGCACGCCCGACGGCAAAACATCGCCAAGAGAATTCAACCGTTCCAGCACGCGCGAGCGCGCGAAATAATTGTCAACCTTGTCGTCGAAAACAACTGTGGCAAGGGAGAAGCCGAACATCGAGGCGGCGCGAACCGCTTTCACTCCGGCGAGTCCTTGCAAATTCACAGACAACGGATAAGTAACTTGATCCTCGACTTCCTGCGGGCTGCGTCCCATCCAGTCCGCATAGACGATAACTTGGTTTTCGCTCAAATCAGGAATCGCGTCCACCGGCGTTTGATACAATGCGCGAACGCCAAAGCCCGCGAGCAGCAACGCGCCGCAAATTACGAGAAAGCGGTTTCGCAATGACCATTCGATGATTCGGTTTATCATAAAATTATTCGCCAGCGGTGAGTTGCGCTTCGGAATCAATCAGGACATTTCCTGTCGTGACGACTTTCTCGCCTTCTTTCAAACCGGCAATCACTTCGGATAATTCATCGCCGACACGACCAAGCAAAACCGCGCGCGGTGCGTAATGTCCGTCGCCATTGTCCACATAAACCATCGCGCCCGTGCCGCGCGAAATAATTGCGCTGCGCGGCACGGCCAGCACATTTTCTGTTTCTGCAACAACGTGAGCTTCCGAATGAAGTCCGTTGAACAATTTGTTTTTGCCAAAATCACCGGCTTCAACAGGCGGATTCAAAATCTCCGCTCGAATGGTTGTGCTGCCGCTCATCATGTCAAAATTCGCATCTGCGAATGGCTTTAGGCCGTGGAGTTTGAATTGCGCGTGATAAATTTTGTCGGGCGCGGATGAAACGACGACGTTGAAACTCTGCGCGACTTTGAGCCATTGCAGATCGCGTTCGTAAGCAGTGAACTCGAACCACGCCGTCCTTGATGTATTGCCGGCAATCTCGCCCGACAGATGCAACGTGTGGCGCACCGGACGGTTTGTCGCCATTTCCGTCTGCACATTTATCGTGCTGATGCTTTCCGCTTCGAGCGTGACCGTGCCTGAATTTGTTTCGGAAACGCCGCCGCTTTCATTCGCATAAATCGGAGTCAGTTCCATGCCACAAACCGGGCAGGGGCCGGGCTTCGTTTCGCGAACCCAAGGGTGCATCGCGCAAGTGTAATAAAGAGCCTTGCGTCCGCCGGATGCGACGGCTGGCAAATGACGCGCCGGAATCCAGACAATGCCCGCGCTGATCGCAATGACAACCAGCACAAAGAGAATCATTTTCGTTTTCATAAATTTTCCGTTTCAGTTGCCACCGTTTGTGCGCGGCGGGAAAAATTAAAATGGTTCACGGGCACAAAAATTCCGTGGAGAAAAAGCAAAGAGAACCGAAGCGCGCCGTCTCAAGGCACACTACGGGCTTTTGAGGGATGAATCAGAGAAGCAGCGAACAATTCCGCGCGTAAATCGGCGTGGCCACCGCCATCAACGGCGATGCGGAAGCGGGAGAAACCAAACTAGCTGAACTTTGCGGCAAATTCCAAGTGACAACCGAGGGAACAAAAAGTGAAATTTGATTTTGCGCGTTGGATTGCGCCGGAACTGCTGGCACGGGTTGCGGATTGGAAATTGGTTTTGCCGCGCAGCAATCCATCTTGTCGCAATCACCGTCGCAATTCATCGCAGGCTTCGCGCATGCGGCTGACGCCTGCGCGGGCGCGAATTGGCCCATCACCAGCAGCAGACTGAACAAAATAGCGGTCAATTGTTTCACAAAAGCATTTTCAATGTTACCCATGCAGCGCGAATTGCAAGTCCTTTTTGGCGCGGCTTCACGCGTCCTTGATTGTTTTCATGTTCATGTATTTGTCGGGATCGGCAAGAAATTTCGACCTGCGCATCAGACAACAAAATTTGATTTTCTTATTGGTCAAGTTCACATCCGTGAATGAGCAATTGTTCTGGCGGATTTATCTTTTAGTTGGACAGAGATTTTCAAAGTTGCAAAATTGTCACGCATCTGACACCAGCTTGAAACACACTGACGACATCATATTTTTGACAATGACAACTTCAACGAACCAACGGACGAAGGCCTTCACATTCATATTTCATCGCGGACTGTCCGCAGCCATTTTATTTTTCTGCACCGTCGCCATCATACCTCTGCACGCGGACGATCAAATGGCGCAACCGAGCCAAACGGTTCAGGCGGAAAAATCACATTACCTGCCCGCCGGAAAACCCAACGCCATCGAGCTGCTCGCGCCGCCGCCGCTGCCGGATTCTGCGGAGCAAGCCGCGGACATGGCGGAAGTGAAAGCAGTTTATCACGCGGCCACCAGCAATGAGATTGCCGCCGCCTACTCGGAAAAGAAATTTGACATCTTCAATTTCACGCCCGCCATCGGGGACTTTTTCCAACCCGGAAAACTTCCAAAGACCGAGGCCTTTTTTAGGCGCGTGCAGACCGATGCAGAATCCGTGACCGACAATGCGAAAGAATTTTACAAGCGGCCGCGCCCGTATGTGGTTGATCCAGACCTCATCAACGGCAAGCTGGAAAAAAGTTTCAGCTATCCCAGCGGCCACTCGACGGAATCCATGACCCTCGCGCTCGTCCTCGCCGATCTGTTTCCCGACAGGCACGACGCCATCATCGCCAAGGCACGGAGCATCGGCTGGCATCGCGTCCAGACCGCGCGCCATTATCCGACGGACATTTACGCTGGGCGCGTGCTCGCCCAAGCAATCGTCCGCGAGATGAAAAAGAATCCAGACTTCCAGAAGGATTTTGAAGAAGCTAAAGCAGAAATCGCCGCCGCAAAAAATTAACCGCCACTTTTCGTCTCCACCCAGCGCGCGAACAGCCACAACAAATC
>Ga0206907_1010_pt2 | contig 33031 bp, 30 predicted proteins | sample Alteio_BWOrgHeat_80_FD_152951 | JGI IMG/M metagenome (GOLD analysis project Ga0206907, IMG submission 152951) | Enriched cells from forest soil in Barre Woods Harvard Forest LTER site, Petersham, Massachusetts, United States -... | ecosystem: Environmental > Terrestrial > Soil > Temperate forest >...
CTGCGATTTTACGGAGAAATGAAATATCACGAATTCGAGGGCTTCGAATTCGACCCCGACATGACGCCGAAGCTCATCCGCGACCTAAACGGCGGGTCCTTCATGATCCTGCGCAATCACGGTGTCCTGATCTGCGGCACAAGCGTCGCCGGATGCGTCGTCAATCATCACTGGCTTGAAATGGGGTGTCAGGGTCAGATCGCAGCCCTCGCGGCGGGCGAAGGCAATTACACCATCCCAAGCAAGGCGGCTTGCGAGTACGCTCACAGCCAGTTCATGGATGCCGGAAATTTCTTGGAAGGAGGAAAAGACTGGGCGGCCTGCTTGCGTCTCGCCGACCGGCTCGACCTCTCCTATAAGGACTGACGAGGAGAAACAATAACTAACGAGGAGAAACCGCCATGCCGTTTTACGAGAAGGGCAATATCCGCATTCGCTACGAAGAAGTGGGCACAGGCTTTCCGTTGCTGGTTACCCCGGGCGGGGGCTTGAACTCGCGGGTCAGCAATTGGCCGACCGCGGCGATCAACGCGATGGAAGATTTCAAGAACGACTTCCGCTGCATCACGATGGACCAGCGCAACGCCAATGGCGGTGAGTCTACTGGGCCAGTGCCAACGGAAAACGCCTGGGACGCGTTTGCCGACGATCAACTCGGCCTAATGGACCATCTCGGCATCGATAAGTTCTTCTTCATGGGCTACTGCATCGGCGGCTGCTTCGCCGGCAAGCTGCTGCAGCGCGCGCCCGAGCGCGTCGTCGCCGCGGTGTTCCACCAGACTGTCGGCGACCGGACTGAAGACCCGGGCGTCATGTATCGGCACAGCACCGACAATTGGCTGCCCGATTTCCGCGCCCGCCGGCCTGACGTGTCGATGGACACGATCGAGAAGTATTTCCACAGCCTCTGGCGCGTGCAGCCCGACTTCCTTTACAGCGTGTCGCGCGATTTTATCGCCAACTGCCACACGCCGATCCTGGTGCTGCCCGACGACACGCCGTCGCATCCGCTGCAGACTTCGATCGACGTCGCCTCGCTGGCCCCCAACTCGGACATCACCGTTTTTCCCTGGCGCGAGCCGGAAGAGTTGCGGCAGCGGATGATTGGTAAGGTACGCAGCTTCCTCAAGGCCCATGTGCCGATGAAGGCCGCCGCCGAATAAGGCCGACGGCGTCGGGAAGGTGGCGGGTCAGGCGGCGTCTTTCAGCACCATATCCGCCACCTTTTCGCCGATCATGATCGACGGCGCGTTGGTATTGCCCGACATCAGTGTCGGCATGATTGACGCGTCGGCGACCCGCAACCCTTCGATGCCGTGGACCCGAAGCCGCGCGTCGACCACCGCCATGGGGTCGGAGCCCATCTTGCACGTCCCAACCGGGTGATAAGTCGTCTCCGCGGCCTGCTTCACCCAGTCGATGATCTCGTCGTCGGTCGTGCGATCGGGCCCAGGAGCAACCTCGGTCAGCCGCAGCGGCGCCATCGCCGGCGCGGTCATGATAGAGCGGGCAATGCGGATCGCGCGCACCGTCAACTCGGCGTCGGGCGGCGCCGATAGGAAATTGAAATTGATCGCGGGCGGCTGGCGCGCATCGGAAGACGTGATGTGGATGTGCCCCTTGCTCTCCGGACGCATCGGATGCGCGTAGCAGGTAAAACCGGCTTCCTTCGCGATCCTTGGCCCCTTGGGGCCGGGCTCGGTCAGCATCGCCGACCAGCCGAGCAGCAAGTCCGGACCGGCGAGACCCTCGCGCGAGCACACAAAGGCGCGCATCGGCGCGCCGGTATTGGCCAGCATCCCCTTACGAAAAAGCGCGTAGCGCAGCGCCTGGTAAACCAGACCGAGCCCGCGCCCGCGGTCGTTGTAGGTGATCCCCTTTTTGCCGACCAACCAGCGCGTGCGCGGCGCATAATGGTCGCGCAGGTTTTCGCCGACGCCCGGCAGAGCTTGGCGCACCTCGATGCCGAGGCCCTGCAGCCGCTCGGGTTGACCGATGCCCGACAACTCGAGGAGCTGCGGCGAGTTGATTGTCCCGCCGCACACGACGACCTCGCGCGCCGCCTTGGCCTCGCGCGTCTCGGTTCCGACGGAGTAACGGACGCCCGTACAGCGCTTGCCATCGAAGAGCAACGCCTGACCGAGAGCGTTGGTCTCGATGTGCAGGTTCGAACGATTGCGGATGGGGTCGAGATAACAGCGCGCCGTGCTCATCCGCCGACCGCGGACGATCGTCGCCTGGCTCATCGCGATGCCTTCCTGGCTCGCACCGTTGTAATCCGGGTTGTGCGGGATGCCGGCCTCTCCCGCGGCCCTGATCAGCGTGGCGAAAATCGTGTCGCGCGGTTCCGGATTGGTGACGCGCAGTGGGCCTTCGCGGCCGCGAAACGCATCGTCACCGCCGCCCGCATAGCTCTCCATCCGCTTGAAGAACGGAAGGACCTCGGCGTAGCTCCAGCCTTGGTTACCCATCTGCGCCCAGGTGTCATAATCCTGGGCCTGGCCGCGCACAAAGACCATGCCGTTGATCGAGCTCGACCCGCCGAGCAGCTTGCCGCGCGGCACCGGGATCCGGCGGCCGTTGGTGTTGGCCTCCGGTTCCGACGAATAGAGCCAATTCGCCTCGGGATTGGTGATGAGCCGGGCGATGCCGATTGGAATGGGCGACCACGGGTGGCTGGCCCGACCAGCCTCCAGCAACAGCACCTTGTTGCGCAGATCGGCCGACAAGCGGTGCGCCACGGCGGCGCCGGCCGAGCCGGCGCCAACGACGATATAGTCATAGGTCTGCATTGTGCTTGCGCTCCCGCTGATCGGCCTCAATCATACCGATGCGAGACATCATACCGGGCAAGGAGAATCTGCCATGCCGATTTACAAAAGAGGCGATGTTCACATCCATTACGAAGAGACGGGGTCCGGTTTTCCGTTGCTGATCATCCCGGGTGGAGGGCTGAACTCAACGATCGAGGGCTTGGCGGCCTCGCATCCATTCAATCCGATGGTGGAGTTCAAGGACCAGTACCGCGTCATCTCGGCGGATCTGCGCAACGCCAATGGCGGCCAATCCTCAGGCCCGCTCGAGATCGACCGGCCGTGGGATGCCTATACCGACGACCATCTCGGCCTGATGGACCATTTGGGCATCAGCGAGTTCCTGATTCTGGGCTTCTGCATCGGCGGCCCGTTTATCTGGAACCTGTTAAAGCGGGCGCGCGGGCGCGTCGTCGCCGCGGTGCTGACCCAGCCAAGCGGCTATCGGCCCGAGATGCCCGACCTTTTCTACCAGAACAACATCAAGGGCTGGGGCCCGGCGCTGTGCGAGCGGCGGCCCGACCTGACGATGGCGATGGTCAGCGATTTCCTCAACAGCATGTACACGGCCAACGCCGATTTCGTGTTTACCGTAACGCGCGATTTTGTGCGCGACTGCCAGACGCCGATCCTGGTGCTGCCCGACGACGTCCCGGCGCATCCCTACGCCGTGGCCATGGAATCCGCGATGCTCGCGCCGAACGCCCAGGTCAGCATGTATCCGTGGAAGGACACCAAGGACAAGATTCCGCTGGCGGTGCGCCATATCCGAACCTTCCTGAAGGCAAACCGGCCGTGACCGCAATCCGCTGATACGCGGAAGCGCTGACAGGGACGGCAGAGACTGGCGCTGCCGTCCCTCCCGTCAGCCAGCTTGGCCGCGAGGGCTCGGGCTTGAATGCCACGAGCAGGCATTTCGCGATACCGAGATCAGCGTGTCCCGATACGGTGCGCATACATGCGCTACGGCGTTCTACCCGCTCGATTGTCGTCTTGAGGAAATCTCCTCGTCCAACATCGGCCAACAAGCTCTGCCGCAGGCGCTTTGCTCTAGTCAATAATGCGGGAATGCGGGGATATCGGTCGATGATCGCCTCGTTCGCAGAGCGTAGGCTTGCCGATCCGACGGACCAGGTTTTTGGGGGTGTCATGGAGTTCTGGACAGAACCGCAGATGGCGTCGATCCACAAAATGCTCAATCCGCGCTCCATCGCGATCGTGGGCGCGACGCCGCGGATGCAGTATGGCGGGCGGTTTCTGGCAGCGGCGCTCAAGGCCAAAGAGCGGGTGCGGGTTTATGCGGTGAACCCGCGCTATGACGAAATCATGGGGGTGAAGTCGTACGCGAGCGTGACGGAGCTGCCAGAGGCCCCGGACGTGGTAGCCGTCGTGGTGCCCTACGACCAGGTCCTCGACGTGCTCCAAGAAAGCCACCGCAAGGGGGCGGGATCGGCGATCGTGATCTCGGCGGGCTTCGCCGAGCGCGGTTTGGACGACCGGCGCGATTTGCAGGGGGAATTGGGCGAATTTGCCCGCGCCTCGGGCATGCGGATCAGCGGCCCCAACTGCCTGGGGCTGGCGAATGTCAAAGACGACATCTGGGCCACCGCTTCCTCGCGCGGCGCCGAGGGTCTGACCGGGCCGATCGGCCTGGTGTGCCAGAGCGGCGCCACGGCGTTCGGGCCGTTTCTGGTGCGGGCGGTCGAGAACGGCATCGGCTTCAGCTACATCATCTCGACCGGCAACGAAGCCGACCTCGACTTTACCGATTTCGCCCGCTACCTGCTGGACGACCCGGATACGCGGGTGATTGCCGGCTTTGTCGAAGGCTTCAAGCGGGCCGATAAGTTTCTGGAAGTGGCTAAGTTAGCGGCGGAGCGCGGCAAGCCGATCGTCCTCATCAAGATCGGGCGTTCGGAACTCGGCGCGCGGGCCGCAAGCTCGCACACCGCGGCGCTGACCGGCGCGGACGCCCGGTACGATGCGATCTTTGCCCAATACGGGGTGATCCGGGTCCAGGATTACGACGAACTCATCGAGGTCGCGCACCTCTTGGCCCACACCCCCAAGCCCGCGGTGCCCGGTATCGCGGTGGTCTCCCACTCGGGCGGCATCAGTTCGCTCACCGCCGACATGTGCGGTCAGGCCGGTCTCGATCTGCCGACGCTCGGCGACACGGCGCGCGACGGCATCAACGCGATCCTCAAGGGCTTTGGCTGGGCGGCGAATCCGGCCGATGTGACGGGCTTCGCCAACAGCGAATCTTTCCCGCAAATCATGGAGCACATGAGCGCTGATCCCCGGATGGGGACGCTCGTCGTGGCGAGTGCGGGGGCGGACTCGCAGGCGCAGCAGGTCATCGGCCAGCGCGACAGGACCGACAAGGGCGTGGTGTTTCTGTGGACGGGAAGCCGGGATACCAAGGCCGGCCTGGCAAAGCTCAAGGATGCCCGGATACCGATCTTCTACACGCCGGACAAACTGGCGCGGGGCCTCCAGAGCCGCCTCGCCTATCACACGTGGCGCGAGCGGCGTCTGGCCGACGGTTTTGCCACGGCCCCGTCGCGCACGGCCCCGCAGGATGAGACTATCGCCCAGGCCCTAGCCCTGGGGCGCTCAACCCTCTCGGAGTCCGAGAGCAAGCGGCTGCTGGCGGCCTGGGGCGTGGCGAGCGCGCGCGAGCACCTGGCGACTTCGGCGGAGGACGCCATCGCGGCCGCCGAGCAGCTCGGGTTCCCTGTGGCTCTCAAAATCGACTCGCCGGACATCCTGCACAAGACGGAGGCCGGGGTCGTTCGGCTGAACCTCGGCGATGCGGCGCAGGTGCGAGCGGCCTACGCCGAGATACTGGCCAATGCCAAGGTCCATGCGCCACAGGCCCAGATCAGCGGCGTGTCGGTGCAGGAGATGGTCGGCGGCGGGGTCGAGGTTATCGTCGGCGTGTCATGCGACCCGCAATTGGGCCCGGTGCTGCTGTTCGGCACCGGCGGCGTGATGGTCGAGGTCTACAACGACGTGGCCCTGCGCCGCTGCCCCATCACCCCCTCGGAAGCCCAGGCGATGATCGCCGAGGTCAAAGGCGCCCGGCTGCTCCAGGGCTTTCGCGGACGGCCGGCGGCAGACATCGCGGCGCTCGCGGACACCCTGGTGCGCGTGTCGCACCTCGCCATGCACCTCGAAAGCCACTTGGCGGAGCTGGACATCAATCCGCTGATGGTGCTGCCGGCCGGCCAGGGCGTGACGGCGGTCGACGCCCTCGTTGTGCTTAGTGGCGCATAGCAGGACACGTGGCTGCGAATTTTCGCAGCTAACGGAAGGAGTCATGGTTCGCGGTAGCTGACGCAGGCCGCAGCGTTAGTCGCTTATAGACCGACCAAACATTCCCATCACATTCGGCTGCCTGTCACTTTCCCGGTCGGGGAAGATAAATAAAGTAAAGAACATGAAATTATATCGCCAGAGACGTCAACAGGGCATTGCCGACGGAATCACAGGTATCGCACCTATCTATAAAGTATCACTAGAGGGCGAAGTTGACCTAATAGGGACGGGTTTCTGGATAACGGAAAAGGGACATCTGATTACCGCATGGCACGTCATAGCCGACAATATTGGTGATGATGACGTGGACCGAGGACCGATCTATGCGATTCAGACTTATGCGGATCGCACGGTGGTCCCAAGCGTATCACGCAAAAGCTGCCAACACCCTCTATACGATCTTGCTTTGAGCGAGACGCTCGGCCCTGGAGGGCACGATGCCGATCCGACCTGGACTTTTTCGATGACGCTAACCGAACCGACGGTCGGGGATTTTGTCGGTACGTACTCGTTCCTGTCATTCGACCAAGATTTCGATGGAGAGAAATATGAAGGTATATCAACCGATCATTTCCATGGAACCCTGGGGATTCCCGACCTTGGATTGACCTATGAATTACGATTTGCCGCCCGTATCAATCGAGGAGAAGTACTGGAGGTCTTCCCCGAAGGGCGTGATCGCGTGATGATGCCATTTCCATGCTTTCGGTCGGACATTCCAATTTACGGCGCCAACAGCGGCGGCCCAGTCTTTAATCGAGCCGGGCAAGTGTGTGGCGTCAACTGCACGAGCTATGAAGGACAAGACATCACGTTTCACATGCCTCTAAAGGGCATATTAGAGTTGTGGGCTCGTGATATTGAACTGATCCCGGAAGACCCCAATCCTCGCAATCGAAGCGTCATTGAGATGGGTCTCACTGATCGCATATGCTTTTATCCTCGGCTTTCAAAATTTGTCATACCCTTTTGGGTTTGTTCTTCGGCCTGCCCAATGGTTGCTCTATCTCATTGCATGGATACGGTGGAACATAACCACCAAGCATTAGAACGATCGCGCTACCAGTTGTAGACTTTCTGCAGCGTTCCTCCCATCAGCGCGGCCTTGTCGCTCGCGGACAAGTGTTCGGTATCGTCGCGGAACGGCGCGACGCCCTGCTCGTAGGTCAGCATGCCGATTGTCCGCGTCCAGTCGGTGCCCCACATGCAACGATCCAACCCGAACGCATCGATGACCCGCATTACCGGTTCCCAGATATCCTCGTAGGGGAACGGTTGGTGCGACATCGTGCAGGCACCGCTGACCTTCACCCTTACATTGTCGTATTGAGCCAAATCGAGCAGCTTGGGCAGATCGGCCCAAACATCGGCAGGGACCGGCGGACGCGCCGGCTGCAACAGGCCGAGATGGTCGATAACGATGACCGTATCGGGGTGTTGCCGGATGTGCGGCAGCCCTTTGTCGATGATGCCCCAGCACAGCAGATTGACCGGCAAGCCATGTTTGGCGGCGGCGTTGAACGCACGGTTCAAACCGGGATGGTCCGCGTCCATCGGCAGGCCGTCGCGCATGCGTATGCGAATGCCGCGCGCGCCCGGCTTGGTCGCCCATTCCGCGACGATATCGTCGATCGCCGGATCGGTCGCGTCGACCGGGGTCACAACCCGAAACTTGTCCGGGTAGGTGTTGTAGACCTCGAGCGCGTAACTCGGATCGTATTCATAGGCGCTGAACGACGAGACCATGATGGCGCCATCGACGCCGACACTGTTCATCGCAGCGACCATCTCGTCGCCTGAGGCGGAGTCGAGCCCGTGCGAGGGACTGGCCCACGGCCGGCCGGGATGATTGCGATCGAAGGGATGAACCTGAACGTCAATGACTGGCATGACCGTCTTCCTGCTTGTTCGACCGATTGTCCGACGTCGCGACCGGCGCCTCCGTCACCGCAATCCGGCAACCTCCGCGTAGGCCCTCAGCTCGCGTGGTACATCGTAACCGCTGGTCCCGAAGATTATGCCGGTGGCGCCGCGGGCCTCGAGCTGGGCAAGGCGTTCGCGCAACTCCTCGCGGGTGCCGGTGAAGGTCTTCTGTTTGGCGGCGGATACGTCGACGAGCGCATCATGGCCATTCGAAATATCGAGGTTATGGCCGCGGTGGACGGAGAGGTGCCGTACGTTTGCGTCCGCCCGTTCGACGCTGGCCAGCCACGCCTCGCCGTTCGGCAGCGCCTTCACGCTCTCCGGATCGGTCGTGTAGGCGTGGTGATAGGCGAGCGCGATTATCGGTTTGAGAGCGGTCGCGGCGCGCGGCGAGGTGACGTCCTCACCATCGTCGAGCACCGTTCCGTTGGTCGACACGAGGCAGGTCTCGAACCCTTCGGCCGGACCGCCAAGCGAAATCAGGCCGTCGGCAATCTCCTTCGCCAGCGCGCGGGCCTTGGGGCCTTGGCCCGCCATGTAGATTGGCACATCGATCGGCCGGGCGGGCAGCCACCCTTCGGATGCAAGGATCTGGGCGAGCCCCCCGTCGATGTCGACAACATCGCCGCGCAGCAATGCCCTGACCTGCTCGATATGCGTGCGCATGCTCGCGAGGCTCAGGGGCTTCTTGCCCATTCCCGCGCGGCCGGTAAAGCCGGTGCCGAACCCGACCATCAGGCGTCCCGGCGCGATCTGCTCGAGCGTCGCGATGGCCGAGGCCTGCGCCATCGGATGGCGATAGCTCGGGATCAGCACCGACGGGCCGAATTTAATCCGCTTCGTCTTTTCGGCGATGCGGGCGAGATTGACCCACATGTCATGGCCGAAGGCGGGAACCTCGGGGCACCAGACCGCGCGAAAGCCGAGCTCTTCGGCGAGAAGCGCGTACTCGACGGTACGGGGGCCGGGCGGCAGACGAAAGTCATAGGTCAGCACAGGCATTTCCTTGCCAGAGGCCGTGAATCTTTAGTGTTGCCGCCCCTCAGTTCGGGTGTTTACCGAACATGATCCAGCCGCCGCTGCTGGGCGTGGTGAAAGCCGCCAGCGCGGTCTCGGCGCGAACCTTGACCTGCCGGGCGCCGGCCGTGCCGCGAAGCTGCTCGATGCTGTCGGTGTACATGGCGGTGCGGAGGCGGCCGGTGCCAAGATTGCCACCGCTCGAGCAGAGCGGATGCGGTCCCTCGACCCGGATGTCGCCGGCGTAGAAGGCGAAGGAGTCGCCGCGTTTGACGCCGTGCCACTGGAAGCCCTCCAGGAAGAACTGCGTCATGATCGAATAGCCGTCGTAGGGATTGAAGATGTCGACGTCGTTGGGCCCGAGCCCGGCGCCCTCGTACATGCGCTTGGCCGCGCGGTCGGTCCACTCCTCGATCTCGTCAAGATCTTCCTGCGTGCTGCGCTTTCTGAAGCTGTGCTGCGAGTGGTTGAGCACATAGACCGGCGGCTGCTTCATGTCGCGGGCGCGCTCGGCGGTGGTGAAGAGATACGCGGTCGATGCGTTGACCGGCCGGTCGCAGTCCCACAGCCGAAGTGGATTCAGGATGTAGCGCGAGTTGAGGTATTCCTCGATGGTGAGCTGCGGGACGTTGTGGCTGGCGTTGTACCCCCACGGCGTCATCAGCCCGTTGCGGTGCTGGTTGACGACAAACGGGGCGAGGTCGTCGTGTTTGCCGCCGTATTTCCGGCAGTACTGGCCGTGCGGGAAGCTGTTGATGAAATCGTTGCCGCCGTGATTGCCCCAGGGCGCCACCCATTGGCGGGCGCCGCGGGCGTAATCGTCGGCGTTTTCGCCGCCGCGGCGATAGCGGCCAGCGAGATTGCCGGTCGGATAGATGACGAGACAAGTGCTGCAAACGCCGTCACCCACCGCCTGTGACGCCATGCCGACCATTTCGCTAATGGTCGGCACGCCAGTCGGCGCGAACTTGACGTTACGCAGGCCCAGCTGCTCAGTGAGCCACTGCGCGTTGACCAGCGTGAGCCCAAGCTCGGAATCATAGGGCGGGGCGAAATAGGGTCGCGGCGCCCACTGCGACGCGGTGCCGCCGCTGCCGCCAGCGATGTGGCTGTCGCAGCAGATGACGCCGTCGACCTGATCCGCCGTCACACCGGCCTCGTCCATCGCCTTCTGGCAGGCCAGGATGGAGTAGGCGCCGATGGTTTTGTCCATCGAAACTTCGTCCCAGCGACGGTCGACCGGCGAATGTCCGAAGCCCGCCACCGCGACCTTGCCCCGATGCTCCCAGACGCCGAGCCCGTCCTTGTCTCGCCGCCACTGGTATCCGGCTGATGCGGCCATGGCTTCACCCTTTCTCTATGCTAGCTAGGCGACCCGCCACTCGTGGATGAGCTGGTCCGGGGCCACCTCCTCGAACGTCACCTCGACAGCGGCGCCTACCGGCACCTTGTAGGGCGGAGTGCCCGGCAGATTGGAATAGAAATTGACCCGCGGGTCCGCGTCCAACGTCACCATGGCCAGGTTATAAGGCTGGTCGGGCATGCGCCGGTTGAGACGGCCGTCCTCGATCACGATGTAGGCCGCGATGTGGCCTTTTCCCTCGACCTCTTTCCACGTCAGACCGGCGGGCGAGTTGCAAACCTGACAGGCCTGCTGCGGCGGGTATTGCAGCCTGTCGCAGGCAGCGCAGTGCTGCAAGACGAGCTGCCGTTGGTTGACGGCGTCCCAGAAGGGCTTGCTCAAAGCATCGGCGACGGGGATCAGTTTCGGCATCGTTTCACTCCCCCCGCCCAACCCACTGGCCGTAGACGGGATACTGGCAACAGATGAACTCGATGTAGGCCGGGCGGCCTGACGCGTTGACCTCAAGCGCCCGGCGCAGGGCCGGGATGACCTCGCCCGGCTCGCTGACCCGCTCGGTGTGGAAGCCAAGGGCGCCGATCACCGTCGACATATCCACCTCGTTCGGCCCGAGCACCTGATGGGTGAAGGGATCATGTCCCGGACCCCAGAAGCCGGGTCCATAGCCGGCAAAGCCGCCATTGCTGATGTGCACGACGGTGATCCCGAGTTTCTCGCGCAGCAGAACCTCAAGATTGCCGAGCATGTAGCCCAGGCCCGCCTCGCCGGTCACCGCCACCGATACCCGGTCCGGGAACGCCTTTTTGGCGGCAATGGCAGCAGCCAGGCTGAAGCCAAGTGTGGAGACATTGCCCCAGCCGAGGAAGCCGCGCGGGATCAGCGTGTCGAAGACGGTGCTCAGCTGGTCGCGCGTGTTGCCGGATTCATGCGTTACGAACGAATTGCGCAGATCCAGCACCTCCATCAGATCGCCGTACACTCGATAGGGGTTGATTGGCTTCTCGTCCGAGTTCATGACCTGCCGGTATCTGGCAAGTGCCTCGTCGCGCGCCGCTCTCACTTCAGCCGCCACGTTACCCGCCGTCCGTCCGGCACCGGAGGTGCGGTCGGACACTTCCCGGCGGAGCGCCTGCAAGGTAAAGCGCGCATCGCCGATCACCGCATGTGCCGTGGGATACATCTTGTTGATGTGCAGCTCGTCGACGTTGCAGTGGACGATGGTCTTCTTCGCCGCGTTAGGAATGGCGTGGCTGAAACGGCCCGGCGACAGGCTCGAGCCGATAGCGAGGATCAGGTCGCTTTTGTTCAGGTAGTGCGCCACCTGGTCGCCGCGCACACCGACAAACAGCGGATGATCCTCTGGGAACGCCCCTTTGGCCTTGAGGGTCGTAATTACCGGCACATTGACGAGCTCCGCCAGCGCTTTCAGCTCTTCCGAGGCGCCCGCGTAGATGACCCCCTCACCGGCGTAGATCAGCGGATCACGGGCGCCCAAGAGCTGGTCGACAGCCGCGCGCACATCCCCCGGGTCGGGCGACGATTTCCAGCCCTTCACGGGAAAATACGGGTCGGCGGTCTCGTCGTATGTGGCCGTGGCATTGGGAATAGCCAGGATCACGGGGCCCGGTCGGCCGCTGCGCAGCATCGTGAAGGCGCGACGCATCAGTTCAGGCGTACGCTCGGGCTTGTCGAGATAGCCGAACCACTTTGACACGGTCTTCATCGCCGACGCGACATCGTACTGGCTGTTGCCCGAGGCGCCGGCCGGCACGCCATCGGTGATGCACAGAACCGGCGAGCCATCCTCATAGGCCTGCGCCATCCCTGCGTAGGCATACTGCATGCCGGCGGCATTGACGCCCCCTTGGAAGGTGCACACCCCGATCCGTGAGCCCGCGGTTATGCGCGAGAACGCGTCGGCGACCGCGACCGCGTAGCGGTCGTCGCGCATCATCAGCATCGGCACCCCTTCCCGGCCCAGCGCGTTGTTCACGCGGCAGACAGGGAAGGTCGAAACCCAATCCACACCCTCCTGCTTGAGAATGCGGACAATGCCGGTTGCTACATCGATCGTCATGGATGTGGTCTCCTTTGCATGGAGCCGAGCCATCAGCCTCCGGGTGCGCGCGATAAAAGCATACAACGATCAGCCATGTTCGTTTTCCCTAACTATCCGATGCCGTGCACTGACGAAACGCGAACTCCGGTCAACCGCCCTTGGCGACCTGGAAATGCGTGCCGTTGCCGTCGTAGCCCAGAGCATGGCGCACGGCCTGGCCGGCGACGTTGCGCCCAACCGACTATCACTGGACCGCCGCGATCCCCGCGACCGGAACGCCGGAAGCGCCGGGGCGGCGCGCGCTCAGCAGTCCTTTGGCCTCTTCCAGGCGTTGCGCGCCGAGATAAGCCTTTAACAGGGTGAACTCGATCAGGTCGTGCTGTGCGCGGCTGCCGCCGATCCGCTCGTTCTGACCGGCAAGGGGGGCGAGCGCCTCTATCGCTGCGGCGAAATCCCCCCGTTCGAACGCGGCGAAGCCGCGTGCCAGTTCCGGCAGGTACGAGCCGGAAGGGTAACGCCCGGCTGCGGCGAGTTCCTCGATTTGGTGATTGCGCTTTTCGAGGGCCGCATCGTCGCGCATCACGGCGTGCGCCAGGATGACGTGCAAATCGGCGAGGCCACTCCCCGGTCGCGGCAGCGCCTCGCCCGCGTAGTCGTACATGATCCGCCAGGCGCTGGCGTCGCGCGGGTTGCCGGCCAGCTCCGAACGCCACAAGAAGGCGCAGCCATCCGACATTTTCTGCTGCGGGCCCCCGCTATGGCGGTCGAGTTCGATCGCGTCGCGATACAGCTCCTGCGCCTCGGTCCAGTGGCCGAGCGCGATTTCGACCAGCGACAGATGCCAGCTCAAGTGACCGTAGAAAAATCCGTCGCGCGGATACTCGGCGAGCCAGGGCAATAGAAAGGCCCGTGCCGCGTCGGGTTTGCCGCTCTCGTAGGAGACGTGGGCATACCCGTGCGCGCCGTGTGCGTTTTTCGGGTTCAGCGCCACCGATCGCTCGATCTTCGGCCATGCCTCGGCGAGCCGCCCGTCTTCCGAAAGCGCCATCGCATGGTAGGACAGGAACCAGTAATCCTCGCCGTAATGCGGCGCGACGCTGTCCATCAACTCGGCAATCTGGTGCTTTTGGCCCGGACGGCCGGAACCGCCGATTAAACCGTTCGGGTTGGCCGCGACCGAGATCACCAGCGCGTCAAGCGGCCACGCCGCGAGGTGGCTGTGGACCGCGGCGATTGCCGCCTCAGTCTGTCCGTTCGAGCCAAGGTCAAGAATTGCGATATGGCCGGCCTCACGCTCGGTAAGCCCGACAGCCAGCTCCTTGGCCGTGAGCAGGGCTGCACGTGCACCGGCGACATTGCCCTCCCGCATCAAGACCTGTGCCTTCCCGGCATGCGCCAGGGCGAAAACAGGGTCCGCAGCGAGGGCGTCGTCATAAGCCGCGAGCGCACCGGGGTAGAAGGTCAGCGCCCGCTCGCTGGCATCGACATAGGCGTCGCGCGCGGCGGCGGACGATGTGGACAACGCGAGCCCGAAGCGATCTGCCAGCATGAAAAATCCCTCTTTCCGACCCGTTGGCGAATATTCCCCCGCCCCTCGGGCGACCGCAAGCCATCTGACGGCGGGCTGATCGCGGGGGTTCACGAGCTCATCTTGCGGCCGAGGGCTCGCGAGATGGTCAATTGGCCGGCGATTCGGGTCGGCTTTCGACCTTCAGCCTTGTGTACGAGCGGGTTGATTGCGCACTCTATCCACAACACTAGGCCCACAGCGCCAAGCCCACGACGCCGAATTGGCCGCCGGGAGTGGAGGAGACAAAGGATGTCGCTATCCCAACAGACGCCGCAAAGCATCGAGATTGTACCGCTGACCCTGCATATCGGCGCGGAAATCCGCGGTGTCGATCTGACCAAGCCGTTGCCGCCGCAGCAGGTGAAGGAGGTGCGCGACGCCTTCCTGAAATGGAAGGTGGTCTTCTTCCGCGGTCAGCATCTCGATCATGCGCAGCATGTCGCGATGGCACGGCAATTCGGCGAGCCGACGATCGGTCACGCGGTGCTCGGCCATCTCGACGACCATCCCGAAATCTATTCGGTCGCCAAGAACCGGCTCGCCAACGAAAACCGCAAGGCGCAGATGGTGACGCCGTGGACCGGCTGGCACGCCGATATCACCGCGGCGGTCAACCCGCCAATGGCCTCGATCCTGCGCGGCGTCACGATACCGTCCTATGGCGGCGACACGTTCTGGACGAACTTGAACGCCGCCTATATGGCGCTGTCGCCGACGATGCGCGCCTTTGTCGATGGGCTGCGCGGCATCCACCAATTCGGTAGTCGCGGTGAGACAAGCCGCAGCGACGAATACAAGGATCGCGTGAAGCGGCGTGCGCTCGAAAGCGAGCACCCGATCGTGACCGTGCATGCCGAGACCGGCGAGCGCATCCTCTATGTCAGCCCGTCATTCCTCAAATCGATCGTCGGGCTGACGCCGCGCGAAAGCCAGAAGATCCTCGAAATCCTGTGGGAGCACATCACGCGCCCCGAATACACGGTGCGCTTCAAATGGAACGAGGGAGACCTCGCGTTCTGGGACAATCGCTCGACGGTGCACCTCGCGCCGACCGACATCTTCGAATCCGATTTCGACCGCCAGCTCTACCGGGTGACGCTGGTGGGCAAGCCGCTGGTCGGCGTCGATGGGCAGCCGTCGAAATCGATCGAAGGCGCGCCGATCCTGTCGGCGGCGGAAGAACTGAAGATGCTGGCCGCAGCGGAATAGCAGACAGGTAAACGCGCCGAATTGGGAGCGGCAGGGCAATCAATGCCGCCTTCGCCCGTGCCGATCCTGTTCGTCATAAGGGGAGGAAACCAATGAAGGGTTGGATGATGCTTGTCACCGGGCCAGATGCGGTCGGCGAAAATGTGCGTCGGCGCATCGTTGCGGTTGCCGTCAAAGATTCCGACGAAGCCTTTGCCGCTGCCCGCGAAACCGTGCCTGGTGGTCTGCCGACCTCTGTCGGCCCGATGACCGATGATTGCGTCGCCGATCTCAGGCTGACACCTGGGAAGGGCCGCGTGCTGGGGACCTTCTGACCCGCGAGCTGAACCGTCGAACAACCCCGGAGCCAGTCATGAAAGAAAACAGCATACGGCGGGCGGTGCGCGAGGGGCGTGCGGCGCTGGGGACCGGGCTCAAGGAGTTCGCCTCACGCGGCGTTCCGTGGATCATCGAGGCAGCCGGCTTCGATTACTGCGCGATCGACCACGAACACGGCGCGTTCGACATGGAAACGATCGCCAATCTGGCGAGCTGGTTCCAGGCGACGAACGTCTCGGCCATTGTGCGGCTCCACAAATCGTTCGCGCATCTCATTCCCGGCATCCTAGATCAGGGCATCATGGGCATACAGGTGTCCGAAGTGGAAACTGTCGAAGAGGCGCGCGCGATCGTCCGCCTGGCGAAATATCCGCCGATCGGGAACCGAGGCATCTCCGGTCAGGGGCCACACACCGGGTACAAGAGCTACGGTGCTCGCCATGCCACCGAATATGCGCCGTGGGCCAACGAGAACATCATCCTGTTCCCGTCGATCGAGTCGCTTGAGGGCCTGGAGAATGTAGAAAAGATTGCGGCGGTCGAGGGGATCGACATGATCGCGTATGGGCATTCCGACCTCAGCGCGCAGCTTGGGGTTCATCTCGACCTCGAGCACGCGAAATTCAAAGCCGCGGTGCGGCGGATCGCGACGGCATGCAACGCCCACGGCAAGCTCGCCCGGGGATCGGCCGAGACCGAGGCGCAGATCGAGGAATATTGGCAACTCGGGTGCAAGGTGCTGAACCTGCCGGGGAACGACGTGAGCACGTATCTCGACGGGATGAAAGCGCGTGCAAGCCGCGCACATGCCCGGTTGAAGTCGATTGGGGTACCAACCCCATAACCCTGCCCCCAAGGGTAAGAGACCGCTAGATCAGGCAGCCAGCGGAACGTCGGCTTTTTCGGCGCAACGCAGTCATTCTGGCTATTACCGCCGATCGTCCGATTTTGTCCCCCAACGCGCTACCGGAAGGTCATTGCGAAAGCGGACGAACATCAACGAACGTTGGCGAGAGCGTTAATCGATAGTCATCTCAAATTTTGTAAGGGTTACGGTGCGTTTCTACGAATGCCGCCGAGCGAATGCGAAAAGGAGGTGGCGGAGGGGATGGGATTCGAACCCACGATACGGGGTTAACCGTATAACGGTTTAGCAAACCGCCGCCTTCAGCCACTCGGCCACCCCTCCACCGATGAGCGGGTCACGGCGTATGCCGCGTCAGTTCTAGGCTTTCGGGGTAGGGCGGTCAACCTGCCCCGCCTCACCTTTCGCGGAACAGACGCCGAGATTCGCGCCGGCTTGTCGCCCGCCGCCGAGCACGGTCGCAAGTACGAGGTCGGCGGCGTTGTCACGGATCGAAACAACCGGGTGGCGATGTTTGAGGCCCGCTCCAGGGCATCCGGCCGTCTCTTATAATGGACGGCAACGCCTCCATGGATGAGCGATCGCACTTCTCAGTGAATGAGCACCGAGGTCTCGCGGGGGCTAAGACCTGCATTTGGCAAGAACAGTCTCGGCGGTGCGTAAGGCCCGCGACCTGTCGTCAGAAACGCCTCGGCCGCCTGGGCTATCCTCAAAGCCTCGTTGAGAGGCGCCGACTCCAGGGCCTTAAACAGCAACCATTGGCGCCGGCGCGCCGGCTGATCGCACAGGTCTATAAACCTCATCTATCCCCCTCAGGATTGCGCACAGCAACACGTCATGTCTATGTCGCCTACCGTACACAAAACGCTTATCACTCCATTTAGTTCACTCGGCGACGATGCCGAAACGACCCGAATGCGTCAAAATAAACGCTACGCATCCGGTAAGAAAGTGCCTTACGCGGTAGCGCGACAATTCGTTCGGGATGCAAGCTTCGGACTGCAACTCGCGCTAGCAAAGGATCGCCGATTACGGGTCCGCGACGGTTCCTGGAGGGTGGCCGTCGGCTCGGCGTCGGGTAACGGTTGGCTTTAGCGGCAAAGGCGCCCTGCGCCGCCAAGCAGGAATATTGCGGTCGACCCGCTCGCAAACAGCGCAGGTGCTTTAGTCCGCTAGCGCGACTACCCGGCGAGCCCATGCGGCGCGTTCCCGACCAGAAGGTGCACGCACTTTACCTGAGTTTCGGGCTTTTCTCTGAAGCGGCGGTGTTACCGCCGAATCGCCCCTCACCTGCGACTCACCCTTTATCTCGGGGCCAGCGGTGGACCAGAGCTGAAAGGGCGGCAGGTGGTGGCATAGCCGCCTTTGGTTCGCCAGAGCCAGCAAGTCGTCATGACTTTGGGCCGACAGGGGCCCTTCCGAGGCGGTCTCGTCAAATGGCGCGTCACCCGATTTCAGATATCTGACAACCTCCTCGACCGAGGCCAGTACGGCAAGCGAGCCGATGCGCGAAACTGCGGGAACGTTTTCTGCGTTTGCATCGGCTTCTGCGTTTCCATCGGCCCCAAGCGATCCATCGCCACAAATAAACCGTTCCGCGATTTTGGCGAGTTCAAGAGCTTCAGATAAGGCACGGCACTCCAGCGCCTTCGAGAGAAGCCACACTCGTCGGCGTCCCGGACTCCCAAACGGCGATTGTTCTGTGTCCTCCCCGGAGGGAAATCGGACGTTGACAGGGCTCATAGGGTCCTCCGCGCCATCACCCACGTCACATAGTCCGGGCTTGTGTGACCGGGGCGTGACCCCGGTCACATGCTGCAAAAGAATTTCGCCTAACCCTCCGGAGAGGCCGACACCAACGGATTACCTCGGCGCTGCAATTTGCCGATCGAGAACATTTAATCAAATTACTCGGCACGTCCTAACTAGTGAGGTGTCGGTGGCCGACAACTACATGACCGCGCTTTCGCTCATCGAGCGGCTTCACCGTCATTTTCTCGAGGTGGTCAAGCTCGAGCTGGATGCGCTGGGAATCCACGACATCAACAACGTGCAGGCACTGATGCTCGTGAACATCGGCGAAGCTGAGATGGCCGTCGGCGATTTAATGCAACGCGGCTGCTACCTCGGCTCAAACGTGTCGTACACCGTTAAAAAAATGGTCGAAAATGGCTACATTTCCCACGAACGATCGTTCCACGATCGTCGCTCGATCTATGTGCGTCTGACCGACAAAGGAATGAGATTACGCGAGCGACTGATGCGAATGTATCAGCGGCATGTGGGGACGCTGACCAAAACGCTGATCTCCATGGAAGATTTGCGAGCAGCGATCGAGACGCTCCGCGGGCTCGAACATTTTTTGGGCCACGTCGCGCCCGAACAGAGCGGCGTTTAAGAAACGCTAGTTAGTCGGTCGCTACCGCATTGGGGGTGGCCAGCCGTCGCCGGGCGAAGCTCAGCTTCCCCTTTGCGACCATTGTGCCCTCGACGGTTACAACGCTTTCAACAAGAGCGATGGCGCCTGCCAGCTTTAGAATCTGCAAATCAATTCGCATGCGATCGCCGGGAACGACCGGTACCAGAAAGCGCATGTCGTTGATAGATCCGAGAACGAGAAATTCACCCGGCTGCGTTCCGGTTTCCGTCGTCCGGGCGAATAGAATCGATGCAGCTTGCCCAATGGCTTCGACGATCAACGTCCCCGGCATGATGGCAAATTCGGGGAAGTGACCGAGAAACTGGAGCTCGTTGCCTGTTACGTTTTTGACCGCGGCGATCCTCTCGCCGGGCACCAATTCGAGAACGGTGTCCACCATCAACATCGGGAAGCGCTGCTTCAGCAAGCAGCGCACCTGCTCGAATGTCATCAATGGCGATGCAGTCATGGGGGCGAGTGGCGAGCCGGTGTATCGCGAACGCTATCAGCGCAGTTCAAGGGTCATCGCGGTCGCCCGGGGCAAGAACCGCGCTCCGGGCGCCACGGAACTCGCATCGGAAATCAACCGAACGACCCGCAGGCCCGCTTCCTCGGCCATCAGAAGCGGCTCGCTCTCACGATGAAACTCATAGACATGATCCCGCTGCGCCGATTCGAGTGCGGCGCTGAAAAAGACCAGACCGTTCGGAGAGATTTGACGCGACAGAGCGGCGAAAAGCGGCCGGGGCGTCGGCAGATGCTCCGCCAACATCGCCGATATAATGCCGTTATATCCCTCGCCTGCGTCTGATGAGTTTCCACTTATCGCGTCGCGGACCAAGAAATTGACGCGATTCGCGTGGCCTGAAACAGCCAGCAGACGGTTTGCCACGGCTACCGCAGGGGGGCTGATGTCGAAGCCATCGATGACCAGGTCCGGGCGCTCTTCCGCAGCGATCAGGCTCAGCACACCGTGACCGGAGGCCAATTCGAGGACTCTCGCGCCTGGCGGAAGGCGTCGCAGAAATTGGTCTCGAAACAGCGCGAGATGTTCCACCATGGATGGCCAAAAGGCGTAGATGAGAATCGCGGCCCACATATAGGGCACCATGTAACTCTCATCGTCGTAGACACCCGATACGATCTCGGGCATCGCCTCGGGCGTATAGTGGCCAGCGCGATCGTAAATTTTTTGCGCCTGCGCCACGCCTAGACAATATTTGGCGTAACCCAGGACCGCCTCGTCGAAAACCTCCTCGCCGTAGGCCGCTTCGGCCCACCTGGCCAGCGGGTCCAAAAGCCAGGAGCAAAGCTCTCGGTTGGTTTCGTAAGTGGCGATCGCGCTGCGGGCGAGCAATTTCGCGCGGCGCTCCATGGCGGAGAGAAAAGCGTCGGCCGTTGTCACTGTTCGCTCCTTACGGTTTTCAAGCGTCCTGGGACGGCATGTGCCTGACGAGGCGCGTCATCGATCTGACGAGATCCATGCCATCCCAGGGCGAGCCGAATACGTGCATCCGGCCGAGTTTGACGATACGGTCGACGCCGCGACTGGCCGCCGCGTGTGCCAAAGCCGCTTCCCGGCTGGGGTTGCTTACCGCCAATCCGAGCGTTTGGATGTCGCCGGAAAATTTGGAGATCGGTTCCAGCAAATCGTCGACCAGCAGGACGCTCAGGGTTTTGCCTTGCGTCGGCGTCGGGATCGCGGAACCGGTCCCGAGCAGGATTGTCCAGTCCGGCGTCGCAGGAAATACGGCGCGGTGATCGTCGCTTTCCAGCATCCAGGACGCCCGTTTCAGGCAGATTGCCGAGCTTAGCCCTGGATGAATCTCGAAGCGCGGATGCGCCAGGTTTTCCTCTTCGAATGCGCGCTTCAGCGCCCGCACGAACGGTTCGATATCGCAATTCAGATGACGCTCGAGGAAAAGCGTTTGCGGCGACGAGCAGGCTTGCTGATCGAACTGCCAGACATCGCGCGCGATACGTCGGCTCCATTGCGCCTGTTCGCCTTCGTCCGCCCACGACTGCGCATCCATCGCCGCAACGGAAAGTCGCGGCCCAAACACCGCGATACGGGCCCAATGCGGAAATTGCAGGGAGCGGATTTGCGAGACAGCCTCGGCGCCGCCCCAGATCATCGCGCCGTCGACCGTCTCGGCCATGGCCTGCTGCAGGTCGGTCCGCTCGTGGTCGAAGGTCGTCAAGACGATGCTATCGCGCAGCACACCCGCGGTATCAACTTCTCGCAGTTTCTCGACGATCGCCTGTGTTTCCGCGACCAACCCGGTCGGAACACGTACGATACAGAAATTGCCGCCCAGCAATGCGCACGACATCGTGAGTACCGGCTGGATCGCGATGTTGCCGGCCGGCCAGTGCCCAACCAGCCCCACGGGAAATGCCCCCAGCCGCGCAGGACCTTCTTGGCGCCATTCACTGTCCAGCGTCGGCCCAAATTCACGTTGCAGGAGCGGTTCGAGGGAACCTCGACGCAACCACAGCCGCAGAAACGCGACACCTGGGATCGCATCCAGGGCAGGACCACGGAGAGCGGCGCCCCACCGCTCAAAAACGTCGATCACCTGTGTTGGCGCCACGCGGGAGGACGAGCCCCGCTCCCGCAGGCGTAGCGCCGCCGATCTGATATCGAGTGGGGTCTGAGCCTCCAAGATGAGATCAGTCACCGACGGCCTCACCCAAGAATGACCGCTCCCGTACGGGCTCGACATTGCCGCAGCCTCGGACTTCCGCTTTCGGCACTCGCTTGACGAAGCGAAAAGCCGTGCCCCGGCGGCCGCAAGGGCAACCGTCCTCGTGAACGATTTCCGCGATGTCCTCGGTCAACACCAAAAAGCCCGGAAAGCTGGTCGGCAGCGCGCTGCAAATCTGCACCAACCCCTGCTGACCGACCTCCACCGGCGCGAGCGTGAGCGGGTCCCGCACCACGACGGCGCCGAACGCCGGCACGTGCTTATTGCCGTGTTCGCAATCGGGGTAGATGACCCCGACATTCTCGACCATCCCGTAGAAATCGAGGACTTTCGTGTCGGCGCACCCGAAAACGGCGGCGACGCCCTCGGCAAAGGCGGTGCGGGTGACCGCCTGGGCTTCCAGCCGCTTCCAGCCGCCGCTGTGGAGGACCCTTACATTAGGCATGTTGAGGCAGATCCCTCTGGCGCGCAGGGGAAGTACGAATTGCTGCCAAATGACGTGGGTAAAGCCGTAAACGAGCACCTCCACCGAGCCCCATCTGGCCGCGGCGTCGAACAGGCTTTTTTCATCGATCGCCGTTTGCCCGCCATCGTCATGAAGGCAACAAACGATCTCCGTCGCGAAAGGCCTCAGCCCTTGAATTGCCGCGGCTCTTGCTCCCAGTTGGGCGCCCCCGGATACGTTCTCCTGCGTATCGATGACCAGATAGGGGCGGCGCGTCGGCCCGATAAAGTCGCGGACGATCGTCATGACCCCTTTGGTCATGCGTTTGGCGGTTTCAGCATCCAAAACCACTCGACTGGGCGTTTGCCCCGTCGTCGCGCTAGACGCCAAGGTGCGGGTTACCTTGTCCCGGTCGACCAGTGCCAGCGGCGGGTCCGCCTTGAACACCCCAACCGGTAGATAAGGAAGCTCCGCAATGGTTTTTGCCGCCCGGTAATCGACGGGCCACGCCTCAAAATAATGCCGAAGTTGGCGGTTGCAGTCCGCCGCGTATGACAACTCGGCTTGAAGCAGCGACAGCAGTCCGGCGCGCTGCGCCTGAGGCTCGAGCGCGAATGTCGGGCCTGCCAATAATGCGTCTAGGCGTCGCCCGATATCGGCAAGTGCCGAGTCCACTGTTCTCTGACCTATGCCTGAAGTGAAACGGGCTGCCGGCGGGGAGCGCTGGAAAGCTGCGAGCGCTGAAGCTTGCCATGCGCGTTTCTCGGCAATTCCGCTACGAGAGTGATGGAATCAATGAGCCATTCGGACGGAACATTTCGTCGTATGGCGGCAGCGACGCCATGGCTGAGCGCGCCTTCCTCGGCCACGACGTAAAGCGCGACCGCCTCACCGGCCTCGGCATGCTCGACGATCTGCGCCGCACATTCGCAGACACCATTCGTGCCCTCGACGCGCGCTTCGATCTCGGTGAGACCGAGGCGGATCCCGCGCATTTTGACAAACTCGCTTTTGCGGCCCGTGATCCACAGAAAGCCGTCCGGGTCGCGCCAAGCCAGGTCGCCGGTCGCCAGCCAGCCATCGTGAAATTTGCGTTCCGTCTCGTCCGGGTCCTCGTAATATCCGCGGCAAATCGATTTACCGCTCACCATAATCTCTCCCGCGTGTCCGTCGGGAAGGTCCTTGCCGCTTTCGTCGGCGATACGAACCATCAGGTTATCGAGCGGTAGTCCCACGCTTCCCAATTTCTCATCGAGCCGATCGGGCGGCAGACAAGCGATGCGCGAGGTCGCTTCCGTTTGGCCGTACATCGCGTAGAACTCGGCATGCGGGACCGCTTCACGCATTTCGCGAATTCGCGCCGGCGCTAGGGCGCCCCCCGCCTGCAGAAATCGGCGTAACGGTGTTAAAGGGATCGACCGAAGATTTGAGCGCCGCAGCAATATGTTGTAGACGGCGGGAACACCGGCGAAAGTGGTGCAGCCATAGCGCTCGACCGAGTGCAAGACCTTGTCGGCGAACATGAAGCGTGAGTCGTAAACGACCCCTCCCCCTTGATACAAATGGGTATGCATCACGCTCGCGCCAAAACAGTAATTGATCGGCAGAATGAGCAAAGCGCGCTCGTCGGTGGACAGGCGTTGGCTGCGGATAATGGCTTCGGTGTTCGCTGTCAGATTACCGTGAGTGACCTGGACCAGCCGCGGAGTTCCTGTTGACCCCGAGGTCAGCATGAGCGCCGCGAGATCGTTTTCGCGGCGCGGCGCGGGTTCCAGCGCAACCGCAGACTGACAATGACTATGGATTTGCAGAACATTGTGCAACCGCGCCCAGTCGCAAGGAGACTGACTCCACAGGGCCCGCGCGTTCGTCATCCGGAATACCGCCTCCCCGGATGTCGATAGGCTACGCTCATTGATCGGCACGACCGTCAGTCCGGCATAGAGAGCGCCCAGGTAAGCGAGAGTGCTCGTGGGACTGACATCACAGGCAATAACAACCCGATCGCCGGGCAACAATCCGGCCGTCCTGAACCCGGCCGCGCAGCTTTTGATCCGGTTAGGCAGTTCCGCTGCCCGAATCATCTCGCCGGTCGCCGCGTCAATAAGATCGGATTTGTCGCTGAGTCGGCGAAACAATCGCGCGCCGAAGTTTGATTTCAACGAACGGTCCATCAGTTCCCGCTGAGCTTTGCCTTCAGGATTCTGACGATCTGCCGAACGTTCTCCATTTCCATCAGCTCATCGACATCAAAGCTGACGTGAAACTCCTGCTCGATATTGCTGGCGAGCGTGACATGTCCCAATGAATCCCAATCGGGAATGTCGTCGGGCGTCGTATCGATGGTAACCGAGGACGCCCCGTCCTCGAATGAAACATCAAACGCACGTTGTAATCTGACCATTATATCTTCCATTATCTCCTTCTTTCCTTTTGGTGTTTCACAAACGGCCACGCCTATAGATTAAACTTCCATTTCAACAATTTATATTCGATTGCCTTGTTTCTATTTACGAGCGTCAGGCAGTCATGGCGGCGCCGCCATCAACGACCACGGTTTGTCCGTTGATTCCCGATGCCGCAGGCGAGCACAAGAATTGGGCGCAGGCCGCCACTTCATCGACTGTGACCAACCGCCCGAGCGGGGAACGCCGCGCCGCTTCCGCCAGCCGTGCCTCGGCATCGGGAATTGAATTCCACACGTCGGTCATCACCGCTCCCGGGGCCAAGACGTTTGCTCTGATCCCCCGGGGCATCATCTCCGCTGCCAGATGCCGCGTGAGCGCCTCGAGCGCGGCCTTGGATACACCGACAGCCGTGTAATGCGGCAAGGTGCGAGTCGCGCCTATCGAGCTGACAGCCAGTATGGATGCTCTGTGGCTGAACCGTGGCGAGAGCTGCTTTACCAAATCGAAAAGCGCCCGCGCGTTCAGCGCGAATGTCCAATCCAGGTGCCGAGCGGTCAGAGTGTCAATGGGCCGATGAGTTCCGGTAGCGGCACAGTGAATCAAACCTTGTAGCGGTCGGTCGGTCTCTTCTACCCGTGTCTCGATCCGCTGCAAGCCGTCGCGTGTCGTCAGATCGGCTCGAAGGACATCCAGTTGCAGCCCTTCTTGTTCGGCGAAGCATTTCAATGCTAAAGCCGATTTTTCGTCACGCAGATAGTTCGCTATCACAAACGCGCCGGCCCGGCTCAACCGGACGGAGATCGCTCGGCCAATTCCTCGGGTACCGCCCGTAACCACGAACGCACCGTCCAATCGAAATAAATCGTCTTGTTGAACCATTAGATCGATGTCTCGAAGTCTCGTGTATTACTCAGAGTGTCGGTTTGGGCGTTGGTACCCTGACCTGAAAATTAGCCGCCGCCGCATCGATAAATGATCCCCCCTAGGGAGTACCACTTACGGATACCCGGCGCTCGAGGTCATCAAGCCACAAGTCGACACAGGACAACTTTGGGCACCTCGGCAGCTATCGAAAAGTAAAGCGATCACAGCCTTGTCGGGGCTGTCACGCTTTACAACACAAGGCTGCATCGCACCGGTCAATGCCCCTTTCGCGCATGTTTGCTGTCTCGGCCTTTGCGCTAACGTGGAGCCCAGGCGGGGTGACAGCAGGTAGGCCGTATCACGCCGACTTCACGGCGTGCCGGATCTGGGAACGATGCTTTTCAATTCTTATGAGTTCTTGCTATTTCTGCCGATCACCGTGATCGGCTTTTTTCTGGCGGGGCGCGTCTCGCCGGCTTGGGCGCTTCGCTGGCTGTGCCTGGCCTCCCTCTTCTTTTATGCGTGGTGGCGACCAGCCAACGTCCTGATTATCTTGCCTTCGATCCTGTTCAATTATGCCTTAGCGAAAATTTTGTTGCGCTGCGCGAGCGGTGAGGCCTCGCAGCGGCACACGAAGCCCCTCCTAATTCTCGGTATCGTCTTTAATCTCTGTTTTCTTGGCTATTTCAAATACGCCAATTTTTTGCTCGACACAGCGAACACCGTATTCGGCGCCAACCTTGTGCTAACGCAACTGATCCTGCCGCTCGGCATCTCCTTTATCACGTTTCAGAAGATAGCTTTTTTGTTCGACGTCAAATCGCGACGCATAAAGTCGTTCAGCTTTCAGGATTACTGCACTTTCGTGCTTTTCTTCCCTCAGCTGATCGCCGGACCCATCGTTCATTATAACGAGCTGATGCCGCAATTTCACAAGGCGACTTACCGATTTGAGAAAGAAAACTTGGCGGTCGGTCTGACGCTCTTTTCTTTTGGCCTGTTCAAAAAGCTGGTCCTGGCCGACTCGATAGCCCCGTATATAAACGAGTTTTACAACCAGGCTGCCGGCAACGTCCCGGTCGGCTTTGCGCAGGCCTGGATCGCTGCCATCGGTTTCACCTTACAGATTTATTTCGATTTTTCCGGCTATTCGGACATGGCCCTGGGCCTTGCACGGCTGTTCGGCATCTCCTTGCCGGCGAATTTCAATTCGCCGCTGAAGGCGTCAAGCATCATCGATTTCTGGTCGCGCTGGCACATGACGCTCACCCGCTTTCTGACCGGCTACCTTTACAATCCGATGGCGCTCGCCGTGACCCGAAGACGCGCGGCCAATGGCCTGCCCGGCTTGGGAGGCCGGCATACGTCCGCCGGCTCGTTCGTAACCGTGCTGATGTTTCCGCTTTTGGTGACGATGTCGCTTGCCGGGCTCTGGCACGGAGCCGGATGGAACTTTGTGATATTCGGAGCGCTGCACGGCATTTATCTGACCATCAACCATGCTTGGCGCCTGTTCCGGCCCAAAACACGATCCGACGGCAAAGGCACGGCGCTGCTGGGATCAGTGGTCGTCCTTACTGCGATCCTGTTCGCCAACGTCTTTTTTCGGTCCGCGTCGACATCGGCCGCTTTCGCGTTGCTCAAGGGGATGCTCGGCTTCAACGGCGTGACCCTGCCGATGGTCGTTTTCGACCGTCTCGGTCCGGCGGGCGATTGGCTGCAGGGAATTGGGATAAGGCCGGTCTGGTGGAGCGGTTACAACTTCACGATGACCCTGTTCTGGATCGGTATCCTATCGATCATCGCCTTTATTCCACCCAATACGCTGCAGATCATGGCGAGCGTCAAACCGGCGCTGAACTTCAAATTTGAAACCTCCAAAAGCTCCGCCCTTATGGTGTGGCGACCAACGCCAATATGGGCCTTTAGCATCGCCTTGATCAGCGCGGCCGGCTTTCTTTCCCTCGGCAAGCTCAGCGCGTTTCTCTACTGGCAGTTCTAGGGTGCCAGATATGAGAACGTCGACGGGACGCTATTGCATCGTATGGGTGGTGACACTCGTCGCGACCCTGGCTGCGGTCGCGATTTTCGACGCCCTCGTCGATCCGTACGACGTCATTGGCAGCACACGGACTGAGGGGTTCAACCTGCTCAAATCGGAAGCTGACGCTCACACAAGGTTGACCAAGCCATATCAGATCGAACGCGTGCGACCGGGAGCCGTTATCCTAGGCACATCTCGCGCCCAAGTCGGTCTCGATCCCGAGAACCGGGTTTGGCCCGAAGCGGTGCGGCCTGTCTATAATTTTGGCACCCCCGGGGCGAATCTTCCCACCCTTTACCGGGAGCTGCAGGATGCCGGTTCGCTGGGGTCGGTCAAGCTCGCGGTCATTACGCTCGATTTCGAGAACTTCCTGTCGGCGGACACCAAACCGGATCTTACCCCAGAAGAGGACCAGCGAATGCTGGTTACGGCCGATGGCAAGCCAAATACGGCGTGGCCTCCTCGCCGCGCCCGGGACATTTTTTTTGCCACTCTGACCCTGGGAGCGCTCGAAGACAGCGTCGCTACGATCATTGATCAGCACAAAAAATACGTCCCGGACGTGACTCCGGAAGGCAGATGGACCGAGGCGGCCTTTGAGGAGGCTGTCAGTGCCGACGGTTACTATGAGTTGTTCAGGCAGAAAGAGGCAAATTACGCGCAACGTAATGCGCAAATAGCAAGCAAGCTAGCCGATCAGCCCAATGCCGTGGCTGGTATCGATGTTGTTCGGCACATGCTCGACTATTGTCATGCCCACGGCATACGACCTCTCCTGATCATCCCGCCTTACCATGCCGATCTACTGGAGATTTTTGACAAAGCAGGCCTATGGGCCCCCTTCGAGGATTGGAAAAGGGATCTCGTCCGGCTGTCAGAGCAATATTCCAGGTCGGGTATACCCGTCCCGTTATGGGACTTTAGCGGATATGACCGCTATTCAACCGAAACGGTGCCGGCAAAGGGCGATCGCCGCGCGGTCGTAAATTGGTTCTGGGAAGCCGGACATTTCAAGCGAGCACTCGGAGATTTAATGCTCCAGCGCATTTTCACTGGCATGCCCCCCGATTTAGGGGTTGAACTCGCCCCCGATACGATCGATCGGCAAATTGAGAAGACGCGCGTCGCGCGTGACGACTATCGCGCTACTCACAACCCGCAAGTGGCGTGGGTCAGCGAAATCTACCACCATGCGTCCTCACGCTAGCTCAAAACGGTCCCAGGGCTCATCTCCTGTTCTGACAATTTCGGACTTGCGACGGTCCCAGACCACCGTGCTGTTCAAGATGCTCCGCACCTGGGCTGCGATGGTCGGAGTGCTTATCGGCTCGGGACTGACGCTTCACCTGATCGCGAGCGCTGGCGCTGCCGACTTGACCGTATCGACGCCCCCCTCGAGCGCCTCTGCCTTTCCGATGAAGGTAAGCGAAAATCACCGCTACCTCACCGACCAAAACGGCCGACCATATCTGATCGCCGGCGACTCGCCGCAAACCATTCTTGGCAGGATGACAACAGAGGATGCCGAGTTCTACTTCACAAACCGGCAGTCGTATGGCGTGAACGCGCTCTGGGTACACGTGATGTGCCGCGAAAATGAAACCTGTCACGCCGACGGAGCAACCCCCGATGGGGTCGTGCCCTTCTTCGACCATGACCTCGCGAGGCCCAACGCCGCCTATTTTGACCGTCTGGACACGATGCTGAACCTCGCCGCCGAGCATGGAATTACATTTTTTCTAACGCCCGCTGAAACTTCGGGCTGGCTTGATGCCCTGAGAACCGCAGGCGCGGAGAAGGCGTTCGCTTACGGGGAATATCTGGGGCAGCGCTACGAGCATTTCCCGAACATCGTCTGGATGCACGGTAACGATTTTCAGACTTGGCGAGTTCCGGAAGACGACGAGTTAGTGCTGGCCGTCGCTCGTGGAATAGCCTCAAAGGACCACACTCATCTTCACACAACGGAGTTGAATTATACGGACAGTATTTCTTCTGACGATCCGCGCTGGGATGCGATGATCCAGTTGAACGGGGTTTATACTTATTATCCAAGCTATGCCGGAGTTTTACGCGAATACGATCAAAATAACCCTAAACCGATCTTTCTCGAGGAAACCAACTATGAGTTCGAACATGGCAAGGCGGGTTCACCGCTGAACCTGAGGCGCCAGGAATACTGGGCCACGCTTTCGGGAGCGGCCGGCCAGTTTTACGGCAGCCTGATTACGTGGACGCTGCCGAGCGATTGGAAGTTGATGCTGGACACTCCCGGGATCGCCCAGTTCGCCAGCATGCGCAGGTTTTTTGCCGAGCATGACTGGCAAGATCTGGTGCCCGATCGGGAACACCGGACCGTCGTTGCTGGATATGGCATTGAATCCCCGCCGGGGACTGGGCTGATCACCAAAGATACATATTTGACCGCCGCCAGAACCGCCGATGGTCGACTGGCGATTGCCTATCTCCCAAACTATCGCGAAATCTCCGTCGACCTATCCCAACTGGCCAGTCCGGTGCGAGCCCGATGGTATGACCCTACCAATGGACAGTATCTTTCGCTCAGCGAGATGCTGTTTCCAAATATGGGTACAAAAAAATTTGTGCCTCCGGGAAAGAACGCCGACGGTGATGAAGATTGGCTTCTGGAGCTCAAGGCTCAGTGATCGCGCCTAAAAGCGAGGTCCGCCGCAGCTTCAATGCTTGGTACCCGCAACCGCGGCCTCGATAGCATCTTCCGTAAATCAGAACCGCGAGACGATATTTCGCACAATCACGATATGAATGATGCTCTCTCAAATATCGCAAATCGCGATAGGTCGTACATTTTTCCGGCGTTTGCTTTTGCTCTATTGATAATATTGACCACTCTTTCTATCTCACGACCACTTATGCCTTACGATTGTTGGTGGTATCATCTGCCTTTCAGCAGTTACCTATTCGATATCGGGCATGGTCGAGCGAGCTTTCACATGGACCCGATGGTAGCGGCTCGTTGGCTGGGCTTTCCAAAAGTATGGGAATGGGTTGAAGGACTGGCATGGGCCGTAACCGGTTCTCTCTATGCGACTATAATCCCGCAACTTGTCTTGTGCTATTTATACATTGCCTACGTGGGTCGTACTTTCGGGATACCGTTGCCGTGGGTGATTTGCGGCTTTTTTTCGTCCCCATTGGTCGTGATTCACTTTGATTCGACCTACAGTGACTTGCCTTCCGGCATCCTCGTTGCTCTCGGCTTTTTCATTTTTTTGGATTTAATAGCCAGCGGCACCGAAGATTCGGACGCCCCCTTACCCTGGGGACGTGCGGTCTTTGCAGTCGGCTCTTTTGCTTTGGCCGGCAACATAAAGTATCAGGCGGTTTTGGCGCTATGGGCGACCACGGCCATTATTGTCCTGTTGTGTATTCTCACCTCCTGCGTCGCTCGGTATCGGGTGTTTCTATTCACAGCTCTTTTGGTCGCCAATATCGCCGCCGGCAGCACCAACATCCTCAACACGCTCCTTTACGAAAATCCGTTTTTCCCGCTGGAAATACACGCCTTCGGTCACCCCATACTCAAAGGCCCGGAAAGTGCGGACGCGAACGCGAATTACCCAGCGTATGGCTATCGCGATATTCGCCTTCCAGAGCCGATAAATTTTGCGCTGTCGGCCGCCGAACTCGACTGGACCCTGCGTGGTGTCGCTCCGTGGTACAACATCGATAGTGAGACGGGTGACGCTCCGCGACACGGTGCACCCAGCCGAACCGGCGGCTGGGGTGCGCTGTTTGTACTCGCCAACGGTTGTATGCTTGTAGCGCAAATATGGCGGTGTCTGCGGAAAGTGGAGCAGGATCGGCGACAACGGCTATACATTGCCGGTTCCGGGCTGCTTATCTTGGCCACGGCCTGTTTACCGCGCTCGCACGAGCTACGGTATTGGCTTGATATTCCGCTGATTATATTCCCGGTAAACTTGCGATATCTTTATCGCTCTTCCTACCGACCGATCGTGCCGGCTGTGTTGGTGGTATTGATGACTTACGGAATTGCACTGGCTGTGCTGTCACCAAATTCCCGATTGTTCAGCGGCCAACCGGTGTCCATGTCGGCCCTGCAGGCGCAAATTCCGCCCAACATAGTGCAGCAACTGCACGAGACCGGGCGTTATTGCGACCCCGGCAACAATCAGTTGTTTCGCTTCAGCGAGGCCGTGACCGGGACGCCTGGCCTGCTGTCGCGCGTGGCCGATGATTGCCGATAGTTAGGACTCCTGCTCAGTCAGCCTGAACCGGAAATCGCTTTGCGGAGCCGGCGCCCCATCACCTCAATAGCGTAAACGGCGGCATTGCTCATCAGTCGCGGTCTGCGGAACTCGCCCGCCAGTTCTTGCATGTTCTTGCGGTGAAAATCCCAAAACTCCCGACCGCGTCGGTCGTAAAAGCATGACCCCAAAAATTCATAATACGCCGAAAGCGATTGTGTCGTTCGCGCTTCTATTTCGTCGTTCGACAAGTACTTTGACCCGTATCGCTTAAGGCATCCAAGAGTACGGTAATACTGTTCACCCCGAGCCTTGGCCTTGCCGTAAAGCGATTCACGACGGGTGCGCGTGAACGTTAGAATTTGCGGAACGAAGGCAAAATCGCACCGATCCAAGACTTCCAAGCAAGCCGCAAGATCCGCATACTCGACGCCGTCGTCGAAGAAGTTCGGGCAATCGCGAACAAGGTCCGACCGGTACAACAAGCTGGTCGGACTGCCGAATTGGTATGGGCCGCCCATCAGAAATAAGCGACACATGTCTCGTCCCGGCACCAACGTCGTGCCGGGTCCGCCGCCAACGGGGGCCGGCACGCGCATGTCGGTGTCCAGTTCTGAATAAATCCAGAACGCGCCTACTATGCCAGCGGTCGGATTGGCTTCCGCCGCTTCGACCATTCTGGCGAGGCAATCTGCATATATCCAATCATCGGCACCAACGACTTTGCAGTATTTGCTTTTCGGCGACGCCTTCGAGAGGGCTATGTTGTGATTTTGGACCCCAGAAACAAAATCCTCGTTGTCGTAAACTCGCACCCGCTCGTCTCTCACACAGTATTCTTTTGCAATTTCCAACGTGAGATCGGTACTGCAATTATTTATTATCGAGTATTCCCAATTCTCGTATGTTTGAGACATTACGCTTTCAATACAGCCCCGAATATATTTTTCCTCGTTATAAGCGGGCGTTACAATGCTCACCAACGGCTGTTTATCAGCTCTCATAACACCGTGTTCCATCCGGTAGCTTCGCGAAATGAGGATCGTGTCCTAGACGGGTTCCGGAGATCGATCTCGCGAGTTTCTGAGTAGGGGTAACCCCTAGGCTCGTCGAGTTATACCAATGGCTAGGTGACAGCCATTCCGCTATTACAGCCTCCGGTCGGGCGCAATAGGCACAAAGCTACAACCAGACGCTGAAACGGCCCTAATCACTCGTCACACAACACCAGATAGCCCCAAAACTGGCGGACCCAGGGGAGACTTCCGCAAATTTATAAAATAATTTATATACTTTCCCGAATAACTCGGCCCACGATACTTAAAACAAACTTACATATCCTTACGTATTTATTTCTCTATCGGTATTATTGTTTCCTACCTTTGGGTAGGCTGACGGCAATAACCATTTCTCGATAAATATTGTTTTATATACT
>Ga0206907_1012_pt1 | contig 32645 bp, 27 predicted proteins | sample Alteio_BWOrgHeat_80_FD_152951 | JGI IMG/M metagenome (GOLD analysis project Ga0206907, IMG submission 152951) | Enriched cells from forest soil in Barre Woods Harvard Forest LTER site, Petersham, Massachusetts, United States -... | ecosystem: Environmental > Terrestrial > Soil > Temperate forest >...
GCCCATTCCCAATTATCCATCAGCGTCCAAGTGAAATAGCCGCCAAGATTTATACCGCTGGCAATCGCGTGGTGAGCGGTCGTTATATGATCGTGGAGGTAGGCGATGCGCTCAGGGTCGTCGATCTGGCCCGTAGGACCGAGCGTTTCCTTGAAGAAAGCGCCGTTCTCGGTGATGTAGACGCGCGGGTTGCCATAATGGTCGCGTAGCTCGCCGAGAATGTCGGTGAGCCCAGTGGGATCGACACCCCATCCCATTGCGGTCGTCTGCATTCCTGGAGGGAGCGCCCCCCAGTTGGTGCCGATTAAGCCCGCCGGATCGACGCGCTGATACATCGGTGCATAGTAATTGACGCCGAGGAAATCGATGTTCTGGCGGATCTGCTCCATATCGCCCGGCTGTACCAGCTTCTCGACGAGCGGCAGGTAGCGGGCCGGATAGATGCCGCGAAACAGCGGGTCGAGATAGGCACGGTTCCACGCCGCGTCCCATGTCTCGGAGGCCTCGCGATTGACGGCAAGGCCCTCGGCCGGCCGCACCGGCTGAAGGCTCATCACCGTGCCGAGCTTGAAGCGTCCGCCGCCCTGGGCACGCAGCGCCGCGAGCGCTCGGCCTTGCGCCAGGTTCTGGTGATGTCCGGCGGCGGCCATCGGCTCCCTGCCGCGCAGCCCCGGGGCGTGCTCGCCAAGGCCGTGGCCCATGATCGCGTGAACCTGCGGCTCGTTGAACATGACCCAGTCGGTGACCCGGTCACCGAGCCGCCGCGCCATTAGCTCGGCATACTCGGTAAACCAGTCGGCGATGGCGCGGTTGCCCCATCCGCCGCGATCCTGCAGCGCTTGCGGCAAGTCCCAGTGGAACAGGCAGACCCAGGGTTTGATGCCGACCTGTAAGATGCCGTCGACGACGCGGCTGTAATAATCGAGCCCGCGCGGGTCGGGCTCGCCGGTCCCGTCGGGCAGCACGCGCGGCCAGCAGATCGAGAAGCGATAGGCTTGGACGCCAAGCTGCCGCATCAGCGCGATGTCGTCAGGGTAGCGATGGTAGCTGTCGCAGGTAGTCTCGGGGGTGGTGTGGTCGCCGATCGTTCCGTTGATACGGGCGAAGGTGTCCCAGACGCTGTCGGCCTTGCGGTCGCCGCGCCCCTCGATCTGGCACGATGAAGTCGACACGCCCCAGATAAAGCCGGGCGGAAAGCGCAGGGGTACGGCCATGGCGGGACCCGCCTCGATCCAGCGCGCGGCGAGCAAGCTCGCGGCGCCTGTCTTCAACACTGTACGACGATGCATGACGAAGGACGATCGCTCCGCTCAGCCGCCGACCGCGCCTTGGGTATTTACATAGACCGCGTAGAGCGAATGGCTTGCGGCCATGAACAGCCGGTTTCGCTTGGTCCCGCCAAAACACAGATTGGCGCAACGTTCCGGAAGCGCGATCCGGCCGATCATCGCGCCATCGGGGGCGAATACGGCGACGCCGTTCAGTTCCGGGCTCATACCCCAGCCGCACCACAAATTGCCCTCGACATCACAGCGGAAGCCGTCGGGGGTGCCGTTGCCGAGATCGGCGAAATCGCGGCCGTTTCGCAATTTCAGGCCATCGTCGGCGACGTCGAAGACGCGGATCGCGCGCTGCGGCTGCGCCCGCGACTCGACGACATAGATCCGGGTCTCGTCGGGCGAAAAGCACAGGCCGTTCGGCCCGCGAATATCGTCGGCGACGACGGTCACCTGGCCGGTGCGGCCGTCGATGCGATAGACATTGGTGACCGGAAGCTCCGGCTCGGACTTATCGCCCTCATAATCCGAGAGGATGCCGAATGGCGGGTCGGTAAACCAGATGGAGCCGTCCGACTTGACGACAACGTCATTCGGCGAATTGAGCGGCTTGCCGTTGAACCGGTTGCACAATGTCGTGATCGTGCCGTCGTGCTCGGTACGGGAGACCTGGCGTCCGCCGTGCTCGCAGGTGACGAGCCGCCCCTGCCGATCGCGGGTATTGCCGTTGGAGTTGTTCGACGGCTTGCGGAAAACGCTGACCGCGCCGGTTTCCTCCTCCCATTTGAGGATCCGGTTGTTCGGGATGTCGCTCCACAGCACAAACCGCCCGTCACCGAACCACACCGGCCCCTCGGCCCAGCGGCAGCCGGTATAGAGCTGCTCGACCGAGGCGTTGAACGGGGGTCTCACCCGCTCGAAGCGCGGGTCGAGGGTGATGATCGTGGGATCGGGGTAGAGGAGGGAAGGTTGCCAGCCGTTGTCGCTCATCGCTCGGGGGTCTCTGCTCGCCATCGCTTGGCGCGTGCGCCAGGACCGAGAATGAAACGTTTCGGCCGCGTCCTCAAGCCCGCGTCGATCGTGACGCAGGCGTCAGAAGCTGGAAGCGATCCTCGCGAACAGGCTGGTCACATCGGACCCGACCGTAACGATCACGCCAAACGCGGCGATCGAGATGATGAACGCGACCATGGCATATTCGATCACCGCGGCGCCGGCTTGATCGAGCCTCGTTCGGTTGAGCGCTGAGCGCATATCAAAAGCTGTCCCGACACCCGAGATGTCCGATGATGGCGAGCAAAGCGTTGACGAATCGTAAAGCCGATTGCCGCGCGAGAGCTTCTCAGACCGTGCTGGCGCCGCTGTCGTTCTAGGATTGTTTGCCTCTGTCAGCCTGGCGTGGCTCGCTTGTGTCCGAATCATCATTGAGGTGGGGACCGACGCTGTAGTAGACGGTTCGGGCCGAGGGGTGGTGGGGCTCGCTCGGGGGTTACGCGTTCGGAGGCCTTGGCTTGATAGGTGAAGGTTTGGACATCGTGACGGGCGGCGGCGGCTTTATCGGCAGCCACCTCGTCGACAGGTTGCTGGCGGAAGAACGCCGTGTTCGGGTCATCGACAATTTCAGCGTGGGCAGCCCGCGCAACCTGGAACAACATAAAGGCAATCCGCGACTGGAAGTCGTGACCTGCGATATCGGCGAGGAGCCGGTCGGTCCGCTGTTTACGGGGGCGGAGCGGGTGTTTCACCTGGCGGCGCGAGCAGACATCGTGCCGTCGGTCCAAAATCCTGGGCTCTATTTTCGCGCAAATGTCGACGGGACCTATACGGTTGTCGAGGCGGCCCGTGAGGCGGGGGTCAAGCGTTTCGTCTATGCAGCGTCGTCGTCGTGCTATGGCATTCCCGACAGCTACCCGACGCCGGAAGATGCGGCGATCCGGCCGGAATATCCCTACGCGCTGACCAAGTACCTGGGGGAACAGATCGTTTTGCACTGGGCGCGGGTTTATCGGCTGCCGGCTGTATCGCTGCGTTTTTTCAACGTCTATGGTCCACGTGCACGGACCAGCGGGACTTATGGCGCCGTGTTTGGCGTGTTTCTTGCGCAGTTGCTCGCTGGGAAGCCGTTGACTATCGTTGGTGACGGCACGCAGACGCGGGATTTCACATTCGTCAGCGACGTCGTCTCCGCGATTATGACTGCAGCAGGCTCGGAGGTAGTGGGCGATTTCTTTAATGTGGGGAGCGGCAACACCTATAGCGTCAATCGCCTGGTCGAGCTGCTTGGGGCAAAGGAAACGGTGTTTATTCCCAAGCGTCCGGGCGAGCCTGATTGCACCTTTGCCGATATTTCAAAGATCCAGCGCGAACTCGGCTGGCAGGCTGCGGTAAGCCTGGAACGAGGCGTCGGCAATATGTTGGAGAACCTCGATTATTGGCGAGACGCGCCGGTATGGACGCCGGATCGGATCGCCGAGGCGACTGCCGATTGGTTCCGTTTATTGTCCCGTTAAAGCGCGTTGGGGGGAAGACCGCGCATGGATGAAACCGTTAAAATCAAGACCGTCGAGGAGATCGAAGGGGTCGCCGACGAGCTGCGCGCCAGTGGCCGCTCGATCACGTTATGCCACGGTGTATTTGACCTGTTGCATGTGGGCCATCTGCGTCACCTGCGTGTGGCGGGAGGCTTCGGCGATGCGTTGATTGTCTCGATCACGGCGGATGAATTTGTCCAAAAGGGCCCGGGTCGACCGGTATTTCAATCGCTGTTGCGGGCCGAGATGCTCGCGGCGCTCGAATTGGTCGACTACGTCGTCGTGGTGCACGACCTCAGCGCCGAGCCGATCCTGCATGCGGTGAAGCCGGATGTATATGCGAAGGGCGGCGACTACATCGACCCTGACCAGGATGTGACCGGCAAGATCGTGCGCGAGCGCGACATCGTCGAGCAATACGGCGGCCGACTTGTCTTTACCGAGGACATCACGTTCAGCTCGTCAAATCTGCTGAACCGGTTTTTCAACGTCTTCGATCCGGAGGTTAAGGCCTATCTCCACGATTTAAAAAATGGAGATGGCGCGCAGCAGGTCGCCGAGCTGATTGAAAAGATCAAGTGTATGAACGTGCTCGTCATCGGCGATGCGATCATCGACCGATACAGCTACGTCACGGCGATGGGAAAGTCAGCCAAGGAGCACATGATTGCTACCTTGCTGCAGAATAGCGAAACCTTCGCCGGCGGTGTGTTCGCTACGGCCAATCACGCGGCGAGCTTTTGCAATCGGGTTGATATCCTGACCTGTCTCGGCGGTCCGGAAGACGAGAATTTCGAGGATTTGGTACGCGGTAGCCTGCGCGCGAACGTCAATCTGATGCCGATCTACCGGCACGGGGCGCCCACAACCCTCAAGACGCGCTTTGTCGAGCACACCTATCTGCGGAAGCTGTTCGAAGTCTATTCGATGGACGACACGCCGCTGAAGCCTGACGAACAGCAACAGGTCGATAGCCGCCTCGAGGCATGCATCCGCGACTATGATGTCGTAATCGTCAACGATTTCGGTCATGGGTTGATCGCGCGGTCGACCATCGACATCCTGACCAAACGCGCGCGCTTTCTGGCGATCAATACCCAGATCAATGCGGGAAATAACGGCTTCAACCTGATCACCAAATATTCGCGGGCGGATTACGTCTGCCTCGATGTTCCCGAGGCACGCATGGCAGTCCACGACAAAATCGCCTCGGTTGAAGACGTCTGCGGCGAGTTGCTGCCCGGCCAAATCAATTGCCCCAACATTATCGTGACGCACGGCAAATCGGGGTGCTACGCCTACCAGAAAGATCGCAACGATGTGGCCCATATCCCGGCTCTCACGCAACAGGTCGTCGATACTGTTGGGGCGGGTGATGCCTTTCTAGCGGTGACCGCGCCGATGGTTGCAATGGGTGGCGATATCGCGCTGGTCGGGTTCGTCGGCAACATCGCCGGCGCGGTTAAGGTTGGCATTGTCGGCCATCGCAATTTTGTCGAAAAAAGCGTGCTTCAGAAATACGCGACGACACTGCTCAAATAAGCCGCTCCGGCATCTGCGGCGTCTGGGCCTTATGTATTTAACAGGAGTAGGTATCTGATGCAGAAGTGGCACGTCCTGGTTACCGGTGGCGCCGGCTATGTGGGTGCCGTGTTGGTGCCTAAACTGCTCGCAGCCGGACACACGGTCACGGTCCTCGATTTGTACATGTACGGCGAGGATGTGCTGAAATCGGTCGAGAACCATCCGCAGCTCATTCAGATCAAGGGTGATCTGCGGCATCCGGCTGTCGTCGACAAGGCGCTCGCGGGCTGCGACGCGGTCATCCATCTGGCGTGCATCTCCAACGACCCATCGTTCGAATTGAACCCGGCGCTTGGTCGCGAGGTCAATTTCGACTGCTTCCGGCCGCTGGTGAAGGCAGCGAAGAAGGCCGGGGTGAAGCGGTTTATCTACGCCTCGTCATCGAGCGTCTACGGCATCAAGGAAGGCGTTAACGTCACCGAGGAATTGGAGCTCGAACCGCTCACGGATTACTCGAAATACAAGGCGTTGTGCGAGGAAGTGCTGACCGAGGAGCGCGAGCCGGGTTTCACCACGCTGATCCTGCGTCCCGCGACGGTCTGCGGTTATTCACCGCGCCAGCGGCTCGATGTTGTCGTCAACATCCTGTGCAATCACGCATTCAACACCGGCAAGATCAAGGTGTTTGGCGGTGCGCAGTTGCGGCCCAACATCCATGTCGAGGACATGACCGATCTCTACTGCAACACGCTGCAATACGCCGACGAACAGATCGATGGTAAGATCTACAATGCCGGTTTCGAGAACCACAGCGTGCTCGAGCTGGCCGAGATGGTGAAGCGGATCGTCGGTCACAACACCGTTGAGCTTGAGATGGTGCCGACAGACGACAACCGCTCGTATCATGTGTCGTCAGAGAAGATTGTGCGCGAACTCGGTTGGCGGCCGAAGCACACGATCGAGGATGCGGTGGTCGGCATGGTGCAGGCGTTCCGCGACGGCAAATTGCCTAACTCGATGACCGACCCACGCTACTTCAACATCAAAACGATGCAGGACCGTAACCTCGCCTGAGCGGTCAGGCCTGTATCTTGTTTGAGTAGGGCAAGTTGCCGAACTTGGCGGTCAGGTCGCGCAGAATGCGCGGCCTGCGGCCGTGACAGACCTCATTGAGCCACCAGCGCGCCAGCGAACCCAGAAAAGGCCACTCGCGCGGACGCATCGCCAGCACCTGCATCAGTTCCCGAAAACAGGCTGAGAAGGCGACAGGATGGGTGCGCAGCGCCTCCCGAATATCGGCGAATTCTGGCTCGTTCAGCTTCTCGCAAATCGCCGCGCAGACCTGTCGCTGCCGGCGTGGATTGCGCATCCCTGTGGTGGAATAGCTGGTCGATCCCATCCGGAACACCGAAAGGGGTTCGGGTACCACAGTGAAGCCGTAGCGAAAGGCCAGGGTATAATTGGCGAACCAATCGGCGTGCCAGCGCAAACGGTCATCATAGCCGCCAACGGCGAGGAATGCTGCGCGGTCGACCAACGCAGCGTTGAGTGGAAGCCACACGAACCCCCGTTTGAGCAGGCGCCGGAACTCGTCGGGGGAAAAATATTGAGGCCCGTCAGCGGCATACCAGGGGCCGAGATCGGAATCGCCCTGATGGTAGACTCGCCGGTTCTCGGCTTCGTAGTACTGGACGTAATTCGAAACGCAGATGCGGCCCTCAGGGTGCGCCGCGACAGCCTCGGAAAGCCGGGCGATAAACTCGGGTTCCAGCCAATCGTCCGCCGCGCTGGAAACGATATGAGTGCCCTGAGCCTCCCTCAAGGCCCGATTGAGCGTCCCGTTGACGCCCAAATTCCGTGGGTTCCGCAGCAACCGCAACTGCGGCAGTTCGTCGATGAAGCTCTCGATTACGGCGATGCTGTCGTCGGTCGATGCATCGTCGACGACGACGATCTCGAAGGGCGGCCGGGTTTGCGCGGTGAGTGCGCTTAGCGCGGTTCCGATAAACTGCGCATGATTGTAGTTGGGCAGGAGAACGGATACGGTCGGCAGACTTTCCGTAGGCGCGACAGCCGGCGCTGCTGCCGCATCTTGCGCAATTTCCAGACTCATTTATTGAGCGATTTGCCGTTACTAAACGAACCGACCATTCAGTCTAACCCATGCTGACGTTGATCACCGCTACTCTTAACGCGGGCCGATACATCGAGCGGGCTTTCGTCTCGGTGCCGGAGCCGCGCGCGGTGCAGCATATCGTGGTCGACGGCGGCTCGACCGATAAAACAATTGATATTTGCGAGCGTTTTCCATGGATCGAAACCGTTGTCGTGCCCGGCTGCTCGATTTACGACGCCTGGAATATAGGGATTGAGCGCGCACACGGCGATTGGGTCATGCTGCTCAACGCCGACGATGAGTTGGCCGAGGGTGCGCTGAACGTCGTCGCGGAAGCTTTTGCCGATCATCCGGAGGCCGATATCGTCGCCGGACGCGCAGTGGTCATCAGCCGCGACGCGCCCGATGCGCCGGCCCGGGTGCTGGTCGCCGCACCCGGCGGCCGGCTGGGTGCCGAGCAACTGGCGCTTGGTGTCCCAGCGATCAACGCCATGGCCTTCCGCCGCTCGCTCTTCGAGCGCCATGGTCTTTTTGATCCGACCTATCGGATCGCCGGCGATCGCGCCTTCTTGCTGCAGCTTGCTCTGCGCTCGCCGCCAACGGTTGTCGCTCCGGTCGATGCGGTGCTGTACCGGTACTACGCCCATCCTGGCTCGCTTACATTGAGCAGCGGCCTCGACCAGCGATTGCGCATCGCGCGTGACCACCTCTTGTTGACAGGGCACATGTTGGCTGAGCGGCCAAGCCGCGACACAGCGCGCTTGCTGCGCTACTGGCGACGGCGCGAGGCGGCGGTTGCCACCTTGCGCTGCGCCGCTGCCGGGCAGCCCGGCGCCGCCCTACAGTTCGCGGCCCAGCTTTTCTCACGTCCGCGCCCAAAATCCGGCGGGGCCGTGAGCGCGAGAAGCCGAAACTAGACCTCGGCGACGCGGAGCAGAACGCGACCGGCTTTGCCGCTGCGCACCAGGTCGAAGGCCGCGTTGATGTCGGCGAGCGCAAATTCGTCGGTAATGATCCCGTCGAACGACAGCCGCCCGCCTTTGACGAGACGGATAATGCGCGGGATGTCGATATCCGGCTTCGAGCTGCCGCCTTCCGATCCGGTCAGTATCTTGTTGAAGTGGATCGGTAAGGTATTGATCGTCACCTTTTCGTGCGGCACGCCGACGAGAACGATGGTCCCGTCCTTGTGGGTCAGCTCATAGGCGCTTTCGATCACCGATTTGACGCCGGTGGTTTCGATGACCTTATCTGGACCAGCCGCCCCGACAATGTCGCGGATCGCGCCAGGCACGTCATTGACCTTGGCGGCGTTGATCGTGTGCGTGGCGCCGCGCGTGCGTGCCATCTCGAGCTTATGGTCGAGCAGGTCGACCGCGACGATCGGGTGCCCGCCGGCGAGCGCTGCGAATTGCACGAGATTGAGCCCGACGCCGCCGGTGCCGAAGATCACCACCGACTCGCCTACTTTCAGATGCGCGTCGTTGTTGACGACGCCTGCCGCGGTGGTTACCGCGCAGCCGAGCAGCGGCGCGATCTTGAGGTCGAAATCGGCCGGGATCACCGTCATCCGGTTTTCGGAGATGACGGCGTATTCGTTAAAGGTGGTGACCCAACCGGCGTTGAGCTTCTGTCCGCGCCAGCTATAGGCCGGCGTACGGCTCTGGATGCCCTGGCTCGGTCGCCAATGCAGCACCACAGTGTCGCCCGGCTTGACCGTCGTGACTCCCGGCCCGATCTCAACGACCTCCGCGGAGGCCTCGTGCCCGAGCAAGTGCGGCAGGAACTTGTCGGGCCCTTTCAGTGCATCGATCTCGTTGATTTGTGCGCCGCAGATCGTCGTGAACAGAACCTTGACCAGCACCTGCCCGACATCAAGCGCTTCGGGCAGGGAAATCTCCTCAACCACCAGTGGCCGGCGCGACTCCTCGAGAATCGCGGCGCGACCGTGTTTTATTTTCATCGTCGTCTCGCTTGCTATTCGAAATAAATGAATTCGTAGTCGCCTGTATAACCAAAGTGGTTATAGAGCCAGATCCATGATGCGGTGTCGAAGAAGGCTTCGCAGGTCAAGGCCCAGCATTGCATGTTGAATTGCTCGGCCTCGTTGCGATAGCTCTCGACCATGACGTAGCCGGCCTTGCCGACGCGTTCGATCTCGCCAAGGGCGGTTTGCAACTCGAAAACCTTAAGGTTGTGCAGGCAACCCAAGGAGACGACGAGGTCAAATGATTTGTCGCCAAACGGGTAGGCGTCCTGCGCCTTGTAGCGAAACAGCTTGTCCTTGACGTCGGGGTGGGCGTCGGCGAGGCCGTGCTTCGACATGTCGAAGCCAACGAGTGCGGCCTCCGGCAACAAACGCTGAAACTCGCGCAGCAGATAGCCCTTGCCGCAGCCGACATCGAGAATGCGGCACTTGCCCTTCAACCCATGAAGATCGATCAGCCCCTTCGCCACCGGCGCCCAGCGGCCCTCGATGTAGCGATAGCCGCCATAGCCGAACCGCCGGTCGCCATCCCAATAGTCGAACTCGTATTCCTTTGCCTTGAGCATGCAATTGATCTTGTCGTCGACCATGCGCGGCAGATATTCGCGCTTGGTCGCCGTATGCAGCGCCGAGACAATGTTAAGCAACCGACCCATGCCGTCTCCTTGTCAAAGCAATTGGAAGCGGACGTGATCCCGCCCGCCCGTTGCCGAACTCATCGCCGCGCCCGCCGGTCCTGTCAAGCGGCGAGAAGCTGCTGTCAGCAACAGGTTTCAACGATCGAATCGATGACTTCCCGTGCATCCGGTACCACGATGCCAAAACGCTCGCGCAGCGCGCTGCTGTCGAGCGTCGTGTGCCGCGCGGTCGAGCCGGGCGGCAGGCCGGCGCTGTAGGCGCTGACCCGCTCGACCAGTGCTGGGTCGGCACCGGCGCCGCGCGCCAGATAGTCGGCGACATCGCTGTAGACGATGTCGCGTGGGCCGGTCAGCTGAAAAATGCCGGAGGCGGGCTCAGCCAGCAGGCGTTCAATCGCCGCCGCGACCAGCGCTATCGGGGTCGGCGCCATCACCATGTCGTCAAAAGCGCGAATTGATTTGCCCCCACGCAGGCTGTCGCGCCACTCGCATAGCAGCGCCATGCCCGGTGAGACGATCTTTGCCAGCCGCAAGATTGTAATCGGCGCGCCCTGCTTCATGCGTTCGCCAAGTGCCGCCTCGGCCGCTGCCTTTTGTCGGCCATATTCGCTGACTGGGCAGGGTCGGGTTGCTGCCGGAACCTGCGGGCGGGTGCCGTCGAACACCTTATCGGTCGACAGGAACAGAACCGGGATGTCGCGCGCCAACAACCGATCGGTCAGTGCGACCGTACCGGTCACATTGATGCGCGCTGAACCTTCGGGATCCCGGGCGCAATCGTTGAGGCGCGCGATCGCGGCGCACAGACACGCGGAGCGGATTCCATCCGGTATTTGCCATTCGCCGACAGGCTGGGCCAAGTCGAGAAACGGGCGATCAGCAGTGATCGCGCCACGCCGCCGCGTCGTTACGATCACGTCGTAGCCGCATGCGCGTAGATGAGAGGCGGCAGCACCAGCGACCTCCGAGTCGCCGCCCACGAGCAGCATCGTGTCGGGCATCGTGACGCGGCCGGTGCCGCAGCGGATGGATTAAGCCGCGCGGCGGCGCTGTAAGCCGTCGCGGACGGTCTGCGCAATCTCCGGCGGCTGCAACCCGTAAAGTTCCATCAGCTGGTCCTGGCTGCCGTATTTATGCGCGAAGACATCGGGAATTCCGAGCCGCTTGACCGGCGGCATCGCCCCCGGCAGGTGCTCGATCAGGGCGTCGACAACCGCACTGCCCAGCCCACCAACGACGGTATGTTCCTCGATCGTGACGATGAGCCTGGCGGAACTGGCGTGATGCAGCAGCGCCTCAACATCGAGCGGCTTGACCGTGTGCATGTGCATCACTGTGCACTCGATGCCCTCGGCCGCTAGCGTCGCCGCGGCGTCGAGCGCGCGTGTCGTCGCGACGCCGGTCGAGACCATCAGAACCCGATCGCGTCCCGCCGCCTCGCGCATCACAATGGCTTTGCCGATCGTAAAGCCCAATTCCGGTCGGCTGACGATCGGATCGAACCCCTTGGCGAGCCGGATGTAGATTGGCCCCGGCCAATCGAGCGTCTGATCCATGAAACGCTTCATCTCGTCGGCGTCACATACCGAGACGACGGTCATGTTCGGCAAGGCCCGCATGATCGCGATGTCTTCGATTGCCAGATGCGTCGGCCCAAGCGGCGCATAGACGAGCCCGCCGCCGTTGCCGATCAGTCGCACCGGCAGGTTATGCAGGCACAGATCGACCGCCACCTGCTCGTAGCAACGCCGCGTAATGAAGGTCGCAATGGTGTGGACGTAGGGGATGAACCCTTCCATCGCGAGGCCAGCCGACATCCCGACGATGTGCTGTTCGCTGACCCCTTCCATAAAGGCCCGGCCCGGCATCTCCTGCTTCATCCGCTTGACAAGCGGCGGGTCGAGATCGGAGCCGATATAGGCGACGCGAGGATCGCGCGTGGCGAGCTCGAAGACCTTGTCGACGCAGGTCGGCCGCATCAGAGCACCTCCAGCGCGCCGTACATTTCGGCGATGACTTCCTTCTTGATCGACGATTTGTGATGCCAGCCCGGGTCATTTTCGGTGAAGGAAAGGCCCTTGCCCTTCACCGTGTGACAGATAATGGCGGTGGGTTGGTCGGCCTCCACCGGCACATTCTGTAAAACGTGCCGCACCGCCTCGACATCATGCCCGTCGACTTCGACCACACCAAAGCGGAACGCCCGCCACTTATCGGCAAGCGGTTCGAGATCAAGGATTTCGGCGGTCGGGCCGGCCGACTGGATCTTGTTATAGTCGATCATCACGGTCAGGTTGCCGAGCCGGTGCTTCGCGGCCGAGAGCGCCGCTTCCCACACCGACCCCTCGTTGATTTCACCATCGCCGGTGATCACGAAGACACGCGCCTTGCTGCCTTTCATGCGCAGGCCCATGGCGCGACCAACACCGATCGGCAGGCCGTGTCCGAGCGCCCCGGTCGACGCCTCGACACCGGGGATCTTTCCGGCTTCCGGATGGCCGCCGAGGATCGAATCGAGCCGACAAAAAGTGTCGAGCAGTTCGATCGGAAAGAACCCCTTTTCGGCCAACATGACGTATTGCGCGATGCACCCGTGGCCCTTGCTGAGGATGCAGCGATCGCGATCCTCCCAACCCGGCTCGTCGGCGCGGTAATTTAGGATGTCGTCGTAGAGGACGCGCATGATCTCGATCAGCGACAGCGACGAGCCGACGTGGCCGCGACCGCCACCATCGAGCGCCCGTACCACGAGGCGCCGCAACTCGATCGAGCGGTCGTCCAGCCGCGGACTGGCCTCGTGCCGCATCGCCGACACGATATCGTTTGCCATGATTAAATCACCCGAAGTTGCGGTCGCAGAATGCACAGGTTCGCCCACCCAATCAAGCTGACGAGGTGCCGTCTGATTCCCCGAAGGATCGGCTGTGGCTCATCGAAGCCGGGATTCGGAGCTCGGTATCTCGACCTTGTCTCTGCAAGGCAAAAACAAGCATCATGCCGCCCGAGTTTGCGATATCGCTGTGAGCCTAGCCCTTATTATTGTTCGAGACGGGGGAGGGGGCCGCACCGCACCAAAAGGGTTTGGGCTAGGTAGCGGATGATTGAAAAACTTTGCTAGGTTTGCGCGGGTTTTTGGGCACGACCTTGTGAATTGCTGAGGGGACGACCGCTTAAATGGATTCTGAAATTTTGGTGGAGACGGCCGAAGCGCGGGGAGGGAAAAGACCTCCGCCCAAAGCGGTGACGCTGTTGCTACCCGTCTGGGGCTATCGCTTTGTCTCCCAATTCCTCGAATTCTGCTTACCGACGCTGCTCGCGCCAGGCAATTTGCCAGCTGTGGCGGCGGCCTTGCCCACGCGTTTTGTCATCCTGTCGCGAGAAGATGACGAGGAACTCATTCATTCGCACCCGGCTTGGCCTGCGTTGAGACAGGTTTGTGACGCCGAGGTCCAATTCGTGGACGACCTGATTACCGACGGCAATCACACGACGACCATCACGCTGGCCTTTGCGCGCGCGGTGCGCCAGTCGCAAGAGGCGATGACCGACACGTGCTTTGTCTTTCTGATGTCCGATTACTTGTTTGCCGACGGCTGTTTGAGGACCCTTGTCAGGCACTTCCTCGACGGCGCGAGCGCGATCGTCGCCGGTAACTTTCAGATCATTGCGGAGGAGGCATCCGAATCGCTGCCGTACACCGCCGATCCGGCATCCCACGCTCTCGTCCTTCCGGGCCGCGATCTGCTCGCCTGGTCGCTTTCCTATCTGCATCCTGCGACGACGGCCAACATCGTCAATTTTCGTCTCAGTCATAATTCTCATACCAATCGACTGCTGTGGCGGGTGGACGAAAACACCTTGATCGGCCGTTTCTACCTGATCCACCCAATTGGAATTCGGCCGGAGGTGACCGATTTTGTTGTCGGCTCGTCGCTGGACTACTCGTTTATTCCCGAAATGTGCCCGTCGGGGAACGTGGTGACCCTGACCGACTCCGATGATTATTTCATCGTCGAGATGCAGCCGCGCCGTCATGAAAGCGCTAACCTCCGCATGGGCCCGATTGACGAAGGCGAACTCGCCGTCTCCTTGACCGAGTGGACGACGGTCCAGCATCGCGCCAACGTCGCCCACACCATCGTTTATCACGCGAAGGAAATCCCGCCGAATTTGCCTCAGACCATCGCCGAGGCGGATGAGTTTATCTCCCGGATCTCTGCATCGCTTGCCGCGACACCGCCGCAGCCTTACCGAAATCATCCCTATTGGGCCGGCGCAATCGCAAGCAATCGGCTGCGGACCGGACAAGTGCTGAATAAGGAGGACTGGCGTTTTCTGCTTGGTGAGGCGGTACCTCGGGCCGGTCTGCGCAGCCTATTGTGGCGTACTCGACTGTGGTTCTTTGGAGCCCCGCCCGATGTGACGCGTTTCCATACGCGATGGCCGGACTACAACTTGGCGCGCGAGGCCCTGCGTCAAGTAGTCTCCGACAATGGCAGGTTGCTCCTGGTAACCGATCGGCCGCACGGCTTCGCCCAGTGGCTGACGAGCATGACAACCGACATCAGAACTCTCGAATGGGATCGACTTGTCCCTCGGCGATTCAGCCGAGGGACAAGCGAAATGCCGGAATGGTATCGCAGGCTGCTCGGTAGCTTTGAGGCGTGCCTTCTTGTCGTGACCGAGCCAATGCTCCTCACTGCGGGAGCCGCGCTCGATCGGCTAAGCCCATTGCTGAAGGAGACCGGCCAGATTTTTATCATGATCCTCAATGATCGGCCTTACTATAACGCGCTCGCATTTAAGGACGTTTTCGCGCTTACGGCACTTGACCTGGTCGATGTTTCGTCATGGACGTTGGAAGTACGCTATGTCCCGGCGACGCGGATGCGTTGGCTGGTCTACCGTTCATTTGAGCGCGCACTTCACTATGTGCGTGACGCCTATCTGAATTCGTCGGCGATGTTGCCTATTTGGGGTGCGTTTCTGGTTTTGCCCAGTCTGGCTACGGGTTTTGTCAATTTCGGCATTCGTGCAAAGGCGTCGCCGCCGCAAGGCTTATGGTCGAGCGTGTTTCTAAGGTTGCAGCGTGCTCGGCGATTTGGCGATCGAGAGCGCAATGACGCTGCCGCGCATGCATGGGCCGCCGCGGAAACCGTCGAATTGAACCAAAAGTCGGCCTCCGTTTCGGATCAGGGTGAGAGCATTCTGGCCGCGCATAACGTCGCCGCGAAACTCCTGGCCGGTGAACGAGATGTCGCGATATACGGCCTCGATGACGGTGACATTGCGCGGTTGGCCCGGTACGACGTCAGGCAATTGACCGTTTATGATCCCGGTTTCGTGGATGCAAAGGGGCATCGTGACCGGGCGGACACCGAGCTTAGAGAGATCGGGTTCCATGACATTCTCAACGGTCCGCTTCTGGTCCTTCATAATGCGATCTGCAGCTTCAGCACCCTGATCTATGTGTCGCGTGCTGACGAAGATATCTATGTTGGCAATCTCGCGGCCTCTCTCATCCGCAACGAAAGCATCCTGATTCTGGGGTGTCCGTCTTCGGCAACCGCCGGTGAAATCGCTGTAGCGCGCGACGAGCGATTCTGGATGCTGGCGGGAGAACCAGTGGCAGAGGTGGAAAAGCGTGTTGATACGTTTGAATCTATAGACTGGGGGCGCGAAGTATTGAGAAAGGTTTCCCAGCGAAAACAGCTTTATCCGCGGACGGGGCTCCAGCTAAAAGCAATGGCAGAACGATATTTTGAGAATGTATTATTATTTTCTATAGTCTGTGGTGTCTTGTATCCGGGAGATTTAAGGGCATCGGATTATAACATAGCTGTGTGTTGTTCAAGAAAAACGGTTATTTAGGACTGTTGAATGGTTGTCCTAAAGCGTATCGGAATCGATCTCGACAACACGTTGATCGATTACGAAGAGGTGTTTCGTTCCTTTGCGCGCGAACGTGGGCTGGTCCCGGCGGAGTTCGCCGGTGGCAAGGAGGAGATTCGCGAAATCGCGCGGGCGACTTCAGAGGGAGACATCGCGTGGCAGCGGTTGCAGGGGGCGGTTTACGGCAAGGGTATCGGTCGAGCCGTTCTTTTCGACGGCGCAGGCGCCTTTTTGCGTCAGGCTAGCGATCGCGGCTGCGAAATCGCCATTGTCAGCCACAAGACTGAGTTTGGGCACTTCGATCCCGATCGGGTGAACTTGCGCAGCGCGGCGCTTGTATGGCTGGAGCAGCGGGGTTTCTTCCGCGATGACGGGTTTGCCATTCCAAAGAAGAACGTGGTGTTTGCGGCGACGCGGGCAGAGAAGATTGCGGCGATCCGCGAGTTGGGGCCTAGCTTCTTCATCGACGATTTGCCTGAGGTGTTGGAGGACCGTGGCTTTCCCGCAAACGTGACGGGAATCTTGTTTACGAAGCATGCTGCGCTGAGCACCTATCCGCGAGCGTTGGCGCATTGGCGTGAAATTACTGAGATGGTTTTCGGGTGACATCCGCCGATCTGGAAGACGTCGCTGCTCAAGCCTCTGATCTCATTGGCTGGGACGTGCTCTCCGTTGTCCCGGTGAAGCGAGGTGGCAACAACCGTGTCTTCAAGTTGATAGGCAAGGACACTGCTGCTGCTTTCAAAATCTATCCGACGCAGAAAGAGGATCCGCGCGACCGCCTTTCTCACGAATTTGGCGCCTTAACGTTTTTGACCCGGCATGGTGTGACCGAGGTTCCACGGCCGATCGCCTCTGATCCCATACGGCATTGCGCTGCTTACGAATGGCTCGAGGGCGTGCCGCCAGGCAGCGTAAACGTGGCAGAGGTCGATGAATTGGCCGATTTCTTTATCCGTCTGCAACAGTTGCGGGGGGAGCATGGGGCGGCCGAATTGCCGGAGGGCGCCACTGCAGCCTTGTCGCCCGCGAACGTCACGAAACAGCTGGCGCAACGGCTTGAGCGTCTCGAATCGGTTATAGCGCCCGGAACGGAGGTCGCCGAGTTTGTTGAGGCGAGCCTGAAACCGGCCATCCGTCACGCGGTCGATCAATTGCGGTGGGGTTGCGAGACCGAAGGCTTCGACTTCGAAGCACCCTTGTCACCGCGATTGCGCGTGCTGAGCCCATCGGATTTTGGCTTTCACAATGCGCTGCGCCGCACAGACGGCAAACTCGCCTTTCTCGATTTCGAGTATTTTGGCTGGGATGAGCCCTCAAAGGCGGTAGCAGACGTCTTGCTGCACGCAGGCATGTCTCTGTCGAGCGAGCTGGCGCGCCGTTATCGAGAGCGTGTGGTCCGGGCTCTGGCGGAAACGGATCCGGGCTTTCCAGCTCGGTTCGAGCTGTTCTTTCCGTCGATGCGGGCGATCTGGTGCCTCATTTTGCTGAATGAGTTTCTGCCGGAGCGCTGGGCACGGCGCGTGCTCGCCGGGGTCACCGAGGAGCGGTCAACAGCCGAGGCAAGGCAGCTTGCAAAAGCGCGCGATATGTTAACGCGTCGCCTGGGCTGAGATCCTCCTATAGGGAAAGCTGCACCGAAGGTTGAAACGGTGGCAATTTGGGATTTCATCCCACAATTTGTCGAAATCCTGCACGATCGGATGATTACACATTGGCTTTCGTCGCTGTGATGGCCGCGATTGAAAGTTGCCCCATGCCAGAAACGCACACCTCCTGCCACCAACCGTATGGCAAAGGGTAGCTTTGCAACGAACAGCTCGATGCATCTTTATTGTAGCCAAGGGAGCTGCAACTGATAGCCCCATTTCGGATCGCTTTTTAGCCGCTCATAGACCGTACGATAAATTAGTTCGTTCGAGCGCAGGCTTGCTGCTTCCCCTGACTTGGAGACCTGCTGGCGGTAATGGGCGAGCCACTCGGCTGTGAGGGGTTGGATTCCAGGACCTAGCCAAGTCAGTAAATCCGTTGTGCCATCGGTCCATTTTATCCCTAGATAATCGCCGATATGCTCGGGCGAAAGCAGCCCGATCCCTGCCGATTCATCGCCTACCTGAAGGTCTCGGCTGAGCAAGAAATAGTTCATCCCCTCGCGTTGCAGAATTTGCTTCGCCTGATCGAGCGGCCCGAAAACAACGTCGAACATCCGTGGAGACGTCGGAAACGACTTATCTGACTCCCAAACACAGCCTGGTAGCATGCAATAGGCATGAACGTGGAAAGTCCAGACACGAGGCCTAGCATCTGAGCTAAATAGCTCCCACACGGCAAGTGATCCCGGATAAATCGCCCCAAACGGCATCCGGGAGGGCCACTCAGCCTGGTTTGTGTACGCATCATAAATGCTATATCGGCCCGAAGCGAACCGTGCGCCATCATGGATGACGGCCCGCAGATGGTCGCCTTGAAGCTGCCAAAGTTGATTGACGAAAAAGCCGGTCGCCACGATGGGCAAACCTAGGCTTATCAGCTGGCTTACCCAGCTTTGCGTGACAAACGAGGCGATGGCTAACCAAACCATAGCGCCTGCGATGAACTCGCCTGGCACAATGAAGGACGAGTAGCGGTAAAACGAGTCAGGAAACGAGGTGCCAAGCAGTACCGCGGATATCAAAAATGCGATTAGCAGGCACCCGATGAGGAAGAGTGGCGAGCGCAGATCTGCGGGTATCCATCTCCGCTTTACCACTAGAATCGCAAACGTGCCTGCAGCAAAAAGCATGCCTTGAAAATAGCCGAGCCAAGCCTGAATTATTGCGGTGTGAAGAAACCCCGGGAAATGGACAAAGTTCTCAAGCGTCAGCCGGCGCAATTCATCATCGACATTGGCCAGGTCCCGAGAATGCACGATGACCGGCCACAACCAGCCTACCGATTCGACTTTGCGAAGATTGATGATTGGCCAAAAGATATTAATGAAGACGTCGCTGGGAATGCCGGTTGTTAGATAGTTTATGACAAGATTAGAGATCATCCCGGCGCCAGCGCTGCAGGCGAGCAGCAAAAACTTCATCGACAATCTGGCCCGGCGACGAACCAGTAGCGCGATCATTGCTACTGCGCAAAATATCCCAATTATAATGGGCGTTGGCTGCTCGACATAGGCGACCGCGAAGGCGGAGACTGCCGCGAGCCAAAAGAACAACGAGTGCTCTGTCTTGCGGTCGCGCAGCATTCCGTCGCAGAGCCATATGAATACCAACATGAAGGCAGCATTGATCTCATGCTCCTTCTGAAATTCAGCCCAATAGTTACTGTTGTCGACGTGCAATCCGGACTGTCCGCCGGCGTAAATGAGGAGGAGAAGCCAGCAAATCGATGCCGCCCAGGGCCAGAAGCTGCGTGGCCTCATACGGTCGATCATCAGGAACAACGCCACCGTCGCGACGATCGTGAAGCCGTAGGTCACGATCGACGGCGCGAGCGGGTCGGTCAGCAGCATGGCGAGGAAAAAAATGCCCTCGCCCTTTGAATAAAAATAATGATACCAAACGTCGTTCGGCCAGATTCCACGGTTTTTTAAACAGACAACGTAGTAATAAAAGTAATGCGTATAGTAGTCATGGCCGCCCGCCGGATAGAGCCCCTTGACGATTGCCAGCAGAAAAGCGGCGACCAGGAGGGCAACGAACAGAATGGCGGCCGTAAACCGGGCACGTGGACCGTAGCTTTGCAGCCGTGCCACGAAAGCGCTGCTCGTCTCTTGCAGGAAATTACCGAATTTGACTGCTGCGTGCAGCACGACCGGGATAGTCACGGCGATAGCGACCGAACGCGTGTAGAGCGACAAATATCCTAGCGCGAACATAAAGAATTGCCAGGCGGCCGCCCCAGTAAAAAAATACACAACGACTTTTTCTCCACAGGAAAGATTTGGAGCTAGACCCCTCCATCGCCGAAACAGGCAAAGAATGTCATCGCCTGACGTATATAAAATGATGAACAAATAGAAGCCGAATACCGCCCGCAACAGATTGTAAATCGGACCGTATTGACGATCAAAGAAGTGATCATCGTAGACGTCGACGGACACGAAATACAAGATGAGAGCAGCGTAGCCAGCGAGAAAAATAACTCCGGCAAAGAAATGCCAAGCTCTGACACGCCGCGTAGAGCCAGGCACAGCGAGGTCGCCCAGAATATTAGTTTCGAGCACGCAGCTTCCAGATTATAATCACGATTACTTACGCACAGGGCCCGAGAGCGGGGTGATGCTGAGCCGGCGCACCCTGACCTCACGGTCGCGGTTGCGAAACGCTAAGCCATTTTGGTCGTCAAACAGAGCGAGCATAATAAACACTGCACCGTCGGCGGTCTGTTGTTCGACCCAAATCTTGTCCCATTCGTCGGGCCCTGGATCGATCCCGGAGGGTACCTCCTGTCCCGAGGCGGCGGAGAGGTGTTTTTTTCCGAGGTCGAAATATACCACCGAGTAATGTGTGGGACGACCCTCGCTCGTCAATGAATCCCTGACCTCGAGCATGACGTTCCCACTTCCGGTAGGTCCGGGCTGGACCTCGGCACTCACGCGGAAAGTTGTGCTCGCAGGCAATGAACGCACATCGAAGTTAAAATGATGACGGTCCGATCCGATGGCGGTGAGGTGCATCACGGCATCCGGCCCCGTACCCTCGATCTTGACGTTGAGGCCCGCGATTCCGTCCCAGTAACCGTTTTCGGGAGCCGGCGGCAACCCGGAGGTACGGGTCTCGGGAAAGTTGAGAGCAACAGCCAACGCGGAATATGGCCATGCGCGTTGGACTGCTGCGGGAATGTCGAAGCGAAGCAAATCGAGAGTTGCCCACCCCGCACAGCTGAATCCAAGAAGGGCAATGGCAACCGTGCTCCACGTCGGGCGCCGGAAAAAATCAAATTCTAACGAGCCCATTCCCCGTGAAGCTCCTGCCTCCTTCGCAGCGCAGCCAAATTGCCCCGGCGGCTGGTCCGCGGCGGCCGAGCGACAGCGCTTTATAGCACGCTGGCTGCGACGCGGGAGCGCGTGAGGTGTGGCACATTAAAGCGTGGGCGGGCGCTCGACAGGCATCGCACCGAGCTGTCCATAGCAAGTGTGGTGGACATGACGATCAAGGCTGATCATTCGTGGAAAGTCCGATTGCCACGGTAGCCGAAAAATGACATGGCTAAGTCATTCACCCGCAGCCCAAAGAGCTACCGTTTGTCCATTGACAGTCCCCTGACGGCGGATAGCCCTTACGGTCTGGCCCATCCAGGCTCGTTACCGACACGAGTGGCGCGACATCAACGGCGCAAGATGTTCGAGGCGTTCGCCAGCCGCTTTTCCATCGGTGCGACCGATACGGTGCTGGATGTCGGAGTCACCAGCGATCGCACGCACGACCACTCGAACTATCTCGAGGCGTGGTGGCCGCGTAAGGACCAGATCACTGCGATCGGGGTTCAGAATGCCAGCTTTCTTGAAAGTCGGTATCCTGGCCTACGGTTTGTGCAGGCCGATGGATGTCGTCTTCCCTTCAAGGATGAAGCCTTCGATTTTATCCATTCCAGCGCTGTGCTGGAGCATGTTGGTAATCGTCAACGGCAGGTCGATTTCATCTGCGAGCTCGTCCGCGTCGCGCGCCGCGGTATCTTCGTCACGACGCCTAATCGATGGTTTCCGATCGAGGTCCATACCATGGTGCCGCTGCTCCACTGGCTGCCGCAGCACGTTTTTCGGAAAATTCTCACCGCCGCCGGTCAGACCTTCTTCGCCGCAGAGGAAAATTTGAACCTGCTTAGGCCGCGCGACCTCGCGGCTGTGGCCCGTGCCGCGGGAGTGGAGCAATTCCTCGTCAGCAGCATTCCATTGTTTGGGCTGCCTTCAAACTTATTGCTTCTCGCGCAGAAATCCTCGGCTCTTCGATCCCACGGCGGCTGACACGCCGGACTGTTTTTCTATCGGCGACGGAAAAGCCGTTTAGACAGCCGACGATTACCGATCTCCATCAACGTATGCGCGACCGAAAGGAAATTCCGGAACGTGATCGCATGCGACCTGTCCTGGCGTTGCTCGATCGTGATGACCCCGACTTCTTTATAGGTAAAGCCGACATCGAGTAGTTGGCAGAGGATGTCGGCCTGAAACCCGAACCCGGCAGTGCTCGGATGCCAGCGCATTACATTGTGCCGCAAATGTATGGCCTGACCGTTATAATAATGCAATCTGTACCCGGATAGGAAATTGACTAGAGCGGTATAGGATTTTGATAAAGTTTGGCGCCAATTGCTCTTGCCTTCGCTCGAGAGATAGTAGGGAATGATGATGTCAGCTTCGCCGATTGACTTTAGTATAGTGGCGATACTGTCTTGCGGCTCCGAATTATCGCCATGACTTAGCCGATAATATTTACCGATGCCGAGGAAAGCGGCATCGATGTAGTTTTGCGCGAGCCCCTTGTTTTTCCGATTGACGCGTAGGGTGATTCGCTCCTCGGGATGCTCGGCCATGTACCTGATGATCAGCTCCGGCGAATTGTCCCTGGAGGCATCGTCGATTACAATGATCTCGTAGCTCAGCCCCACTTCGCGCGCGGCGCGAACTACCGTGTCGAGTGTACGAGCGATCAACGCCGACTCGTTGTAGCAGGAGATGAAGATCGTCAGATCCAGGACGCCTTCCTCGTATGGCGCGATCATGTGGCGCGAGTGATGAACCTGTTCCGCCGCTGGGGTCATCGTGAGTTCGGCGTCCCAAGACAGCAGGCCTCGGCTCGGCGTCGTCATGGGCCACCAATCTCGCGAATGCGCACCAGCACTTGCTGTCGCGCATAGGCCAGATAATCGTATTTGACTCCACGGCTCGCCACGAATTCCTGCCATGCCTTGAATTCGTGATTTCTCCAGCCCGCGTAGTTGAAATACTCATCAAACAAGATGACGGTGCCCGGTTGCAGCCTGTCTGAGAGGCCTCCGAGAATGGCGACAGTCGATGAATAGAGATCACAATCGATGTGAATGAATGCAACGGGGCCGCTGGTCGTGTGGCTCCAGGTTGGAATGGTCTCACTGAACCAGCCCTTGTACAGCCGGACGCTTGGCGGGACGCGTGGCAGTTGCCCTTTGCGCGAAAACGCCCGATTTCCGAGGCTGAAACCGCCCCAGGCTTCGGGCAGTCCTTCAAAACTGTCGAATCCGTGGAATGTGACGTTTGGCCGGCGGCGCGCCAGGTAGCGGATCGTGCCGCCGCTGAACACACCGAATTCCAGGTAGTGTCCGCTTACCTGGGTTTCGAACAGCGCTATATCGAGCAATTCCTTCTGGGTCTCGTATCCGATGGCTTCCGCCATGTGTGCGTCGATGTAGTCGACGGTGTCATGTAGGGCACGCACTGCCCGCTCCCTGACGGGATGCAGTCGGCCGGTGTCGAGGAGTTGATACCCCGCCAACACAATACGGTAGAGGAGGTATTTCAGCCGAAAATTCGTGACCAGCATGGAATATGTAGGGCCGCAAAGTCAGCTGAGCGACGCGACTAACTGGAACCCGTACATATTGACGGTGCACAAGGCTCTTAAGACCGGCGTCTGCTCGACGGCCGGCTCCAGAGGGCCGCACAGGCCGAAGATCCGTTTTGGCGTGAAATTGGGAAACAGGTTGAGACGTCGCCAGTTCACGCAGCGGTAGCCGGCTTGTTCGAACATCGTCCTGACGCGACGTGTGCTGAAACTCGCCTCGCCGGCAGCCCGGTAGGTCGGCGTCCATTCCAAAAGCCGCCTCATCAGGTTATTGCCATTCGGCTCCAGCACGACGACTCGGGGCACACTCTCGCCCATGGCCCGAATCAGAGCGGCGGCACTTGGTTTGACGTGATGGAGGATGCCAATGAGGAAGGCGCCGTCATACACGCTGAAGTCGCCGGGATCGAGTCGAGTGATGTCGTGAGCCCGGAAATTAACCTGTTGGCTTGGCGCTTCTGATTGCGCCAGCTGTATTGCTGCCTCGGAAAAGTCAAATCCGTCGACTCTTGCAAAATTCGCCGCCAGCACCTCATTGGTAAAGGCGCCGTCGCCGCAGCCCAAGTCCAAAATCCGGGAATCGGGCCGAAGTCCCAATTGCCAGCCAAACTCCAGCGCGATTCGCCACATTCGTCTCGTAATGTGCTGCGCAACGGCATCGCTGCTAAACATTGCTTGGCGATAGCCGATGCTCCCTGCCTTCTCCCAATAGGGTCTTGAATCAGGACTCATATCGTTTGCCGGCCGTTTCCGAGATGTTTCAATCTACCCCGGCTGTGTCTCGGTCCGCAACGGACGCAGCACGTGCCTATGCAGCCACAACGCGCCCGCCGGCAGGCTCAAGAGCGCTGCAAGCAGCCCCATTTCGACGGAAACCAGCAACGCCGCCCCCGCCGGGACGCCGCAAGGTATGAGCCCGGCCACCATCGCACCCTCTCTCACCCCCCAGCCGCCCGCGGATATCGGAAGCGCGACTAACAGCACGACAGGTGGCATGACGATCAGAAAATCGATCGGCGATACATCAACATGCATCGCGCGTGCGAGGCAGAACGGAATAAGGCTCAAGATGATTTGACTTATCGCCGAAACTGAGAGGATCGCCACACAGCGTCGTGGCGAATCCTGCAGTCGTTGCGCGGCTTGAGAGAGTTCCACGAGACGCATAAAGAGCGCGCCTGTCCTTGTCCCAACCCGTTGCGCCAGCAGCTTGATTATCGCCAAACCGACAAAGGGCATCAGGACGACACCGAGCGACACAAGCAGTGGAAGGCTGCGCGCCATCGGCCCAAGATTGAAAAGGATCAAGGGCAGAACGACGATGCCGATCCCCGCAAGCGTCGCGACCCGATCGAACAGCACGGAATGGATAATCGCTGCCCAGCCCGCAGAACCGCGCGGCAGCAGGACTGTGCGGGCCGCGTCGCCACCGACGGTCCCGAGCATCCAGCAGTTGAAGAAAGTCCCGATATAAGTCGAGCGAAGTATCTCGCGCCAACTTGTCTTGACGCCGAGCCCGCGCAGAATTACGCCCCAGCGCACGGCGAGAGTGAGAAACTGGGCGAGGGTCGTCAGCGCCGCGGCGACGAGCCAACCGGCCGACTGGCCGGAAACCCGAACAGCGATCTGATCACCTTCAACCTTGCGGAAAACGAGGGCGATCAGGATCACCGAGATCGCCAATTTGACAACGACCCCGCCCCACCCACGCAAGAATGCGTCGAAGGCCCTTCGCCATCGTCGTGCAGCCGGCGCCGCCGTCGCTAGTACGTGGGAAAGACTCATGTTGATCGCCGCGCAAGCGTCCGCCGCCCCCGCGGCCCGAACGCGGGTATGATTAGAACAGCCTTTTGTGAAGGTCCACCCCAATGTGGCGTTGGGTTACCGAGAGCTGCCAGTCGCTCCGGGGAGATGCTGTATTGAGAAGACGCACCCGTAGATTCTAGTAATTTCGGTAGAGCGCCGATAAAAGTAGGTCTCTCCCGGAGGGGCCGTGACCGCAAATTCATCTACCACCGCATCGCGGCCCCATCTTCTTGCACTAGACGGTTTCCGCTTTATCGCGGCGGCATGCGTCATGGCCTCGCACGGCTACTGGTACCTGATACCCCTGCAGCACAGTGAGAATGTCGGTCGCTTCGGCTCGACAGTCATCAACCTAGCGCCGATTGGTATGACGTTGTTCTTCGTGCTGAGCGGCTTCGTTATTCATTTCAATTATTCCGAATCTATCCGGCAGGAAGGTGGAATCCGCCATTTTTTCGCGGCCCGCTTCAGCCGACTTTATCCGCTCTTTCTGGTGGTGTTCATCGTCGAAGTGTTCCGCGCCTCGGTCGGCAGCGGATATGCGGTGATCCCCGAAGTCGGGATCGCTCGGCCAGCGGCATTTTTCCTTACATTCACCGAGTCGTGGTGGTTCTTTCCCCTCGGCCCAATCAATGCCGCAGGTGCGTTCGGCGGCGTGACCGGTCTTATGTGGTCGTTATCGACCGAGGCGTTCTTCTATGTGTGTTATCCCCTTGTTGCGCCGGCACTGAGAAAGTTATGTGGCAAAAGGCTGCTCGTTTACATCGTAGGGATTTCGATCGTTACCGCTGCGCTTCCGCTTGTTATAGGACATTTTCGGCCTAGCATCGATTCGTGGGCAATCGCTCGGTTCGGGCGCATGCCGGGGATCGCGTTTTACGACTGGTTGACCTTCAATTCGCCGTGGGTTCGCATTTTTGAGTTCTTGATTGGAGCGGGTGCCGCACAGGCCTGTGCCGTGCTGAAGGTTAGACCGCAAGTCGGCTCGCTGGGCGTTGCCGCGATGGTGCTGGCGCTCGGCCTCTATCTCCATCCGCCGATTGCCGGGCTCACAACCACCACGCTATCGCCGCTTTTTGCCCTCGCGATTTGTTCCGTGGCGGTGACCCGGACGAGATTTTCAGCGGTGCTTTCTAGCCGGGTGATGGTGGTGGGTGGAGAGGCGAGCTATTCGCTTTATCTTTTGCACTATTTTATCATGCACGATCTCGGTGTCGGCGCTGTAACCGACGCCAAGCTATTTTCTAGAATTATCATGTACTTCGTGCTGATGGTCGCATCTGTCCATATCGCGCGGCTATCCTACTTATACTTTGAACGCCCCAGCATGCGATGGCTTCGGGCCGTTCTAGACAGGCGTCCCGTTGTGCACATGCCGGTTCCCGGTGCGATGCTGATCGTGGAGCGTGGGCGGACATCGGAGGCAGACGGGATATAAGTTATCCACACCAGTACCAGGAGCTGGTGGTAAAGGCCGAGTGCAAAGCGACGAGACCGCCTCCGGAGGAATGGGTCCGGTTGCAATGTTAATCTCAACCGTCCTCCCGCGCTGCATCGTTTTTGTAACGGGCGACGACCTCTTCAACTGGCCCCATAGCCTCGACGAGGCCTCCTTTGAGGTAGACGGCACGGCGGCACCACTGCTCAATCAATTCGAATGAATGCGAAGCGAGCACGAGCATGCTCGACTGCGCGACGAAATCTTCCATGCGACGCTGCGCCTTTGCCAGGAAATGGGCATCGCCCGCGGATAACCACTCGTCGAGGATAAGTATCTCCGGCCGGATACAGGTGGAAACCGCAAACGCCAAACGTACCATCATGCCGGACGAATACGTTCGCACGGGCATATCGAGGTAACTGCCAAGTTCCGTGAACTCGGCGACTTGCTCTACCCGATCCCGCATATCGCGCGGATGAATGTCCATATAGAGACCACGCAAAATGATATTTTCGCGACCGGTCGCGTCCGGGTTCAGGCCCACCGAAGAATTGATCAACGCCGTAGCGTGCCCCGAAATACGGGCCTGTCCCTGGGTCGGCTTGTAAATACCGGCCAGCACTTTCAAGAGGGTTGTCTTGCCCGCGCCGTTGGCGCCGATGAGGCCGATGCGCTCGCCATCTTCGACCTCGAGGCTGATGTCGTGCAACGCACGCACCATGACCCGGTCGTCAGCATCGCGCGCGAGGTTGCCAAGAGTCGTACCTGAAATCAGCAGCTTCTTGAGTGACCGCGCCCCCGCCTGATAAATTGGGAAATCGACGCACACATCGCGTAGGTAAATCGATGCCATGACCTATCGCGATCAGATCCAGTAGGCGATCCGCGCGCGGAATCGGACGAAGAAAAGAAAGCTAACTAGGCAACCGAGTGCAGTGCAGCCAATCAACAAAGGCCAGGAAGTGGGTTCAGGTTCTAGCCCCAGTAACGGCGCGCGCGCGACGTCGATCCATGCAAAAAAAGGATTGAGGATGAGAATGTGTTTCAGCTTCTGAACTGAGTCGATCGGCCAGAAAATTGGCGTCAAAAAAAACAGCACCTGCACAATATTGCCGATGATCGGCGGAATATCGCGAAATCGCGTGCTAAGAGTGCCGAGCAGAATACATATCCAGAAACCGTTGAGGCTCAACATTACCAGCGCCGGCAAAACCTCGATTATGTGCCAATTTACCCGTACACCGAACAGCAACAGGCCAAACGGAACAATTACCGCATTGTGAGCCAGAACGATCAGATTACGATAAACGACGCGATAGGCCTGAACGGAAAAAGGCATCGGAACTTGCTGGATCACGTCGCGGGCGTTCGTAAAGGTAAAGCACCCCTCACTGATCAGGCCGGAGATGTACTGCCATATCAAAATCCCCGTCATGATATACGGCACGTACGTTTCAACCTCAGCGTTGAACAGCTCAGAGTAGATCGAGCCCATCGCTGCCACGAGTATCAGATTGGTCAGGGTTACCCAAAAAGGACCCAGTACGGAGCCACGGTAGCGCTCCTTGATGTCCTGATAAGCGAGGCGCGTCCAAATCCAGCTGCGGCTCATGCCACCCAGCAAATCGCGCAGAGCTTCGGCAAGGCGGGTCTCTGCTTGGGGGGCAATTCCGCCAGCCATTGAACCGGCTGGGCCTAAAAGCGCGTGGTCAGTAGGCATTCCGAGGGGTTAGCCTTAGATTTACGATAGAGGGCGCTCAGTTGGGGCCCGCCGTTTAGCATAGCGGTGCAATGCTGTCGAGGCGACTTTGTCCGTGGAGGGCTGAGGGCGTTCTCGCCCATTCGATGGTTCCGCTCGACTCACACCCTCGATGGCTTTCGCCGCAATCGCGGCTGGTTCTTCAGCCGCGATCACTCGTTCAAACCTTCTGAAACTATGAAATCGAGGTAGCGGACTTCATGGGTCACCGCGTTGAGCGATAGATGATCGTAATCTTTGTAAATTGGGCTTCCATCGTGCGATAGAGCAGGGCAAATGCTTTGATCACAAAGATATTTGATCGGATCGATGATCTTCGCTCCGGTGTCCAGGGCTATTTTTTCGATCGCAGAGCGAGTGGGTTCGTCACGCTCGATAGCGTCGCTTTTCAAAAGAGCTTTCGTATCAATCGTAATTTTGCTGAAAAAACTGCGATTCAATAGCGAGCGCGGCGCTAACTCTTCACCGAAAGGATTGTCCAATACGACATACACTTGTTTGCCCGATTGTTTTAACGCTGTAATCTCTTTCTCTAGGCTTTTATTAGCCTCCTGTATTTGGGCATCATTCAGTGGCGCCGGGCGATGGCCCTCTCCCAAGATCTGCATCAAACCCGTGCCGCAGCACCTGATGGCATAATTGATCTTGGCGCTTCCTCGCTTAATAGCCCAGAACTCCGACAAAATCACGGTCTTAACCGTTTTATCATTTAATATTTTATTTATTGTCGGGGGGATGCGCGCTAACTCTTCTGCTGAAAGGTAAGTGACAAATAAAATTTCCGGCAATTCGTTTGTTGAGCGTTTCAATGCTCCTGCGAAAGCCTGTTTATATTGTATAGCGTGACTGTCTCCGATAAGCGCGATCTTGTTGTTTTCGTTATGTCCCAATGCAAGATATTGATATTCTTTATCAAGATACAGACCGTCAGGTTCTGAATACCCGGAAAAGACCCAGGCTTGCATGATCTTTTTTGTTGCATCGTCGTAACTGGGTACTAAATGGCGCGAAAATGCTCCGAGCAAAATCAAGCCAGCGGAGCCGGCCACGAGTCCAGCCGCGATCTTTGTATGCCGATTCCGATTCTGGCGTATGGGCCGTTCCACAAAGCGATAAGTAAGAAAAGCGAGAATGAAACTGCTCGCCACCGCAAGTGCGCGCTCGCTAAACGAGGGCAATGTTCCTTCAACGATCGTGAGAAACGACAGCAGTGGCCAATGCCACAGATACAGCGGATAACTAATCAAACCGATAAATACCGCCGGGCGGCTGGCCAATAGAACCCGATTCACTAAGGCGGTCGGCCCCGAAAATATGAGCATGGAGGCGCCTAGAACCGCGAATACTTCGCCTGTTGTGCTTGCCAAGGGCAAATGCTGGTTGAGGCCGGTGATGACCAATCCGACGAGGAAAAGACCCGCGACCGAAATCGTCGACTTGGCGGTCCCGGTATGGCGAGAAAAAGGCAGTGTTGCGCTACCGACGGCGCCGGCGATCCGGAAACGATAGGCTCGAAGGAAATTTAGCGATTGACCAGAGTGGAGCAGGGCATGTGCCAGAATGGCACCGACCATCAACTCCCAAAATCGTGCTTTCGGGCCGAAGAAGGCGGCAATCGGCTGTTGCACGACGTTGTGTAAATAGGTGATGAACGATGCCGCGAAGATTAGTCCGACGACAACGAGTAAATTTAGCCGCAGCCGCCAGGCTCCCCAGACTAACAAAGGGAAGATTATGTAAAATTGTTCCTCTATCGCCAATGACCACAAGTGCATCAAAGGTTTGAGCGAAGTCGCTATGTCGAAGTAGCCCGCCTCCTGCCAGAGGCGATAGTTTTCAAAAAAACATGTGCTTGCAATAATGTGCTTACCGAACAATACAAATTCATTCGGCAACATAGCGTAGCGTCCGACAAAGAACGAGCAGCCGACGACCAGGATGAGCGCGGGGAAAATACGGCGAATTCTGTGTGCGTAAAACTCGATAAAGGAAAAGCCGTTATTGTCTAGGCTTTTAAAAATGATCGTCGAGATCAAAAAACCTGAAATGACGAAGAATACGTCTACTCCAAGAAATCCCCCAGGAACCAGATCTGTACTTAAATGATATGCAACCACACTGAGGATGGCTAAAGCACGCAAACCATCGATATCGCGTCGATAGACCGGTCGCCGATTCTGTTCGTTCACGGGCTGCACGGGGGGAGCGGTGTCGAGGCGGGTGATAACATTGGTCACAGGGCGACCTAACTACGGATAGCCGTCGCCGTCTAGAGTCGGCGTTTCGCGCCCCCTGCTGCCTCTGGTCGTCCGGTCTGCAAGCCATCATCTTTTGGCCGCGATTATCAAGCGCGCGCCCGCGCGGCTCGACCCCCGCGTCACGGGGGTCGGAATACAATTCGATACAGCACTAATGCCGGTCAGCAACATCTTTGCCGATGGCCGGTGGGATCGCCTCGCACTGCAGCAGTGCGCCACAGCTTGACCTGCGAGGAGCGCGCCGCGATCGCTGCAGCTTTGCCTATTCCCGGTGATCGCCGCCGCTGCTGATCGGCCTGTCGCCCGGCGCAGCGGATGGGTATTGTGTCGCAGCCGGTCCGAATTTCGGGCTTACACGATCGCGCGTAAAGCAGCGATCATCCGCGTGCCGCGGGTGTTGAACACGCCCGGGGCTGGCGCTTCTAAGAGGTAATGGCTTGCCGAGAGGGGATAGCGCGGCGTCAGTAGTTGACACACTGGCGGCAGTGAAGGCCAGCCGGCCGCGCCAGCTCGACGCGTTGACCGGCTTGGGATGTCTGACAGCGCATCTGTACCTTCATATCCGTGAGCGGCCGGTGACCTGGTCCGAGGAGCGCTGGTCCCGCCTCGCCCTTGCGGCGGCGCTGATCTGTCTTTTTTCTGCTGGCGTCGTTTTCCTCTCGCGGCCGCCGTTCTCGTTTCACGGGCTCGTGCAGTTTTTGCAGATGAACTTTCTCTGCGCCGTGCCTATCGGCGCGCTGATTTTTTGCGTATCCCGCTATCCGACGGGGACCTCGCGATTTCTCTGTTTAGGTCCGCTCGTGCTGCTAGGCGAGGTCAGCTGCTCGATCTATTCCGTCCACACCTGGACCTTGCCCATTTTTATTCGCGACCCGGTCAATTATACGACGCTCGGGGCAGTCCACGCGGTCTTTCGTGTCGCGATGGGCATCGGCCTCACCCTGATACTGGCGACGGCGACCTATCGCGTGATCGAGGTTCCGGGGCGTGCCAAGTTGCGGCGGTTTTTCAATCGAAGCACAATGGCGCTGTTCGGCCCGCGCGAGAATAATTTCAGGGGGAGGGCGTCGGGCATCGCGAGTTGCTTCCTGGTGACGGGTTCGCTCGTCCTCTTTCCGGGCGTCTGTCTGGCCTATCAATTGACGCGATGACGCTCCTGCCTTCGAGTTCGCAAGTTGATGCTCCCGCCCGCGAACAGCAGGGAGAGTATTCGCCGATATTGACGACGGCATCTTCGGCAAGGAGACCGTCCCTGGTGCATCTCGGACCACTCGACGGACTTCGGTTCATTGCCGCGTCCTGCGTGCTCATCGCACACGGATTTTTCTATCTGGTACTGGAGCAGGACAACCGGCTGGTCTCGCCTTACAACGCGCCGCTTCTCAGCCTTTCCACCATCGGAATGACGCTGTTCTTTACGTTGAGCGGTTTCGTCATTCATTACAATTACGCGGCGTCGCTCGCGCGGCCCGGTGGAAAACGGCGTTTTGCTGTCGCACGCTTCGCGAGATTGTATCCGCTGTTTTTGCTGGTGTTTGCTGTCGAGACCTATTTCCAATTCCGCAATCCCGACGGCAAAACCGATCTGATCTCGCCGCTACCGCTGTATCTGACCTTCACTGAATCCTGGTGGTTTTGGTCCTTTGGCTCGCGTGCCGCGTTCGAGGCGTACAGCAACGCCACCGGGTTGATGTGGTCCCTGTCGACCGAGGCGTTTTTCTACCTGGTTTATATTCCGCTCGCGCCGCTGCTCCGGCGCCTGTCGGGCACGACGCTGTTGATCACCGGCGCGGCGATCGCTGCCGTCACCGCCTGGGCTACGAGCACCGCGCAATATCACGCCGGGGAATTGAACGCCTTGGCGCTGCAATTTGCCGCCAACCC
>Ga0206907_1013_pt1 | contig 32333 bp, 20 predicted proteins | sample Alteio_BWOrgHeat_80_FD_152951 | JGI IMG/M metagenome (GOLD analysis project Ga0206907, IMG submission 152951) | Enriched cells from forest soil in Barre Woods Harvard Forest LTER site, Petersham, Massachusetts, United States -... | ecosystem: Environmental > Terrestrial > Soil > Temperate forest >...
GCTCGCGGAATTTCTGAAAAAGAATTACGCAAACTCCTTCAGCAAAATACAAGCGGACGCGACCTCGGACTTTTCGGCGAGCCGCGCGTGAACGTGATGACACTGAACTTCGCGCTCGACCAGTTGGCGCAGAAGTAGTTTCCTTGCGGAATGGAAACGCCCGCGATTGAACGATTGAAGCCGGAAGATTTTCTCCGGCTTATCGAAAAAAGCCGGCTGGGAAAATTAAAAATTTATCTCGGCCATGCTGCGGGCGTCGGCAAGACGTTTGCGATGCTGGAAGAAGCGCATCGCCTAAAAAGCGCGGGCGTGGACGTGGTCATCGGCTGGATTGAAACGCACGGGCGCAAGGAAACCGAGGCGCTCATCGGCGATCTGGAAATCATCCCACGCAAAAAAATCCCGCACGGCGAGACGACAGTTGAAATTCTTGACGTTCCGAAGATTCTCGAACGCAAGCCGACGGTTTGCGTGGTGGATGAATTGCCGTTCACTAACGTTGCCGGTTCAAAAAATCCCAAGCGTTACCTTGATGTGCAGGAATTGTTGCTTGCGGGCATCAATGTCATCACCGCGCTGAACATCCAGCATCTCGAAAGTCTGCACGACACCGTTTTGCGCGCGACGGGCGTGGACGTGCGCGAGCGCGTGCCGGATCGTTTTGTGCTCGAGGCCGACCATGTCGTGAACGTGGATTTGACCGCCGAGGAATTGCGCGAGCGGTTGCGGCTGGGGAAAATTTATCCCGCCGACCGTGCCGCCGCCGCGCTGGAAAATTTTTTTACGGAAAACAATCTTAACGAACTGCGCGAACTCGCATTGCGCGAAACCGCCAACGCGCTGGATCAACGTCCGCGCGTCGGCGCAAAGTCGCCGACGGATGTCAGCGAGAAAATCGCTGTCTGCATCAGCACGAATCCGGTGACGACGGCGCGCTTGTTGCGCTCAACGTCGCGTCTGGCCGGGCGTTTGAACCGCGAGTGGATGGCTGTTTATGTGCGGCGCAAAAAAAGAAGACCCGTTGAACATTCCCTCCGATTTGCAGCGGAAATTCATCCAGAATGTCCAGCTTGCGACCGAACTCGGCGGCAGCGTCACGGTTTTGGAAAGTGAGAATGTTTGCGAAGCACTGCTAAAATATTGCCATGAAAATGACGTTCACTTGGTCGTGCTTGGCACGAGCGAACGGAAATGGTGGCAGTTCATGCGTCCGAACGTTCTTGAGTTTTTCATGCACCACGCGCCGGGCATTGACATCCACATCGTTGATCCGAATAATTAAAAAGGCGCTGGAAAATAAATTCTCCAGCGCGCTTGAATTTTTCGATTAAATTAGGCCGTCGTCGCCATTTCCGGCTCCGGCGTGTCGAGGAAGCCTTGCAAATGGCGCACGCGCGTCGGGTGACGTAATTTCCGCAACGCCTTCGCCTCGATCTGCCGGATGCGTTCGCGGGTGACATTATACATCTTGCCGATTTCTTCGAGCGTGCGTTCGTAGCCGTCGAGCAGGCCGAAGCGCATTTCAAGAATTTTCCGTTCGCGTTCGGTCAACGTCGTCAAAACGTCGCTCAATTTTTCGCGGAGCAAACTGTAGCTCGTCACGTCGGACGGATTTTCCGCCGACTTGTCCTCGATGAAATCGCCGACGCTTACGTCGCCATCGTCGCCAACGGGCGCGTGCAATGAAACCGGTTGCTGCGCCATTTTCAGCAGTGCGTGGATACGCGAAACCGGCATGTGCATTTCGTCGGCCAATTCCTCTGGCGACGGCTCGCGGCCAAGCTCCTGTGTCAATTGCTTCTGCGCGCGCCAGAGCTTGTTCATGATCTCAATCATGTGGACCGGAATGCGGATTGTGCGCGCCTGATCCGCAATTGAGCGCGTGATCGCCTGACGAATCCACCAGATCGCGTAAGTGGAGAATTTATAGCCGCGACGATATTCAAATTTTTCGACGCCCTTCATTAAGCCGATATTGCCTTCCTGAATCAAATCAAGGAACGACTGGCCGCGGTTCGTGTATTTCTTTGCGACGGAAACCACGAGTCGCAAATTCGCCTCGGCCATGTGCGTCTTGGCCTTGAGTCCGCGATCGGCGGCGGCGCGTAAATCCTTGAACGTCTTCAAAAATTCCTCGCGCGGCATCCGCACGAACTGTTCGAGTGTCTGGATTTTTGCGTGCTCGGCTTCAATGGTCGAACGGCGTTCAGCCGTCGTGCGCAACGCTTCAAGTTCCTTGATCTGCCGTGCGCTGGCGAGAAATTTGTCGTGGATGTTTCCGGCGACGACGATCATTTCCTCGACAACTTTCTGTTTGTAGAAAAATTTCGTGAACATTTCCTGCAGCTTCGCGCCCATCTTCTTCAATTCTTTCGCAAGTTTTTCCTTGCGGCTCTTTTGCGCGGCCTTCTGCCAGTTGAAATACTTCGCGTCCACGTTCTGGTCGAACGCGTGCATTTTTTTGATGAGCTTCCGCAAATCGCGCAGATGTCCGTCACGATTGGCGACTTTTTTGTCCACGATCACGCGGTCGAAACGCTCCTTCGGCGGCTCGGACAAAAGTTTTTCGGCGATGGCGATGTGTTCCTTCGCCGTGAATCCGAGTCCGTAAATGATCGCCTTCATCGCGACTTCGGCTTCCTCGATTTTTTTGCAAATCTCTACTTCCTGTTCGCGCGTGAGCAATGGCACTTTGCCCATCTGGTTCATATACATGCGAACCGGATCGTCGAGAATCTCGAGGCGCGAATCTTCTTCGGCCGCTTCCTCTTGCTGCGGCTGTTCGGGCTGCTTGGAACGTTCGGCGCGTTCGGCCTCGGCCTGATCCATGACGATTTCAACGTCGAGGCTGCGCAATTTTGAAAGCAGCGCGTCCAAATCGTCGGGACTCAAATTTTCCGGCAGCACGTCGTTGATGTCGTCGTAAGTGACGTAGCCGTGTTCTTGCGCGAGATGTAAAAGCGTTTTGATTGTCTCCGTCAAATCTACCGACGGCTGGCCGGGCACGGGCGTCACGCCATTTCCATTCGCATGGCCGTTTTGCAAACGCTTTTCCGCGTCGGCAATCGAACCCGCCGTGTGCTTCGCCTTCCCGTTCGCTTCCGGCGGCTTGGACAAATCTTTTTTCGCCTTGCTGGAAATGATAAAACGCCGACGCACCGGAGCGGTTTTTGGCTTGACACTTTTTCCGCCGGTTCGACGACTGTTCAACGCCTTTGACGGCATCGTTGTTTTTCGCTTCAACATAAATTATAAGACCCGAATAAACCGTTTTGGTTCAGAGAAATCGCGGCGACCATGCTTGCAAAAACGGCGGCCTTGGAATGTTCATCCGAATTCACTCGCCTGTGAATCTTGGAAATTACGAACTCCAGAAGACTGACGCGGCTTCAGAATAGCCGTTTTTGCAGGGAATTCAAGCATTATCTCAACTTGAAAAACGAGTGTGAAAACGGCCAAAAAATAGTCGTAAGATACTTAAAACAAGCCAATTAAATCAAATCTAATCAAACCAATTTACGCACTTCTGAAACATCTTTGCTAATTTGCTCGCGCAACTCGTTCGGCGAATTGAATTTGCGCTCGTCCCGCAATTTTTCGCCGATTTCGACTTCCAAATCTTCGCCATAAAGATTGCCGTCAAAATCCAGCAAGTGCGCCTCGACGCGAAGCTGCGGCTTGGCCGAAGCAACCGTCGGACGCAAACCGATGTTGAGCGCGACTCGATAAAATTGTCCCTTCAGTTTTGTGCAGCCGGAATAAACGCCGTTGGGCGGAAGGATCAAATTTGTCGCATCAAGATTCGCCGTCGGAAAACCAAGCTTGTGGCCGAGCTTGTCGCCTTCGACCACGCGACCTGAAATCGCGTAAGTCCGCCCGAGCATCTGGCTTGCCGCGTCGAAATTTCCGGCACGAATCGTTTCGCGAATTCGCGTGCTGCTGACAACTTCGCCGTCGAGCGAAACGGCGGCAAGTCCGTGAACTTGAAAACCAATTTCGCTGCCAAGTTTTTTAAGCAATTCGACATTGCCGCTGCGCTTGTGGCCAAAAACAAAATCCGCGCCGACACAAATGCTGTGAACTTTTCCGAAATCGCGCGTCAAACCGCGAATGAATTCTTCGCCGGTATGCTCGCTAAATTTTTTGTCGAAGTGAATCAGCAAAAGCGCGTCCGCGCCGAGCGATTCAATCGCGCACAGTTTTTGCGGCAGCGAATAAATCAACGGCGGCACTTTGTCGGGCGCTACGATGGAATTGGGATGCTTGTCAAAAGTCAGAACGACTGCAACTGCATCATGTTGGCGAGCATCGGAAATTGTCTGCCGGATGATTTGCTGATGGCCGAGATGCACGCCGTCGAAAAAGCCGATCGCAAGGCAGACTTTTTTGCCTTCGGCTTTTAATTCGTTCGCAGCGTGGATAATTTTCATGACGCAGCCAATTTCAAAAATGGAATCACGCGTTTTTCCAATTCACTCGACGATAATTTCAAAATTTCATCCAACGGCTTGGCATCGGCAACGTCAAATTTTCCGGAAACGCTGCGCCGCAACGTCGCCAGATGCGCGCCGCAGCCGAGTTTCTGGCCGAGATCGTGCGCGATGCTGCGGACGTAAGTTCCCTTTGTGCAGGCGACGCGAAATTCACCAAGCGGCTCGGAATAATTTGTGAAACGAAAATTGTAAATATGGATGAGCCGAGGCTCGCGCACGACTTCGATGCCTTTGCGCGCGAGTTTGTAAAGCGGCACGCCGTTCATTTTGATGGCCGAAACCATTGGCGGCATTTGCATCTGATCGCCGGTGAACTTGGCAGCTTCTTCGTTCAAGCCTTCGAGCGTCAGCGGTGGAACGGTTTTCGTTTCAAGGATTTCGCCGTCGGCATCGTAGCTGTTCGTCGTTTCGCCGAATTTGATCGTGCCTTCGTAGACCTTGTCGTCGCCCATCAATTTTTCGGAAAGTTTTGTGCCACGACCGAGGACAATGATGAGCAGGCCGGTGGCGTTCGGATCAAGCGTGCCGCAATGGCCGACTTTTTTGATCTGAAAACGGCGGCGGATCGCGTCCACGACATCGTGCGAAGTCGGGCCGGCGGGTTTATCAATGAGAATCGCGCCGTCGAGTGCGGAAAAATCTTGCATGAAAATTATCGGGCGTTGTTCAACGCCTTTTTCACGGCGGCGATCACTTTGCGCTGAACTGAAAGCGGTTTGCCCGGAATACGCGCGCCCGCCGCCGCCGAATGTCCGCCGCCGCCGAATTGCGCGGCGATTTCGTTCACGTTCACCTTGTCGCTTTTCGAGCGGAGGCTGATGCGCGTGAGTTCGGGTTCGATCTCCTCGAAGACGCACGCGATGATGACCGGCTCGATGGCGCGGATGTGGTCGATGAGTCCCTCGGAATCGTTGCTCTCCGCGCCGGTGCGGGTGAAATCGCTTTTCTTCAGCCAGAACCATGCGATGCGGTCGTCGGCGGTTAAACGAAATTTTGAATAAACATGTTTCAACAGTTTTGCGCGGGAGAGCGGATAACTTTGATAAACTTCGTCGCAAATTTTCGCGAGGTTCGCGCCGCGCGTGACGAGTTCCGCGCCGGTGTGAAACGTGCCGGGCCGCGTCGTGGGATATTGAAACGAGCCGGTGTCGGTGGAAACGGCGGTGAACAGCAGGTCGGCGATCGGCTTGGTGACCGGCCAGCGCGCGACTTTGAGCAGGCGATAAATCAGTTCACCGCAGGAAGGTTCGCGCGCGGAAACCCAGTTGATGTCGGCGTAGCGCGTGTTGCTTTCGTGATGGTCAATGTTGATGAAAATTTTCCGGTCGCCGACGCACTTGCCGACTTTGCCGAGCCGCTCGAAGCTCGCGCAATCGGTCGCGATGACGCAGTCGAATTTCATTCCGTGTTTCGGTTTTTGAAAAACGCCGTCGGGATCGAGGAATTTCAATTTCTGCGGAATGGCATCTTCGTTCCAACAGACGACGCGTTTGCCTTCGTTCTGCAACGCCAGCGCGAGGCCGAGTTGCGAGCCGATGCAATCGCCGTCGGGCCGGATGTGGCCGACGATGCAAAAAGTTTTATGCTCGCGGATGACTTCGATGATCCGGTCAATGATTTTGGGATAACTTTTCACGATTATTCGGTTGTCGGCTCTTCGGTCGGGCCGCTGTCAGCGGGCGATGTTTTTTCCAATTCCTCGATGATTTGCAAAACCTTGTTGCCGCGCACGATGGAATCGTCGAAAACAAATTTCAGCGCGGGCGTGTATTTCAAAATGATTGAACGCGCGACGAGACTTTGGATGCGCACGCGATGTTCGGTGAGCAATTGGAAGCCGCGTTTCTGCTGGTCCGCGTTGCCAAGGATGCTGACGAACACGACGGCGGATTTCAAATCGCCGGCGACATCCACGTCGTTGACGGTGATCACGCCCGCGTCGCTGACGTGAAATTCGCGGCGGACGGCCTCGCCGATTTCGCGCTTGAGCAGTTCGCGCACACGTTGGAGTCGGAGGCTGGCCATGTTTTCGTTAATCGTTAAATTGTTGAATCGTTACATCGTAAAACCGATTCAACGATTCAACGATGTAACGCGCTTCATAATTTCGCCGCAACTTTTTCGAGCGAGTAACATTCAATCGCGTCGCCGACCTGAAAATCGCTATAGCCTTCAATGCGGATGCCGCATTCCATGCCCGCGCGGACTTCGTTGACTTCGTCCTGAAAACGGCGGAGCGACTGGCAGATGCCCTCGTAAATCACGTCCTTGCGGCGGCGCACGCGCACCTTGCCCTTGACGATGCGCCCGCTCGAAACCATGCAGCCCGCGACCGGCACGCCCTTGGACAATTCAAACACCTGCCGGATTTCCGCCGAGCCGACGACGACGTCTTTGACGAGCGGATCGAGCAATCCGGCCATCGCTTCTTTCACCTGGTCAATCAATTCGTAAATGATCGCGTAAAGTTTGATTTGAACTCCCGCGTGTTTTGCTTTCTCGGCGGCAGTGCTGTCGAGCCGCGTGTGAAAACCGAGAATGATCGCGTTTGATGCGGATGCGAGTGCCACGTCATTTTCCGTAATCGTGCCGACGTCGCTGTGGATGATTTCGAGCGAAACTTTTTCTGCCTCGATTTTCTTGAGTGCCTCGACAATAGCCTCGACGGAACCTTGCGTGTCCGCCTTGACAACGACTTTAAGAACTTTGTCCTGATTCGCCGCGAGCGTCGCAAAAAGATTTTCGAGTGTGACCTTTTTGTCTTCCTGACCGGCGGCGCGTGCTTCAAGAAAACGTTGCTCGGCCAGTTCGCGCGCGGCTTTTTCGTCTTCGACCACGGAAAATTCCAGACCCGCGTCCGGCACGCCGTTCAATCCGAGAACGCGAACGGCGACCGACGGTTCAGCTTGTTTGAGACGTTTTCCTTCTTCGTTAATCAAGGCGCGGACGCGACCGTAATACTCGCCGCAAATGATGATGTCGCCGATATGCAGCGTGCCTTTGCGGACAAGAACCGTCGCAGTCGGGCCGCCGGGTTCGACGCCGGATTCGATCACGTTGCCCTTGGCGTTGCGATTCGGATTTGCCTTGAGTTCGAGCAAATCGGCCTGAAGCAAAATCATTTCGAGCAGTTTATCAATGCCCGCCTTCGTCAGCGCGGAACACTCGACGAAAATCGTGTCGCCGCCCCAATCGTCGGGCACGAGTCCCTTGTCCTGCAACTGCTGACGGACGCGCATCGCGTTCGCGTTCGGATGGTCAATTTTATTTACAGCGACGAGAATCGGAACCTTCGCGGCCTTCGCGTGCGCGAGCGCCTCCAAAGTTTGCGGCATGACGCCGTCGTTCGCCGCGACGACAAGCACGACGATGTCCGTGACGTTCGCGCCGCGCGCGCGCATCGAGCTGAACGCCGCGTGGCCGGGCGTGTCAAGAAACGTGATTTGCGCGAGTTCTTTTTTACGCTCGGGATGCGGCACGGAAATCGTGTAAGCGCCGATGTGCTGCGTGATGCCGCCGGACTCGCCTGCCGCGACATTTGCCTTGCGAATCACGTCGAGTAACGAAGTTTTGCCGTGGTCAACGTGGCCCATGATCGTGACGACCGGCGCGCGCGGCTTGAGCGTTTCCGGCTTATCCTCGGTGTCGAGTTCGATTTGTTTCTCGACCGCGTGGACGACGCCCGCGCCGCGCTCGCGTTTCTCGACTTCAAAACGAAAACCGTATTTCGCGCAAAGCTGCTGCGCGATTTTTTCGTCAATCGCCTGATTGACGGTGGCGAAAACATTCAGCCCCATCAAATCAGCGATGATTTTGAACGGCTTTTGTTTCAGTTGCGCGGCAAGTTCGCGGACGACAATCGGCGGCTTGATGATGATGACTTCGCCAGTCGTCGGCGCGACAAATTTTGGTGCTTGCGGTGTGGGCGCGGGTTTCGGCTGCTCGCGCGAAGGCTGTTGCTGCGAACGTCCGTCGCGACCACCGCGTTGAAATTGCTGGCGCGAATCTCCGCGTTGCGGCGCGCCCGGACGCGAGGGCGGAAGTTTGGCTGAAGAAGCGCCTCTGTCACCGCCGCGCGAACTTGGCTGGCGCGTTGGCGACAATTGTATGAACCCGACTTTTTCGCCGACTTTCGGGCCAACTGGTTTCGGCGGCACCGGCGGCAATTCAATTTTCGCCTCAACGATTGCGACCGGTTCTTCTTTGATTTCCAACTTCGGTTCGGGCGGCGGCGCGGTGATTAGAACAATTTTTTCCTCGACGGGCGCGGGTTTGGGCGGTTCGGGCGCGGGCTTGGGCGCGAGTTTGGCGGCGGCCTCGGGATATGTTTTGATCAGCTCTTCTTCGAGCCACTCGGCGGAAATTTTATCGAGTGAACTGGACGGGACTTTCGCGGCGGCGATGCCCATGGACTTGGCCTTCTCGAGAATCTGCTTGTTCTCGAGGCCGAGCTTTTTCGAAATGTCGTAGATACGAACGGGCATAAAAATTTTCAACCGCCGCCGACCAGATTGTGCGAATGGCCTTCATGGCTAAATCGCGCGAACAAACTTTGTTCCGGCCGTCGTCATAAAATCAAGTGGTCACGGGCGCTTCGCCGACGCTCAACTGGCGGCGTCCGGCCTCGGCTCGCGCGGCTTCCAAAATCGCCGTCGCGTTTTCGCCAACCTGCGGAATGTCCGCGATGTCGCCTGCTTCCGCCGACAACAAATCTTCGATGCGGGTCAAACCGGCGTGGACGAGCGCGTCGGCCTGATCGCGGGAAATTCCGGGAATCGCCGCAATCGCCGCGACAGCTTCCGCAACTTTTTCGTCGAAACCTTTTGTGACGATGTGTTCGGCGTCAATGTCCACTTCCCAGCCGGTGAGTTTGGCGGTCAACCGCGCGTTTTGTCCACGCTTGCCGATGGCGAGCGACAATTGATCTTCGCTGACTAAAATCTTCAGGCGTTTTCCTTTTTCGTCAATTTCGACGCTTTTCAATTGCGCCGGTTCGAGCGCCTTCGTGACGAAAGTTTTTATGTCGGACGACCACGGAATCACGTCCACTTTTTCGTTGTTCAATTCGCGGACGATATTTTTCACGCGCTGGCCGCGCATTCCGACGCACGCGCCGACCGGATCAACTTTCGGATCGCGCGAATAAACGGCCATCTTCGTGCGGAAACCGGGTTCGCGCGCGATGCCTTTGATTTCAATCGTGCCGTCATTGATCTCGGAAACTTCGAGTTGAAAAAGTTTGATGATGAAACGCGGATCGGCGCGCGACAAAATGATTTCCGGCCCGTGCGGGCCTTCCTCGACGGCTTTGACGTAGCAACGGATGCGTTCGCCGACTTGATATTCCTCGATCGAAACGCGTTCGCGGTTCGGCAGAAGCGCCTCGTATTTTCCCAAATCCAAAATCACGTCGGAACGTTCAAATCTGCGAACTGTGCCGCTGATGATGTCGCCGACGCGGTCTTTGAATTCGGTGAAGATGAGAGCCTTCTCGGCCTGACGGATTTTTTGCATCAGCGCTTGTTTTGCGAATTGCGTCGCGACGCGGCCAAAGCCCGTCGGTGTGACTTCCTTTTCCAGTTCGTCGCCGACTTTTGCATCCGCCTTGATGCGCCGCGCGTCGAACACTGAAATTTGATCGTGCTGCGAAATTACTTTTTCCGAGACGATCAATTTTGCGAACGCCTTGATGTCGCCGTTTTTCGGGTCAATCTCGACGCGCAATTCGCGCGCCGGGCCGACCGCTTTTTTGGCGGCGGACAGCAGCGCTTCCTGGACAGCGCCGACCAAGACATCACGGTTGATGCCTTTTTCGCGTTCCCAAAATTCCAAAACCGCCAAAAAATCTGCGTTCATAACTTAAAACGGCGTCTGCGTCGTCCGCATCCGGCGAATAAAAAAGCCGGAAGATGTTTATCTCCGACTTTCACACGCTGGCCGAACCAGCCGACTTTACCGTTCTTGACCGATAACAATAGTTTTTTGGCGGGAAGGCGTCAAGCGCAAAACAACCGCATAAATGAAGGGGTTTTGAATCAAGGCGTGACAATCCGGTAGAACCGTGATGACTGGCCGATGACATTTGTGTCTGTAAAAGACAGCGCGCCGTTTGCGTCGGCGTAAATTGTGGCGATGGTGATCCAGTTTGTGGAATTCAAATTCGTATTTGCCTGCACGCGATAGGGCAGAGTCGGGAAACCTGCGCCGCCGAGCTGAAACATTCCGTTGCTGAAAGCGAGCGTGCCGTTGAAAATGGGCTGCGGCGGCTGGATGAGCAATAGAGAAAACCTGTCCGCAGACGCCCAGGGCTGCGAAGTGTTCGCCGGATTTTTTCCGATGACCGTTTGCCGGACGGTGTGGCTGCCGCTGTTTGTGAAAGTGAAATTGCCGAGACTCGCTTCAGGATAAGTCTGACCGGAAGAATATTGGTCGAGCGAATCGTTCAAAGGAATGCCGTCAATTGTATGCGTGATGATTCCGCGCTCGGTGTTGCCTTTGTATTTCACATTCAATTGATAAGTCCCGGCGGGAATGTTTGCGAGAGTATATTGGATGTAAGGATTGCCGTTGGTGCTGGCGGCTTCGAGTGCTTCCCATTTTCCGCCGCTAGAATTGGCGTCCGACTGAATGGCAGCAATCGCACCATTAGTGACGAACGGAATAGATTCCGCTTCGAAAAAGAAATTGGTCACAGTTATTGGCGGCAATGGCGGCGAGCTTGACGAAAAAATTCTCAATGCCGCGCCCGGCGTCGGCGCATTTGCGGACGCGGCGGCATTTGTGATTTCAAAATTGACCGCATTTGTAAATCCCATGTCATAATTCACATTGCCGCTGCCGACATCGGCGGTAAAACCGTTGAAAAAAATGTTCGTGACGGTGTCGCCGATGACGGCGGGACGGTCGTCGTTTTGATCGAAATGAACCTGACAATTGGTGAAGCTGATGTTTTGCGCGTAACGCAAATACCAGCCGAACGACGGGCGCACGCCCATCGAATCAGGCGTCCAATTGTCATCTTGCACGGGATAATTCGTGATGGCTGTCGCGAGATAGCCGCCGATGGTGGAAATGTTCACGTTGCTGAATGTGATGTTACTGATCGGAATGTTCGTCGTGCTTGAAAAACCGTCAATCGTCGCCGTGTTGGTGCGCGGAGAAATGCCGGTGTCAATCGAAACGGAATGGACGGCCGTGACGTCGCTGATGCTGATGTTGCGGATGCGGCCAACCGTGGGATTTGGACTACCTGGCTGCCCAGAACGCAAATCCAACTTCAACAAAATCGGACAGGCGCAGTTGGACATGGTGATGTCTTCGTAAGTCACCCCGTCAATGACGGAACCATCCTGCGATGTGATGCCGATGCCCGCCTTGCCCGCCTGCGTGAGTTGAAGGTGCGTCCAAGTGACGTTCGTGAAATCGCCGACGGTTTCGGAGCCGAATTGCGTGGCGTTGTTTTGCGTGGACAAAATCTGGCAGTCGGTGACGACGATGTCGTGGCTGTTGATTTTCATGCCGAGGGCGTAATCGCTTTTCAAAACCATCGCGTCGTCGCTGCCCTGAATGACGCAATTGCTGACGATGACGTCCGAACTGCTGATCAAATTGAAGGCGTCGCGATGAAAATTGCCCGACGAGCAGAGCAATTGGACATTGGTCACCGTCATGTTCAAACATCCGTTCGCCAAAATGCCAAAGTGTCCGGCGTGGGTGATCGTGATGCCGGCGAAGACGACGTTGGTGCAAAGTTTCAGCGCAATCGCCTTGTCGCCCTGATTGGTGGTGATGGAATTGTTCGCCAGTTTGCCATTGCCGTCAATCTTGCCCGGCCCCGCGAAAGTGAGGTTTGTCAGATGTTCGCCCCAGATCAAAGCGTCGTGAAAATAATCGTGGCCGAAATCCTGATAAACCGAATAGGGATTGTTTTCCGGCGCGTCAATGTTGGTGGGTGAGGGCAAAATCACCGCGTTGTTGCTCAAATAAAGCGTGATGTTGTTCGTGAGGTGGATAGAGCCGCAAAAATAATTTCCCGCCGGAAAAGTCACCGTGCCGCCGCCCGCTGCGCCCGCCGCCGCGATGGCGCTGTTGATTGCCGGACTGTCAAGCGTCGTGCCATTGCCTGTCGCGCCGTAATTCACGACGTTGAAAAACGGCGGCGTCTGCGCGAGACAGAAATTCGCGGCGGCGAATAACAAAACCACCAGCGCAAAGCGTATTTTTAAAAATGCCTTTATGGTCATTGCAATTGGAGCAGATAAAATTGCTGGAGCATGCTTGGATTGGACGGGTTGGTGAAATTGAAATTTCCGTTCGCGTCAAAAACATTTGTGGCGATGGTTGTCCACTGGTTTTCCGGCAATGTCAGATTGCTGGATGCCAGAATGTAATATGTCCAGTTCGGCACGCCGCCTGCGCCGTTGAAAATTATGCCGCTTCCGCCCATCGTCATCCTGCTGATTTGCGGCGGCGACGTCGGCGATGCGACAACCTTCAACACGCCGTTCGTCAAGCTGTTAGTGTTCCATGCCAGATTTACCGCCGGAATCGCCGGGACGATATTTGTGAACGCGCCGTTGTAAATCGCGGCGTTGAACAGTTTGAAACTGTCGCCGTTGGTCAGAGTGCCGCTCAAATTGGTGAGCGTGAGCGTGCCGCCGTAAGTCAAAGTCCCATTGACTGCCGCGACGTCGTTTGTGAAAAGCGCTTTGTTCAATTCCATCACCGTCGTGCTGCCACCGTTTAACGTGAGATTGTTGTTGAACGTCAGCGTGCCGATGGAGTTTCCGGGCGCAAGCATCGCGCCGCTGCCGACGGTGACATTTCCCTTCACCGTGCCGTTGCCCGTCAACGTCTGGCCGCCAGCGAGCGTCAACATCGTGTCGCCGCGCTGGCTCGCATCGAGCGTCGCGCCGGAATTTACGATGATATTTGCGCTGCCGGAAATCGAGCCGTTGTTCGTGAGGATCAGATTTCCGGCGTTGATTGTCGTGTTGCCGCTGTAAATGTTCGTTCCGGCCAAAATCAAATTGTAAGTTCCCGTTTTGATGAGCGCGCCGGTGCCGCTCACGACGTTGTAAAGCGCGAGGGAAGTTCCGCCGCCCCAGAAAACACAATTGCCGTTCAATTGCATCGGGCCAATGACGACGTTTGCGCCGCTCCAATTATACATGTTTGTGTGGCCGCCGTCGCCGAAGAGGACGAAATGTTTGTTCCACAACGTGGTCGCGTTGAAGAAAGAAAGTGTCGCGCCCGCGCGCACGATGATGTTGCTCGCGGGATTTCCCATGCCGCTCGTCACGGTTTCCCAGCCCATCAAGCCTTGCTGGATGTCCACATCGCCGAGCGCGGGATCAACGTCCGCCGCCACGATTGAGATCTGGTTGCCGCCGGTCTTGATGAGTTTGTAAGGATGGCCACCCGTGCTCAACACGCAGCCGTTCGTCGAGGAAGTCGAGGCGGCGCGGATGTCCCAGCGATTCACATTTGAACTGGGATTCCACTGGCTGGCACCGCCGATGGAAGTGTCGCCTGCGAGCGTCACATTTCGCAAACCCGACGTTTGCTGTCCGGCGGAGTTCACTACCGCGCCGTTGCTGTTCACGCCAAAACCGGAAACGACAACCGGCTCGGCGGTCAGGTTCATGGCGTTCACGTCCAGCGTTCCGCCGTTGGTGATGAAAGTGGTTCCACTCGCAGAACCCAGAGCCGTCGCATTTCCCGCGAACAAAGTTCCATTTTGAATCGTCACGCTGCCGGAAAAAGTATTTGCGCCGTTCAAATTTAAAACGCCCGTTCCATTTTGCATCAACGAACCGGAGCCGGAAATGACGCCGGAATTTGTGAAATTATCGCTGCGATTGAAAACGAGCGCGGCGTTGTTCGTCACGTTCACAGAGCCGAGGCTGCCGTTTGTCACGCCGTCGCCGACTTGCAAAGTTCCGCTGCCAATCGTCAGCGCGCCGCCGGAGCTTGAAAGATTTCCGGCGAGAACCAGCGGCAACGTTGCATTGTTGATGACGATGAGATTTGTCGCGATGGAAACCGGCGTGGACAAAATGTTTTCCCCGCCCGAAGCGAGTTGCGTCAGCGTGACCGTGTTGGTGTCGCTGAAGGTGAGCGAACCGCCGTTGGCCGTGATGAAATAGCCTGCAGAGATGGACTTGCTGCCGATCTGCAGCGAGCCGATGGTGATGGGCTGGTTCAAACTGATGATTTGCGGCGACAAAATGCCGGAGTTAATGACCGTCAGTTCGCCGCTGCTGTTGGGAAACGTCGGGGCGTTTGTCCAGTTTGCATTGACGTTCCAATTTTGCGGCGGCCCGGAAATGGTGTTCGTCCAATAAGCCGTGAGCGGCACAAATGGCGTGGCGCTGGCTTGCGCGGAGTTGGCACTTTCGCCCGCCGTGTTCAGCGCCGAGACGACGTAATAGTAAGTCGTGCCGTTGGCCGCAGTGGTGTCCAGATAACCTGTCGTCGCCACATTGTTTCCGATAACGGTGTAAGGCCCGCCATTGGTCGTCGATCGTTTTACGTTGTAGCCCGTTGCGCCTGCGGTTAAAGACCAGCTCAAATTGACCTGTGCGCCGCCGGGTGTTGCGCTCAATCCAGTTGGCGTGGGCGGCGGCATGATGGCGGCTGCGTAAGTTGAATAGCCGCTTGAATTGCACGCGCTCGCGGCGGTCACAAGGTAATAATAAATCATTCCGCCGACGACGCTTGTGTCCGTGAAATTCGTTGTTGTGATTCCCGATGCGATGACCATCGGCGGCGTGCTGCCGGTGAATCGCGAAACATTGTAACTCGTCGCGCCAGCGGAAGCGTTCCAACTGACGACGACAAGTGAATTGCTCGACGTTGTCACCACATTTGTCGGCGCGAGCGGAACGCTGCATGGCGCCGCGCTGACTTCAACGGAATTTGAACCTTCGCCAAAGCTGCTCAATGCGGAGACGACGTAAAAATAATTTGTGCCACTGACGATGTTTGTGTCGCTGAAAGTTGTGACCGGAACATTTGTGATGATCGTGTAAGGGCCGCCGGTTTGTGTGGCGCGCTTCACGTTGTAAGTCAGCGCGGCGAGTGCGTTATTCCAATTAAGCGTGATGGAATTTCCCGGACTTGCGGCGAGACCTGTCGGCGCATGGGGCATTTGCGGGGCGTTGGTCACGATGACGAGCGCGTTCGCCCAATCGGCGTGGTCGTTGCTGGTGCCGTCGTTATCGTCATCAATGCCAAGCGTCAAACGCCGCACGCCGGTCATGTCCAAATCAATTGTCTTGGTGGCAGTGCTACCAGTCATCGCGCCGCTGTTGTAAATCTGCACTCCGTCCGCGAACACTTCAAACATCACGGAGCCGCTGCTTCCGGATTCATCGTCAATTCCGATTTGGGTCTGGAAACGCGTGCAGGCGCCGCCGAGGTCATATTCAACGCCGGAACGGGAATTGACGCCGATGCCTTTCGGATAAGTCACGCCGCCGAGCGTCAAAGTATTTCCGCCGATGCTTTTGTCCTTCACGATTGTTCCGAATCCGGTGTAGGCGTAAATCGGCTGGAGGTCGCTCAAATAATTTGTGCCTGCGGTTGGCGGCGGATTTGGCGTGCCGACAATTTTCAAGAGCATCGAGCCATAAGGCGGAATTGTGGCGGTGAAACTGTTCGTGAATGTTCCCAAATCCTGATGCGCTACCAGATCACGCACGGTTGCCGTCGTGTTTGGTTGAAACGCGAGATTGGTAAAATTGCAGGTGATGGCGGCGGAATTGTTCGTGTCGCGGTTGAGCAACGCAACGGCACGCGTCGAAAAATCATAACCGAGCGGTTTGCTCCATACTTCCGAACTTCCGCCGTCAAATACTTTGATGCCTTGTTCTCCTGCCGGGTCTTGATCCACGGAAATTGCCTCGGAATTCGTCAGGATCGCCAAAGTTCCCGCCGATATGGTTGTCAGGTTGTTTCCCATGATCAACGGCGCGGCCATGATGCACCACATCGTGAAGTGCGTCTGCGCGGCGGTGAGATTGCTCGCGAATTCGCCGTTGCCGATTTCCAGCATGTCAGGATCATTCCAACGTCCCGGCCCGGCGACGAAGGCGGAAGTGCTGTTCGGATCAATGTGCGAAATCATGCTCGCGAACGTGCTGCCGATGTCGCCGGTCGTTCGCCAGTAATTTCCCGTGGACGGTGACCATGATTGATAACCCTTGGCGTTGCCGGCTTCGCCGCCGCAAAGGCAGAAAAGAATCGAGCGTCCGCTTTTGATCAAACCGTCGCTCATTCGGCCATAGACAAGCTGGCCGTCCTCGCCGTTCGCGTTGCAATTATCGTCCTTCAAATAATCCGCGCCCCATTGCGCGTAGGTGAAGGCGTCAACGTATTCGTAGTTGAAACTGCCCGGGTCTTTTCCCACGGAATTGTAATTCATGTTGATGCAAGTGGAGCAGGTGTTCGTTCCGTCATCGGTGTAGACACCCAGTTTGAGTCCCTTCGAATGAACGTAATTTGCCACCCACGCCATGCCGTCGGGAAAATTTGTATAAGCCTGAACGATGCCATTGGAATTACGCGAACTTGCCCATCCGTCGTCAATATCAACATAGACATATCCGGCGGCCTGCAATCCTTTGGTGACGATGACATTCGCGTTGTTGGTGACGATGGATTCGCTGATGCCGCAATGGTAGGCGTTCCAATCGTTCCAGCCCATCGGCGGCGTGAGCGCGAGATTGTTCGTCACCGCTTCCGTTCTGGAAACGAATGCAAACGCCACCGCGAATGCGAAAAATTGAAAACGTCGGGACATGATTTCAGTTTAGACGATAGCACAGAGACGTAAATTCACAATTTTATGACGAAAAGCCACAGTCGTTTTGATTAAAAATCAGAAGCTGCGCGAATTGCAAACGGTCAAGCGCGCGCGAAAAAACTTTTCCACATTTTCGAAGGCAATGAACCGAGGACAATAAATCCAACCTGGCTCGCCACGAAAAGCACCAGCCATTTGAACGCCGCGTCCGTGAAACCGTAGCTGTGCAAGCCGATGCCTAGCATATTCACGCCAAACCAAGACCAGCTTGTGACGATATTCCCGCCGATGGCGCAGACGACGAGGCCGCGCTCGCGGATCATCCCGCCCCAGCGCAGATGCAAAATCAACGCGTTCCACAAAACAATTATCAACGCGCCGTTTTCTTTCGGGTCCCAGCCCCAAAATCTTCCCCACGATTGATCCGCCCAGATTCCTCCGAGAACCGTGCCGACAAAACTGAACAACGTCGCGAAACAGACAATTCCATAAATCATCCGCGCGAGCGATTTGCCCGTCGCCTCGTCCAAAGTTTTCGTGAAGACACCGCGCACGATGTAAATCAACGCTAGAAATCCGGCGACAAAAGTTGAAGCGTAGCCGGTCGTCACCGCGACGACGTGCGTGGCCAGCCAGAAATTCGTGTCCAGCACGGCGCGCATCATTTCCATCGTGTCGCCGTCGAGCGCGAGATTTTGCGCGATGATGAGCGTGATGAAACCCATGCCCGCCGAAACCACCGCGCCGATTCCATTTTTATAAAATTTTTCCAAAATGATCCCGAGAATCACCGCGCCCCAGCCGATGAAAATCGCCGACGAATACAGATTCGTGACCGGCGGACGGCCTTGCAGCACGATGCGGTAAATCAAACCCGTCGTGTGAATCGCAAATGCCAGCGCAATCAGCCAGACCGCCGAACGACGCAAAGATTCCGATAAATTAAACCACGAGAAAATCGCGAGCGATCCGGCGAGGACGTAAATGACCATCGCATTGTAAAACGGCTGCATCTGGTTAAAGAAAACTTCCGCGCGTGATTTCGCCATCGCCCGCGAAAAATCGGGGATTAGCGACGCGCGATAATCCGCCAGCACCGAATTGAAACCGGCGGCGTCTCCATTTTTGAACGCATCAGCCATTGATGCGTCATCTTGAACCGCCGTGGAAATTCTTTCGCCTTTCGCCGCTTCGAGCAAAACAGTTCCAACTCGCTTCCAATCGCCGGAATTATTTTCCGGCGGCACAATCAGCGGCGTTTCGAGTTTTGACATGAAATTAAACCGCTGTAATTCACCGAGAAACGCATTGAAAACATTTGTATCATAATTTTGCCCAGATTGCTGCGCGCGCACGGCAGCCGTGCCGGACGGAATTAGATTTTCGTAATCGGTGAGTTCCTGTTTCCAATTGTCCGAGTTCTGCGGCTCGATCGTGTTCCTGAGTTGCGTGTAAAGGACGGCGCGGTCATACACTTTCATCACCGCGCGCTCGAATGGCGTCCGCTGGCTCGATTCGGTGACATGCTTGTCCTCGCGTTCGCCGATCCGCGTGTGTTCGGTTTCCAGCGCGTCGAACGCCGGCGCGATTTGATTCCACGAATAATGTTTTCCGTCCTGATGCTGCGCCGCGCTTTTCTCCGGCAATTTCAGGAACGTGATCAGCTCGGGATTGTCGAGGCGGAAAACCGGCCAGTCATCGGCGACGGCGGGATTCATCATCACGTTTGCGAGCCATTCGTCTGCGGAAATGATTTTTGGATTTTCGTTCCAGCCTTTCCACGGCTCAAGATTGAGCGTCTGCTTTTCGCGCAATTGCAAAAGCGAATTGCGCGCGAGCGAATCCAGCGGCTTCAATCGTCCGTCAAAAACCACCGGCAATTTTCCAAATTCATTGAACGCGAAATTTTTGTCCTGCGGCGTTTGCAATTGCCCGAAAAACCACAACGCCATCACGAGCATCAGAATTGCCGGAAACCATTTTTGAAAAATCTTTTTCATTTCGTTTTCCTTTTCGAGATGAAGCCGACGAGGTGGAACATGAATTGCGTCACGAGTCCGATGGCGACGAGCGCGCATCCAAGATACGGCGTGAGCCACGCCGGATTCCGCACGACTTGCAGCACCGACGACGGCGCGCGTCCGGCCTGCGCCGCCGCCTCGCCCGCGTCCATTTGATATTGATAAAACGTCAGGCCCGCGTAACGCAGCGGCGCGTTCATGTAAATTTCAACTTCGCGATTCTCGCCCGTCTGCGGATTTTGCAAGCGCACGCGGCTGCGAAAATCCTTCGGAATGTCCGTGCCGGGATAAATCGAGTGCGTCGCCTTCAGCAGCGTCAACGAAAACGGGTGATAAACGCGCTCCGGCCGCAGCGCGAACGTGAATTGTTTTCCGCCCGCAAAAACAGATTGCGGCTGCGTCAGATCGCCGATGATTTTTTTGGTCATGTCCGCGCCCAGTTGCTGCTCGTAGTTTTGCTGCAACGCGGCGATCATTTCGCCATCGTCCGTCCAATCCGAAACAATCCAGTCGCCGAGCGAGCTGTTTGCCGAAATGATTTCAATTTCCGCCGTCGGAACATTTTTATCGTCCATCGTTTTTGTTTCGGGGGCTTGGTGGAAATCAAAATCCACCGCGACGCCGTTCGTCGTCAGCGGCGGCGCGTTTTGCATCATCGGTGCGCGGAACGACGCCTCGGAATTTTTCCAGAAACTTTTCACGCGGATCGTGAACGGCAGATTGTCAATTTTCATTTCACCGCCACGCGCGAACAGTTTATCGGGAATCGCCGTGACTTCGTCGCCGTTGACAAAAACCAGTTCATAATTTCGCGGGCTTTCGGAATACGATTTCGTTTCGCCTTCGACAAATCGCATTTGTGTTTCTTTCGCGCGCATGTCGGTCACGAGCTGGCCGACGAGCAGCAGGATGACGCCTAAGTGCGTGATTTGAATGCCGATTTTTTTAGCCGAAAGTTGAAACCGATAAACGTGCGCGGCAACGAGGTTAAGCAAAAGCATTGTGCCGATGAGATAACCACCGGGCAAAATCAACGGAATTTTTCTGCCGAACAAATCGAGTCCGAAAATGATCCACTGGCGGAAATAGCGCGCCTGCGCGTTGTAAAGCCCTTCGTCCACCTGCGCGAGCGTGCCGATGAAGACGAGCAGGATCGCGAACGCGAGCAAAGTCACCGTGAGCCGCAACGACGTGAAAATCTTGACCAACTTTTTAAGGAGCGTTGCCAGCATCAGGATATTTTGCCGACTGGATGAACTTAATGAAAGCGTCTTTTTGTTGCGCGACGATTTGCTCGTTGCCCATCAATTTGTAAAACCACGTCTGGCCGTTTTGCGGGACGACTGCGCCGACAAGTCGCGCGGGTTTGCCGGTTTTGGAATCCGTGCCTGTGAAGTCCACGACTTGCGCCTTGCTGCCAGCGACATCGAACGAACTCATAAGAATATCCACAATCGGAGACAATCCAAGTTGACCGCGCCAGCGATTCACGTTTGCGACCAGGCCGCCGCCTTCGCCCGCAAGCGAACTGACATTTACATCGGCATTTCCGTCGCCGCTGGAAATTAAAAATTTTGCGAATAACATCGCGCCGGGATCAATTTGTTTCCAATCCGGCGGAATCGTCCAGATTGATTTGCCATTGCTCTTGGAATTAATTCCTCCAGTTACAAGTGTGTTCGCATTTGGAACCAGAAAATTCTGATTGCCAAGACTTGTTCCGGGCATCGGAGAAGCTGTCGTCAGCACTGGGGAACTTTCCACGAACGAAACTGATTTTAGGAATTGGAGAAAATTTTGTTTCTGCGCCGCGACGAAGGAATCTTCACCGGTCATCTTGAAAAACCAGCTTGTTTCGCCGCGCGTCAGCATTGCGACGAGAATCCGTGCGCGGAATTTTCCGTCAATGAGCAATGCGTCGCTGGCGATGTCAAAAAGTTTTGCGGAATCGTTGCCGACGGAAATGACTTCTGTGTCGGTGGTTTGATTCGTCAGCGCGGGCAATTGCATTTGATCGCGCCACATATTGACCAAAGCCAGTTCATCTCCGCCCGTCGGCAGCGGAATCACTCCGACATCGGCAGTTTCGCCACTTGAACCTGTGACAGAAAAACTTGCAACACGCATTTGACTAGGCGCAATTTCCCGCCAGCCACTTGGCAATGTCCATTGCAATTGAGGTTGCTGCGGTTGCATTGTCGAAGTTTGTTCGGGCGCGGCAATTTGATTTTGCGACGGCGCGGCGGAATCATCTTTGGCGACGTGATAAACTTTTACGTCGTCGCGTCCGCAACTGGCCAGCGCAAATGCGGCGAGCGTCAAAATTGCGACGTTGCGGAATGACATTTTTGGAGGCGCGAAATCAGCTCACGCTCATCTGGAGCAGGAATTCGATGTTGCTCTTGTGCTTTTTGAGTTTGCCCAGAAGCAAATCCATCGCCTCGACGGGCGGAACGCCGGTAAGCGCGCGGCGCAGCAAAACGATTCGGCTCAATTCGTCGGGATGGTAAAGCAATTCCTCCTTGCGCGTGCCGGAACGCTCGATGTTGATGGATGGAAAAATCCGGCGGTCAACGAGCGCGCGGTCGAGATGGACTTCCATGTTGCCCGTGCCCTTGAACTCTTCAAAAATCACTTCGTCCATGCGCGAACCCGTGTCAACGAGCGCGGTTGCCATGATCGTGAGTGAGCCGCCTTCCTCGATGTTTCGTGCCGCGCCGAAAAACCGTTTCGGTTTGTGCAGCGCATTTGCGTCCACGCCGCCGGAAAGAATTTTTCCAGAGTGTGGCTGAACGGTGTTGTAAGCGCGTGCGAGGCGCGTGATGGAATCAAGCAGAATCACCACGTCGCGCTTCTGTTCGATCATGCGCTTGGCTTTTTCAATGACCATTTCAGCGACTTGCACATGGCGTTCCGGCGGTTCGTCGAACGTGGATGAAATCACTTCCGCGCCTTTGCAAGAACGCTCCATGTCCGTGACTTCTTCTGGCCGCTCGTCGATCAGCAAAATGAAAAGATACGTTTCTGGATTATTTTTGAGAATCGCGTTGGCCATCTTCTGCATCAAAACCGTTTTGCCCGTGCGCGGCGGCGCGACGATCAATCCGCGCGTGCCTTTGCCGACAGGGCAAACCAAATCCAAAACGCGCGTGCTCAATTCATCCGCCGCCGTTTCCAGAATGAACCGCTTGTTCGGAAACAACGGCGTGAGATTGTCGAAATGCGTTTTGTCCTTCGCCTTGTCAGGATCGCCGCCGTCAACGGCCTCGACTTTCAGCAGCGCGAAAAATTTTTCCTTTTCCTTCGGCGGACGGATCTGCCCCGCGATCAAATTTCCTGTCTGCAAATCAAAGCGGCGGATTTGCGACGGCGAAATGTAAATGTCCTCGGGGCAGGGGAGATAATTAAAACTCTGCGACCGCAGAAAACCAAAACCTTCCGGCAGAATTTCCAGAACGCCCTCGGAAAACAAAACACCCGCGCGCTCGGCGTTTTTTTGCAGGATATGAAAAATGACCTCGTGCTTGCGCATCGTGCCAAAATTTTCCACGTTCAAATCGCGCGCCATCTTGTTCAAGTCCGTCATGCTCATCGCCTGAAGTTTGGCGATGTTGATGCTCGCGGCGATTTTGTCGCGCTGATAACCGCGCCGCTCATCGAAGCGCGGCTCGTCGCGGTCATGCGTCGGCTCGACGGGTTTGGACGGCGGGCGCAATCCGGCGGAACCGGATTGTTCTTCCGCGCGCGGTTCGGAAATTGTTTCCGGCGCGGCAGCTTGTTCAGTTGCCGGCGTAGTCGGCGCAATTGATTCCGGCGATCCGGCGGCGGGCGGATTTTCCCCGTCCGGCTGCGCTTTCGGTTTTCTGGTATAAACTCGTGGCATAAATAAAAATTAACTTCCGAACTGGCTGGGATTTCGATTGCGTCGCAAAAGCCGTCACGCATTGGACGGTTCACGGCCGGATTGGTTCAAAATGGATTTTAATTAACCGAGCGCTTGAGAAAGTCTTATCTCAATACGGCAAGGGAAATTTCGCAGTCAACTCGCGGACACGTTGGCGCACTTTGGCCGCCGTGTCAAGCGACTTAATGTCCAGCAGCACTTCGGAAATCATGTCGGCAATCGCGGCCATTTCCGTTTCCTTCATCCCGCGCGTTGTGACGGCGGGCGTTCCCAAACGGATTCCGCTGGCCTGAAACGGCGAGCGCGTCTCGAATGGAATGGTGTTTTTGTTCACCGTGATTCCCGCTTCGTCGAGCGCGATCTGGCAATCCTTGCCGGTCAGATTTTTTGCGCCCACGTCCACGAGCATCAAATGATTGTCCGTGCCGCCGCTGACGAGTCGGTAGCCATTGCGCTTCATGCCGTCGGCCAGAGCCTTTGAATTTTTGACAATCTGCTCCTGATAATTCTTGAACGATGGCTGCAACGCCTCATGAAAACAAACCGCCTTGCCCGCAATGACGTGTTCGAGCGGCCCGCCCTGAATGCCGGGAAAAACCATCGAGTCAATTTCCTTCGCAAATTTTTCGCGGCACAAAATCAATCCGCCGCGCGGCCCGCGCAACGTCTTGTGCGTCGTGGTCGTCACAAAATCCGCGTGCGACATCGGGCTCAGATGGATTCCCGTCGCGACGAGTCCGGCGATGTGCGCGATGTCCGCGAGCAGATACGCGCCGACTTCGCGCGCGATTTCGCCCATGCGCTTGAAATCGATCACGCGCGGATACGCGCTCGCGCCCACGGTGATCATTTTGGGTTTGTGCTCGCGCGCCATTGCGGCGAGCTGGTCGTAATCAATCTGTTCGTTGTCCTTGCGAACGCCGTAGTGGACGATCTCGAAAAATTTGCCGCTAAAATTCGCCTTGTTGCCGTGCGTCAAATGGCCGCCATGCGATAAATCCATCGTCAGCATCTTGTCGCCGGGTTTGAGCACGGAAAAATAAACCGCCATGTTCGCGCCGGAACCGGAATGCGGCTGGACGTTGGCGTGTTCCGCGCCGAAAAGTTTTTTCGCGCGGTCAATCGCGAGTTGCTCAATCGCATCAATGTTTTCACAGCCGCCATACCAGCGTTTCTTCGGATAACCCTCGGCGTATTTGTTCGTCAGCACCGAGCCTTGCGCTTCCAAAACCGCTGGCGAAACAAAATTTTCCGACGCAATCAATTCGATGTTTTCCTGCTGACGCGATTTTTCGTGCGCAATCGCCTCGGCAATTTGCGGATCAACATTTCGCAAACGCAATTGCAACGGCGCGAGGCGAAAATCCAGTTTGTCCACACGACGCTCGTGGCGTCCGCCTTCAAATTTCGCGGCGATGAATGTGTCGAGGATTTTTTTTGCAAGTTCCGGCTGCGTATCACCTGCGAGGCATAAAACATTTACGTCGTTGTGACGGCGCATCAAGTCCGCTTCCTTTTCGTCGAAGGCTTGTCCCGCGCGCGCGCCGGGAATTTTGTTCGCGGCGATGTAAATTCCGACGCCGCTTGTGCAACAGAGCAGTCCGAGTTCCGCACGTCCGTCGGCGACGGCTTGCGCGGCGGGTTGCGCGAAATCGGGATAATCGTCCGCCGGTTCTTTGGTCAGCGCGCCAAAATCTTTCACGCTTAATCCGCGCGACAGCAGATGCTTCTTCAGCAATTCCTTCAAATCAAAGCCGCCGTGATCCGCGCCCAGCGCAAAATTGACAGCGGTTGTGGTTTTCGCGCCCGATGGCGTGGAGAGAATTTCGTGTTGTTCCATAAATTTCAAAAGCGATGCGATGCCTTGCTCGATCTGGTCGCGACATTCCGCATAAATTTCATACGGACTGCCGATCGGGTCGCTGATGTCCTTTTCATAAGGCTCAAGCGTCTCGTCAAATTCGCGCAGCAAGAAAGTTTTTTCCGCAGCGGGTGGATACAAAAGCGCGATTGTGTCCACATGGCCGTGCGTCATGCCGAAAATAAAATCCGCCTGCCGCACCAGATCCGTCGTGAGCGCGCGGCTGCGTTGCGCGGAAATATCAATTCCGATTTCCTTCATCGCCGTCACCGAATGCGACGTCGGCGGCTGGCCGTCAATCGCGCCCAGTCCCGCCGAAAAAATCCGGAATTCACCGCGTCCGGCCATGGCCTTGCGAAAAAGTCCCTCGGCCATCGGACTGCGACAGATATTTCCCGTGCAAATGAACAGAATCGTTTTCATCCCGCGCAAAGGTTTAAGGTGATTTGTGAAAGGCCAATCGTCAATCCGAAATCAGAACCGCAGTCACAATTTCTCGTCGCGCGATTGGCGCACAATCGCCAGACCCTTGATCAAATCCACTGCGCGCGCCAGCACCGGGTCGCGGATGAACGGCTTTTGCGGCTCGGCCAGGCGTTCCGACGGAAGATTATCGTCCTCGTCGCCGTCTTTGATTTTCGCGCGCACCAGGTCCGCCTCGCTTGTGTGGTCAACGAACGGAAGAAAATCGTTGGTCGTCATCGCGGAAGCCAGATGGGTTCCGTTTGTGGAAATTGTCCCGAACGGATTCTCAAGAAATTTTCTCTCGTCGCCTGCATTCACTGGAATCGGAATGTCCGGCTGCAAATCTTTTGCCGCCTCGCCAAAAATCAAGCCGGCTTTTGCCGCGCGCAAATCTTTGGCCAGTCCAATCGCCGCGCCGCGCGTCTCGGCGTTGATCAAAATCGCCAGCGGCAATTTCCCGGGCGCGAACAGATTTCCAACCGCTTTTTCAGAATCCAGATCATCGCCGCCCGCGAAGCGCAAATCCAAAACAGTCCCGGCAATTTTATTTGTCGCTGCCAGCGCGTTTTGCGCCGATTGAATCTCTTCCGGTAGATTTTTTCCGACTTCGCCTACGCGCAAATACAACGTGTCATTTTCCAGAACGGATGATTTGAGTAAATCCGCGCGCGCGGAAATTTGCGCCGACAAAACAATCGCCGCCGACAAAACAAACCATTTATAAAAATGTCGCATCATTGTGCCATTAAACTGCGCGACAAATCCGCGAAAGTAAAGTTGCTTGCGCGGCCACCGAACAATTTTGTCGGATTTCAGGCTTCTGCGGCGATATACTTTCAAAAGAATGACAAGCGATTTGGATTTGCTGCGGCGGTTCGCGCGGGAAAATTCGCAGGACGCCTTCACGGAAATCGTCCGGCGTCATGTGAACCTCGTTTATTCCGCCGCGCTGCGACAAGTCCGCTCGCCGCAACTGGCCGAGGAAATCGCGCAATCCGTTTTCGCCGACCTTGCGCGCAATGCGGGCAAGTTAAAATCCGACACGATTTTGACTGCATGGCTTTATTCGGTCACGCGACGAACTGCAATTGACGCAATCCGCAAAGAATCACGCCGCCAGTTGCGCGAACAAATCGTCGTGGAAATGAACAACATGAATGCGACCGCAAACGATTGGACGCAAATCGAACCGCTGCTCGACGACGCGATGGCCGCGCTCGACGAAACTGACCGTGCCGCTATTTTGCTCCGCTATTTTGAAGATAAAAACCTGCGCGAAGTCGGCGAGAGTTTACAGATTTCCGATGACGCCGCGCAAAAGCGCGTGAGCCGCGCCGTGGAAAGCCTGCGCGAATTTTTCTCGAAACAAAAAATCACGATTGGCGTGAGCGGGCTGGCCGTTTTGATTTCCGCCAACGCCGTTCAATCCGCGCCGATTGGATTGGCGGCAACAATTTCAACTGCGATTGCCTTAACAACCACAACTCTCGGAATGACTATGATTCACAAACTTCTAATTACGGCAATGGCTGCCGTCGCAGTCGGAACCGGCATTTACGCTGTTCATTTGCAAAATCAAATCGGCGCGATGCAACGACAGCAAACGTCGCTACAACAGCGAATCACACAATTGCAAACTGATAATGCGGAGTTGTCAAATCGTCTCACTCAAATTAGCGATGCAAAAAAAATATCAGAAGACCAATTTAACGAATTGTTGAAACTGCGCGGGGAAACCGGTGTCTTGCGCCGACAATTAGACGCGCTGGCCGAAAAAAATCGCGTGTTGCAAAACGCAAACGCCGGAATGTCAAATTCTAATACCAATTCGGCTCGGCCACAAATTCACATCAAAGCAAGATTTTTGACGATGCCAAAAGATGTATTTGCCGGCTTGGACGGTGTGACTAGTTTCAATGGCATTCTTACCCACGAAAACGCAACAAATATTTTGCGAGGATTGGAATCACGCAACGGTGTTGAAGTTCTGGCCGAGCCGGAAGTAGTGATGAGCAGCGGACAACAAACCCAAATACGGGCAACGCAGAATACTGCCGTGATCACGAATTATGTTCTTTTAGAAACGAACAACGTAGCTGGCATGGCTCCTCAAATTGAAATGGTCGAACAGGGACCAATTCTTGATGCGTGGCCGTCTATTTTGTCCGACGGATACACGATTAAATTACCCGTCATAGCTTCGGTGATTGAATTTTTAGGTTATGCGCCATCCACCAATACCATTCCGGCTTATGCCAGCAATGGAGAAGAAGTTGATCTGCCAACGGTGTCGCCGCGATTTGACATACAACAAGCGACAAATTCAGTGAATTTGCTGGACGGACAAACGATGGTTTTTACGCTGAACGGCAATTCAGTTCCAGCAGATGTGACATTGCAAGAATCCGATGGCAGCGAGTCAAAACGACAGGACAAGACAACGCTCATATTTGTTACCGTAAACATTGTTGATTCCGCAGGCAATCTAGTTCACACCGATGCCGAAAGTTATACAAATATTCCGCCGCAGCCTGATAGCCAGTAAAAATTCTCGGTCACAATGCCTTGGCCGCGATGTCGCGGCGGAAATGTGCGCCGTCGAAATGGATTTTTTCCACGGCAGCGTAGACGGCGGCTTGCGCGGCCTTCAATTCTTTGCCCAGTGCGGTCACGCCTAAAACGCGCCCGCCATTTGTCACGATTTCATTTCCATTCCGCGTTGTGCCGGCGTGGAAAACTTTCGTGTGCGGCAGCGCGTTCGCGGCGTCGAGTCCGGTGATGACTTTGCCCTTCGCGTAGTTGCCGGGATAACCGCCGCTGGCCATCACCACGCAAACGCTTGCATCGGATTTCCATTTCAATTCGATTTTGTCCAGCGTGCCGTTCACGCTGGCGTCGAGCAGTTCCACGAGATCGTTTTCGAGGCGCGTGAGATAGACCTGCGTTTCGGGGTCGCCGAAGCGCGCGTTGAATTCAAGGATCTTCGGGCCGTTCTTCGTCAGCATCACACCGGGATAGAGCAGCCCGCGATAGTCAATGCCCTCCGCCACGCAACCGCGCATGAACGGTTCGAGCACGCGCGCAGCAACGTCGGCGAGTTGCGCGTCATTCAGGAACGGCGTGGGCGAATACGTGCCCATGCCGCCGGTGTTCAGGCCGAGGCCGCCGTCGAGCGCGCGCTTGTGATCTTGCGATGTGGGAAAAATCTTCGCCGTCCGTCCATCGCACAGCGCGTGCAGCGAGACCTCGATGCCTTCGAGAAATTCCTGGATGACGACGTTCGCGCCCGCCGCGCCGAACGTCTTGCTCACCATGATTTCGTCCACGGCTTTCTCGGCTTCGGCTTGGTTGTGGCAGATCAACACGCCTTTGCCGAGCGCAAGGCCATCGGCTTTTACTACGCATTTGCCGCCGAGTGTCGCGCAGAATTTCTTCGCGGCAATCACGTCGGAAAAAGTTCCCGCCGCCGCCGTGGGGATGCCGTATTTCTCCATGAACTTTTGCGAGAAAACTTTTGACGACTCAAACTGCGCGGCCTTCCGGTTCACGCCCCAAATCTTCAGGCCGTGTTGCTGGAACAAATCCACGATGCCCAGCGCGAGCGGGTTGTCCGGGCCGACGACGGTGAAATCCACCTTCTGCTCTTGTGCAAACGCGAGCAGCTTGAACAGGTCTTCTGCGCTGATATTCACGCATTCGACCGCTGTGCCATTTTGATTGAGTCGTTCCTGCGCGATGCCTGCGTTTCCCGGTGCGCACCACATTTGCGTGGCGTGCGGCGACTGCGCGAGCTTCCACACGAGCGCGTGCTCGCGTCCGCCGGAGCCGATGACTAAGACTTTCATAAAAGTTGCCACAGAGGCATCGAGGCACAGAGTTGGAAAATTTTTCTCTGCGTCTCTGTGCCTCTGTGGCTAAAAATTAAACCACCCGTGCCTCGCCTTTGCCTTTGACGACTTCGCCGATGATCCAAGCTTTGTGTTTCTGCGCGCGGATGAATTTCAAAACGTCTTTCGCTTTTTCCGCTGACACGATTGAAACCATGCCGATGCCCATGTTGAAAACCTGATACAATTCCTCATCCGGCACGCCGCTCTTGGCCTCGATAATTTTGAAAATCGGCAGCATGTCCCACGAACCTTTTTTGATAACCACGTCGAGCGATTTCGACAGCACACGCGGGATGTTGTCCACGAATCCGCCGCCAGTGATGTGGGCGAAAGCCTTCACAATATTCTGGGAGGGTTGGCGTGTCGCCGACCCTGGTTTTTGTTTTTGGGACGGCGACACGCCGTCCTTCCCATTGAATTTCTTCAACAACTTCTGCACCAGCGGGCCGTAGCTGATGTGTTCCTTCAACAACTCCTCGCCAATCGTGCCTTTCAATCCCGGCACGCGGCTGGACGGTTTCAATTTTAACTGCTCGAAGAAAATTTTCCGCCCGAGCGAATAGCCGTTCGTATGCAGGCCGCTCGATTCGATGCCGATGACCACGTCGCCGCGCCGGATGGTTTTCTGGCCGTTGAGCATCTTGGATTTTTCCACCACGCCGACAATCGTGCCGCTCACGTCGTATTCGCCCTTCTGGTAAAAGCCCGGCATCTGCGCCGTCTCGCCGCCGATGAGCGCGCAGTTGTTTTCCGCACAGGCGCGGGCGAAGCCCTTGATGATGTCCGTGAAGACATGCGGTTCGAGTTTGCCCGTGCCGAGATAATCGAGGAAGAACAGCGGCTCCGCGCCGAGCACGGCAATGTCGTTCACGCAATGGTTCACGAGGTCCGCGCCGATGGTGTCGTGCTTGTCGAGCGTGAAGGCGAGCTTGAGCTTGGTGCCGACGCCGTCCACGGACGACACGAGGATGGGCTCGCGATATTTTTTCACGTCCAGCGCGAACAGGCCGCCGAAGCCGCCGACCTTGCCGAGCACCTCGCGGCGATGCGTGCTGGCGAGCAATTGCGGCAGCGTGGCCTTGACGCGATTGCCCAGATCAATGTCCACGCCGGCGGCGGCGTAAGCTTTTTGTTTCATGCGGCGGAAAGTAAAACTGTAAAACGCGGTGCGGGCGAGAAAATTTGTTCAACGAAGCCGATACTGAAATTTTTTAATTACTATGAAAAATCGCCTTCTACCCACAATTCTATTCGTCGTTCAGCGGGATAAATTTTAAAAATTGCCGGCGGACGTTGTCTGGTAATGGCATTGATTATACTGGCGTGAACCGAAAGAAAGGCTTCAGCCATTTCCGCGCCCGTTAATCCTTTTCTGCTGGCAAGTAAAAATGTAATAGTGCCGGACGCTAACAATGCGGCTTTTTCTATGGGCTTATAACGAATGCGTTCATCCGCCGTCAGAATAATCCAGCCACGACGGCCAGCTTCAGCAATCCAAGTCGTATCGGGAGTATCGTCGGCAAAGTGGTCATCGTGATGTTCCACTTTCCAACCTGCATCTCGTAACTTTGTCGGAACAATTTTTCCACCCAGGCTGCGATCAATAAAAAATACGGGCGGCTCAGTTTTTTGCGCAGGCGAGTTCGAGTTCTGTGCGGATGGCTTCGTCAATTTCGTCCCTAGTGCACTTGTAATCATCCGCAAGTTCTTCGGCGGATTCTCCAGCCTTGTAGCGTCGTGCAATTATTGTCGTGGAAATGGCGCGACGCGCCAAGCATGGGCGGCCAAAATTAAAAAGTGGATCGACAACGATTAGTCGGGGACTATCAGTGCGAAAGTCACGCGTAAAAGGATAAAATCGTGTAGCAAGGCCTGCCTTGTCGTGATCCACGCGCTGAAGAAAAGCTTTCAAGACTTGACCCATTGCGATTTGTCCTTGTGCCGTTGCACTGACGAGTTGTCCAAGATGGGTGATGAACAATTCGCAACCATCAGTTTCAAAACCGAGATGAGCCAACGCCAAAGGATGGTCAGCACCAGTTTCCTTTTTCAAATAATACAATGCGCTTTTGATCGCTCGCATTGGAAGTTGATGTCGGGAACGCAATGTTTGGATTGTGTATGCTTCAACCAGTTGCAGAAAATTTAATGATTCGCCCTTATGCTTGGGAAACCACGAACGCAAAGTTGAAGTCGGGGTTTGCGCAATGCGCGCAGCCTCGGCGAACGGATACAGCGGCGATATGCGAGAATCGGTCATGAATGCGTTAATAACTTGTGAATAACTTTGGCAGCAATGTGAGCTTACGTCAAGTTTGTTCGTCCTAATGATGCTGCTCCAAATGAGTTTTTATTTCACAAACGGCAACGCCACAATTTTCGCCGGACTTTCGCCCGCCGCCGTCCGCAACGTCAGTTCGTTTCCGATTTGATTCGCTTCGCGGCGCACGTAACCGAGCGCGATGTTCGCGTTGAGCGCCGGCGATTTCACCGCGCCGGTCACGTAGCCGACTTCCTTGCCTGCGTGAAACAGTTTGTCGCCCTTTCTTGGCAACGATTCCAAATCGGTGGCCAGCCGCAAGGCTCGCAGTTCGCGCGTGACGTGGCCGACGCTGTGGATGCGGTTGATGACTTCCTGCCCGATGTAGCAGCCTTTGTTGTAGACGATGGCGCGGCTTTCGATGCCGCATTCGAGCGGGATGTTCGTTCCGTCCATGTCCGCGCCAAATCGCGGAATACCCGCCTCGATGCGCGCGGTCTCAAACGCCGTCCAGCCGACGGCGCGTCCACCGATTCGTTTGGCGGCGGCAATCAATTTGTCCGCGACTGCACCGAGGGAATTGTTGGGGACGAATAGATCGAATCCGTCTGTGCCGAGTCGCGGATTGTTC
>Ga0206907_1014_pt1 | contig 30518 bp, 24 predicted proteins | sample Alteio_BWOrgHeat_80_FD_152951 | JGI IMG/M metagenome (GOLD analysis project Ga0206907, IMG submission 152951) | Enriched cells from forest soil in Barre Woods Harvard Forest LTER site, Petersham, Massachusetts, United States -... | ecosystem: Environmental > Terrestrial > Soil > Temperate forest >...
CGCGGCGATCGACGCGGATGTCAGGCAGCTGGTGAGAGCATCCGCCGCTTGCCGCCGACTGATGACCATTCCAGGTGTTGGCAAGCTCACCGCACTTGCCTTCACCGCCGCGATTGACGATCCCGGCCGCTTCCGGCGATCTCGCGACATTGGTGCCTATCTCGGTCTGGTGCCACGGCGATATCAGTCAGGCGAAGTCGACTACACTGGCAGCATCTCGAAGTGCGGTGATCGGCGGGTGCGCAAGCTGTTGTACGAAGCCGCTAACGTTATGCTGACGCGGTTCAAGGGACCGTGAAAGCTCAAGGACTGGGCGTTCGCGATCGCCAAACGATCCACGATGCGCGGATCGCGCTCGCCAGGCGCCTTGCGATCATCATGCACGCCATGCTGCGGGACGGCACCGAGTTCAAACCGGCATAACCGAGTAGGAGATCGAACCGAGCTCCCGAGCGGAGCGACGCCCAAGGGAGGGAGCCGATGACGGCGCCGATTCTGTACCAGATGGTCCTATGACCGACTGCGATTTCAACCGAGCCGCTCCGCACCCAGCTGACCCCATCAAGTGCCATACGAGCACGTAGAGAACGCAGACACCCGAAAGCGTCGATCGCTCACCATAGAGCCGCCACCCTTGACTCATTAGAGAACGATATCGCTAGCGACAGCGGTCGCTCGGCCCCGGCCGTGGGAACCGGTACTCATGCCCCAAACCTGACCGAGCTTGGAAGCGGGTGGTGAACAACCGTTCATCGAATCGGTGGCGAATAGCGCGAGCGCATCGCCGAGCGCCCTATGCTCACGCTCAGGTTCCGCATGGAGCCAAACCTGATTGCCTCAAAAAAACTAAGGCCGGTTGGGCCAAGCGATCACCCGGACCGCTGGAGCCGCTGGAGCGGTTCCGATGGCGGGGCTCGCGGTTCTCGTCGCGGTGGTCTCGGCCCGCGGCGGGGTGTCGGTCGTGTGATCCTTCGAACGCACCGAGCCGAACGGACGCTCCAGCATTCGGCGGATGCGAACCGGGCCGGGGCCGATGTGAAAGGCGATCGCCTGTTGTTCCGTCGCCGTCTCCGACCGGGTCGCGCGGTTACGCTGGCGCAAATAGTCGAACCAAGTCGGGCAACGATAGCGTTCGGTCCATAATTCGGGATCGGCGACGTCTCGCGCGATCGACCAGCCATAGGCGCCGTTGCGCTGGCGGAACATCTGCACCTCGTGCATAAGACTATGAAATTCCAACGCATTGTCCCGCTCGATGCGATATTCAATCTCGACAACCACCGGACCGCTGCGCCCGGTCAGCTCCAGCCGCACTTCGGGATCGTCAAGTACGACGGTTTCTTCGCCCCGCGCGCCGATGCGCGGCATACGCAGCCACAGGCCGATCAGCGGCGACGCCAGCATCAGCACGCCGGCGATCAAAAGCGCCGCTTCGACCCCTGCGAGATCGGTAAGATGGCCCCACCCCCAAGCGCCAAGGGCAATCCCGCCTGAGCTTGCCGCCTGGTAGGCCGCGAGCGCGCGCCCCGCCACCCAGCGCGGCGCCGACAGTTGCACGCCGATATTGAGTAGCGTCCATGCCAGCGTCCACCCGGAGCCCGCCACGACAAGCGCGGCCATCGTCAACACCGGCGTGAGGCTCACCGCCACCACGGCGAAACCCGCGCCCATCGCTATCGTACAGACGCTGATCGCCGCCTCGGCGCCGAGGTGCTTGCGCAGCCTGGTGAGGTTGAGCGCGCCAAGAACGGCACCGACGCCGAAGGCGCCGAGCATCATGCCGTAGAGCCCGGCGCCGCCCTGCAGGCGATCGCGAGCGACTAGCGGCAGCAGAGCGAGGATCGCGCCACCGAGGAGGCCGACCAGCAGGGTGCGCGCCAGGACGATTTTGATTGAGGGTGAATTGCCGATGTAACGCACGCCCGAAACCATGGCGCGCCGCAGCTTTTCGGGGGGCAGGCGCGAGGGTTCGGCAACGCGCTTCCACAGGAACAACGCGGCAATGAGCGGCAGGTAGAGCATAGCATTGAGGGCAAACGCAGACTCCGAGCCGGCAGCTGCGACGACGATGCCGCCGATTGCCGGACCGATGCTGCGCGCGATGTTATAACTGATGCCATTGAGGGCGAGCGCGGCGGGAAGCGTTTCCGCGGGCACCTGCTCTGCGACGGAGGATTGCCAAGCCGGTCCCATCAGCGCCATACCACAGCCTACGGCGAAGCAGAGGCCGAGCAGAAGGTTCGGCGTGACCAGACCTAGCCAAGTCAGCACTGCCAACGCGGTCGCGCCGGTGAGCGCAATGCAAAGCGCGACCAGCGCGACGATGCGCCGGTCGTACATGTCAGCAATCGCCCCGGCCGGCATCGCGATCAGCATGATCGGCAGGCTCAGTGCAGTCTGCACCAGCGCGACCTTGTCGGCCGCGGACGCCATTTGCGTCATGGCCCAGGCGGCGCCGACGCCCTGGACCAGAATGCCGAGATTAGACAGCACGCTGGCGAGCCAAATGCGCCGAAACGTGGGGTGACGCAGCGGGGCGGCGATGCCATCGCCGCCAAACATCTGCGCCCGAGGCGCACCGATCATGTAACGCTCCTGGCGCGGTCAACTAGCGTTGCGAAGCTCTAAAGCGGCTCAGCTCATCGTGACACAGCCCCGCGTCGCGGTTAGGCATCTTCTGCGAAGCAGCCATGTACAGAGACAGTATCGCTGCCAATGTTTGGGGGCGATGATAGATGCGACTGCAACACGGCGCCGCTTTCGGAGTCGGCAAAGACGACGCTGAAAGGCACCGGAGCTAGACAAGGCTGACCCAGCGCCGTCCCGCGGGTTCCCTAAAGGTTAGCTCTCTCCGTTTGCTCGGTCATCGGGAAATCGCAGCGTCGTAACGGCCGTGGAGCCAGCTGGAGAGCCGGCTGCGCAGACGCTGCGGGATTACATCATTCGTATCGGCCGCGGCGGGTGGATTGATGGTCGCCTGGCGGCGCGACCGGCTACGGTTGAGCGCTTGCGACACCTCGGGGTAGGTGTCCAGGATGCGGGTCAACTCCTCCTTGGCCAGTTCGTAGACGATGGCCGGTGTCAGTGCGCTGATGTGCGCGGCGGTTGCGGAACCCGACAAAATGCCAATCTCGCCAAAGTGCTCTCCTGGCCCTAACCGCATCACCTCCTCCTCGAACTCGCCGTTGTCGCGCCGGCCTGATAGGACGCCGCTCGCGACGATGTAGAGCGAATGCAGCGCCGTGCCTGGCGAGAGCACCGTGTCGTCCGGTTTGTATGCGCGCGATTTCAGCTTTGCCGCGATGGCGCGCCGCTCGGGCGCCGGCACCGATACAAGGATTTCCATCAGGTCGAGCACGCGCTCTGGCCGCGTTCGCGTATTGGCCGGTGGCGTCGCTGCATTCGCGCCGGCAGCGAGATTGATGCCCGCGGCCGCGAGATGCCGGTAGACTAGGTCCAACAACTCATTCTGCGCGTTTGTCGCACCTGCAAAATTTGCGACAAAAAATGTAACGCTGAATTCCGTCGCGCTGCCGCTGATCGAATTGATGGTGACGCTCGGCGCGGGTGTTGTGCCGATCGTGAGGCAGTTGAGGATGGCTTGCTGGATGATCTCGACACCAATGGCTGGGGGGATTGTGCCGTCGATCGCCACGGTGATCGATGTCCCGTGAGTGCCGGACGGCGCACTGACATTGACGATCTTCGACTTGGCAATCGTGCTATTGGGAAGGATCGCAAGATCGCGCCGGCCGGTCAGGATGTTCGTGGCGCGCCAGTTCATCTCGATGACGCGGCCCTCGGTCGTCCCGTCGATACTGACCCAGTCGCCGGCTCGATAGGGTCGGCTGAAGCTCAGTATGATCCCGGAAAAAACGTCGCCCAGCGTGCTTTGCAGCGCGAGGCCCAGGATGATCGCGATGACGCCGGAGGTCGCCAGCAACCCCTGAACCGGTAAATCCAGAACATAGGCCACAATGGCGAAGAGCGCGATGATATAGACGAGGCCGGCGAGCAGGTCCTGCACGAGCCTGCCTTCGTGCGGCCGGTGCTCGACGCTGATGAATGCGCGAATAACGCCGACCAGAAACCAGGCCGCCCACAGCCACCACGCCATTTTCAGCATAGCATGGGCAACATCGCGAACTGGGACGCCTGTCGACTCCAGCGGCCGGTACGGCACAATGCCGGCGTACAACAACGCGAGGGTCAGCAGGATGAGAAAGGCGACCCGAACAATCGCGCGGCCGAGCGGGTATCGCCGGAACAGCACCCGTGACGCGGCCACCCCGGCCACCAAGAGCGCCAGGATGATGACGAGCGGGTCATGCACGATCGCTTCGATCATGGAGCCGACCTACGGTTGCTCCGCATGCTACCCGCTTGCCACCTCGATTTTCTATAAAGCTATCAGCGGAATGACCGGATACGGTGCTGAGCCGCCGGCCTGAGCCCTGATCAGGAATTTCCAGTCCTGTCCCCACAGCGGTCGTGCCGTCGGGTCCCGAGCAGCGGGGGCGCTCTGGGCAAAACCAGCCAGCCGCATGAACACACGGTCTTCACCGAGAACCGCTGGGGTCAGGTAACGACGATCGGCGGATCCGAGATCGGCTCTAGCGGGCCTAGGATAAAGACGTACGCCACAATGCCGACGACCAGTATGATGCCCGCCACCAGGAACGCACCAGCGAAGGAACCCGTCGCCCCAACAACATAACCCGTCGTCACTGGCGCCACGACCCCCATCATATTGTTCAAGAAGTTCATGATTCCGCCGATGGTGGCGGTACCGCCGCGCGGCGCGATCAAGGATGGTATCGACCAGCCGACCGGCGCCGCCGCCGCCAATCCGCTCAGTGCCACCGAGATCCAAAGGATCGCCCAAGCCGGATCGGTCGTGAGCGTGGCGCCGAACACGGCAAGGCCGAGCAACATGCCTAACACAAGCACAGTCTTGCGCACTGGCGTTTCGCCATAACCCCGCTTGATCAAGTGGTCGATCAGCCACCCACCGACCACGAGATCCGCGACCGTGGCGCACATCCAGGGGATTGCTGCATATCCGGCGGATTTCAGGACGCTCATATGCATCGACTGCTCCAGGTAGTTCGGCAGCCATGTCAGGAACAGGTAAAACGAATAACCGTAAGCGGCAAAGCCTATGGTCAGCCCCCATACCTTCCGATTGAGCAGGAGATAGCCGAGCATCGCGACTTCTCCGCTATGCGACGGGCCTTCCAATGTGGCGCCCCCTGCGCGGATATATTCGCGCTCTTCCCGACTCAGCCGCGGATGTTTGCTCGGATCTCGATAGACGAGTAGGAAGGCAAGAAAATAAAGGAAGCTCAGCACTCCGGTCATGCCAAACCCCCACCGCCAGCCGAAGCGCACGACCACGAGCGCCACCAGTGGGATGCCGATGACGTTGGAGAACTTTGCCGCGGCGTCGAAGATTGCTGTCGCCAGCGACCGCTCACCGCGGGGGAACCAATAGCCAGTGGCCTTCGAACTTGCCGGGAAGCTTGGCGCTTCTGCGGCGCCCAGCAAAATACGCGCTCCCAGAATGCTGCCGAACCCGCCGGCGAAGGCAGTCACGGTAGACGCGACCGACCAGAAAAATGTGCTTACCCGATTGACCAAAGTAACGCCGAAGCGGTCGAGAATCATGCCCGTTGGGATTTGCAGCAGGGCATATGGCCAGAAAAGCGCGCTGAACAGCCAGCCGAGCTGGCCATTGGTCAGACCAAATTCCTGCTGTAACTGGGGTCCGCCCACGGAGAGGTTGATCCGGTCGAAATAATTGACCAGCACCCCGGCGCCTAGCAGTACGCCGATACCCCACCGGACCTTGGGAATGCGCATGACGGCGGGTATAGCAGTCATCGAACTTCTCGCGGGCTGATACTGGCGGGTGGCGCGGTGCCGTCGGTTGTATGTTGTCGATCCTCGATCTGGGACACAATCTCGTGGGCAAGTTCGGCCGGCTTGCCGCCGACATCGAGGGTAATCGGACGCTCGTCCGGCGTTGGCTCCTCCAAAGTCGCAAACTGGCTGTCGAGCAGCGCAACCGGCATGTAATGCCCGTGCCGCGCGGCCATACGCTGATGAATCAGGTCGGGCGATCCTTTGAGGTAAACCAGTATCACATCACGGCGGTCGCCGATGATGATGTCCCGGTAGGATCGCTTTAGAGCCGAGCAGGTCAGCACTCCACATTCACCCCGGGCGCGCCAGCCATCGATTTCTGCGGCGATCTTGCGGAGCCAGGGCATCCGGTCTGCGTCAGTCAACGGAGTTCCACCGCGCATCTTCTCGACATTTTCGCGCGGGTGCAGGTCGTCGCCTTCCTGAAATTGGCAACCTAACGCAGCCGCGAGCAGGGCCGCGACCGTGCTTTTGCCCGATCCGGAGACACCCATCACGACGGCGATCACCGGGTTCGTAATGGTGTGCGCGAGGGCTGCGGACCAAGCGCGCTGAGGTTGCTTATTGGTTCCTAACATGCGCTAATCCCGGATAATCCGATGGCGCCAGTCCAAGCGCGCCACGCTATTGTGGGAGGCCCGACATTGCAAGGATGCCTCTGCCGGAAGCAGGGTGTGTACCGTCGCTTGCGGGCTCTTGGCCGGCGGATCGAGCGGAGCCGCTCGCCCGATGCGGTTGCGGTATCAGTCGCGCCATCCATTCGGCGCGCCCCGCAGGCGGAAGCATCAGCTCGCGCGCAACGTTTGGCTCGGAACATTCTATGTTTTTGTCTTCTCGAAGCCGTGTCCGTCACCCAGCCCGGTTTCGCTCAGACCGCACAAACATCGCCGGCAATAGCCCTTAGCGCACCAACACCACCCCCGACAACGGATGTGGCCAACTCACCCACTCCGTCCTCGTCACTGGTCATCGGTACGTTGGTGTCGCCAGCACCCGTAATTACGCCTCTGACCAATCCAGCCGTAATCTCACCTCAAGCCCAGCTCGACTACAACCTGCAGATGCCGTTGTTCGGCGACTTGCCGCTCCGTCAGGAGCTTTTGGAGAAGGGGATCGAATTCACCGCCCATTACATCAGCCAGACAGCGGCTAACACGAGCGGCGTCCACGGCACCGGCACCGAATATGCCCAGCAAGTCGACTTCGGCTTCGGCATGGATCTCGACAAACTGGGCATTTGGTCGGACGCCGTCGCACGCTTCGCCATGACCGACCGCGCCGGCACCAACCTGACGACGAAGACCGACGGCTATTTCCCTTACCAGTCGATTTTTGGGCAAGGGCAAAATCTGCGGTTCAACGAGATTAGCCTCGAGAAGTTCCTATTCGGGAAGGAACTGGCGCTAAAGGGCGGGTTTTATCCGATGGGCAACGATTTTGCCCAATTGCCTTATCTCTGCAACTTCACCAACGATGCGCTCTGCGGACATCCCATCACGCTTTTCGACAACAGCGGATGGGCCGATGCTCCGGCCGGTCGATGGACCGCTCGAGCCAAATGGCACATAACCGACGAACTTCAGGTTCAAACCGCGGTCCTCAACTCGAACCCGCTCTATACGCGCCGGCAGGACGGCTTCAAACTCGACTTCAACGGAAGCACCGGCGTGATTGTGCCGGTAGAATTTAAATATCAGATCGGTAAGAAGCCTGAGGACTACGGCGGGACTTATAATCTCGGCGCCTATTACGATTCGTCGGCGAGAGCCGACTTGGCCAATCCCAATATCTCACACGCGGGGCTGTATGGTCTCTACTTCGAAGGTGCGCAGCAAATCATCAAGTGGGGGCCAGACGATACCGACGGGCTAGCAATTTTCGGCGTCTACACAGTAAGCGATCAGAACACCGCGAAATTCAAAAATGACTATGAAGCGGGTGTTGCTTCCCGCGGCGTTTTTCCGGGCCGTGAGCTGGACATCCTTTCTCTCGGCTGGGTGGAGGCCACGATCAATCAGCGGTTTCAATTTCAGGAGGAGAAATCGGGATTGCCGATCCAGACCAACGAGCAGCTTGTCGAACTCAATTACGCGTTTCAGCTCACCCCCTCGCTGTTTTTCCGGCCAGGCGTCCAATACGACATCCGCCCCGGCGGAACATCGACGAATCCCAATACTTGGATCTTCGACTTCCACGTTCAGCTCACGCTGTGATCCAGATGCGGGTTTATAGGCCGATGGTGGGGCGATCCTGATTTGGCTGTACTTGCTCCGACTCGCTAGAGTGCCCGCTCCGACCGAGTTGGAGGAAGCCGACCTCACGGCTCTAGTCACAACTATTTGCGATCGATCGAATACTTGCCTGGTCCGGTCGCGCATAAAAACAACAGGCCACCCATGATGCTAACATTCTTATAGAAGTTGATCATGTTCGCCATGCGCTCGGCGCCGGTCATCGTCCAGAAATGGTGACCTATAAGTGCCGTGCCCAACGTGTACACCGCGAAAAGAAGCGCGAGAGGCCGCGTATAGAACCCAACAATGAGTGCGAGCCCAACGAAGAACTCCATGAAAATTGCGATCACGGCGGAGATCGTGGGAACCGGGGCGCCTTCCGCGGCCATGTAACTGATCGTGCCCGAGAAATTCGTCAACTTGCTCCAGCCGAAGATCACGAACAGGATCATTAACAACACACGTGCGGCCAGCACCAGCTCGTCTTTCCTGTGCTCAAAGAGCGTGTATTGCATGAAAATGATCCCCCGTTACCGCCGGATATGCCACATCCTGCGTGGTAAGGAACTCGCGTTTTATTGCGCGACACTTCAGGGATATACCACAGATACCCGATCCGTTAACACGCCGCAGCGCGTCTTCATTGCGCGGGCGCAGCTCCCATGAAGCCCGGTTCCGGCTAGCTTACATCCAGAACGCCGTCGAGCTGGCGCATTGTGCGATGAGCCAGGTGCAATCATCAACAACAGGCTGTTGACGCGTCCACTAGCTTACGTCGGGAAGATACCGACGGGACAGCTCTAAGCTTTCGAGCCATCCTGCGAAGTCGAATAATTTCGTCGTGTGACATCTGCAATCGGTCAGCGAGTGTCCCCAAAAAGAGAGCGAGATTATAGATCTGCGTGCTCAAAGCTCCGTCGTTGCGATCAAGAAGGAATTTTAGACCATGCGCGGCGACCTGCGGATCTAGGAGCGCGCGAAGATCGACAAGTGTGTCTGCAGGAATGCCGCTCTTCGCTATTGCCGTCGCGAAGTACCGCAGTTGCCACCGCCGAATTTCAATGGTCGTGGGGCACTGGACCCGGATGAAGTGACTGTCGCTGGGATTGAGCGTTGCTCGGCGAAGATAGGTCTCGACGTCCGCGTTCAAGCTCGGGGGGAAGTTACTCCATGGCAGGGAAAACCGCTCGCGGCGCGACGGGGTTGATGAGGAATTGTTTGCGACGACGCACCCTGGCGGGGCCTTTTTTGGTTTCATCACGCGGAAGCCAGGACCGGTGGCGCCTAATTGGTCAATAAATCGCGAACATCTCATCGCGAATGCGGGATACGCCCGGCACGCCCTCCGCGAGGGCTGTCAGCGCGCGGCGCTCGGCCTCGGAATTTATCAAGCCCCAAAGATGGACGGTGCCGTGGTTAACGGTGATGTTGCGGCTACCGAAATCCGTCCAGTCCTGTTGCTTCAGGCGAGCGAGGATCTCGTCACGGATGCGCCGGTCTGTATCACCGCCGGATTGGCTGACCCCGATGGTGGACGCAAGTGCCTGGATCAGATTAGATTGGCTAACGACGCCGACGACCTGACCGTCACGGACGATTGGCACGCGTTTGATGCGATGCCGCTCGAACAGCGAGGCGATCTCGGCGAGTGAGGCATCCTCTGTCGCCGTCACAACCCCCGTTGTCATGATCTCGCCGACTTTCTTACCGTGTGACTTGGCAAAATCCGCGGCAAGCGTTGTCGCACCGGTCAACGATTCGAGCAGCCGCGGCCGGTGTTTTTCTGTGCCAATCTCAACCCGGTGGATGAGATCAGCCTCGCTGATGATCCCGACTAGTGTCCCTTGTGCATCGACCACCGGCAACGCACTGACGTCCCGCTCTGCGAGCAGCTTGACCGCGTCGGCGACGTCCGTTTCGGGATGCACCGTCACGACGTCGCGAACCATGACATCGGCTGCCTGCATCATTTCCCCCTCCGGTAGATCGCGTGCACTCAGACAGATGCGAAAGAATCGGCTTTAGAATAGCCAGCGGAACAGGGCGAACAGGCTGGCAGATAACATGATCGCCGCTGGAAGGGTCAAAACCCATGCCATGGCCAAGGTCTTCATGGTTCCCCATTGGAGGCCCGAACCGTTTGCCGCCATCGTTCCGGCCACACCAGAGGTCAGGATGTGGGTGGTACTGACCGGCAGGCCGTAGGTGTCGGCAGCGGCGATCGTGACCATGGCGACCAACTCGGCGGAGGCGCCTTGCGCGTACGTCAGGTGGTCCTTACCGATCTTTTCGCCCACCGTGACGACAATCCGCTTCCAGCCGATCATCGTGCCAAGGCCGAGCGCAAGCGCCACCGCCACCTTGACCCAGGGCGGAATGAACTTTGTCGAGTCGTCGAGCGATTTTTTGTAGGCGTTTAGCTTGGTGATGTCGTCGGCTGACAGGTCGGCGGCCTTGTCCTTGACCAGCAGCCGCAGCGCTTCAGATGTGAGATACATGTCGTTGCGGGTATTGCTGATTATGTCGTTTGGGATCTTGGACAGCGAGCCGTATTTCTTCACCTGGGCGACGATGTCGTCGATCAGCGCCGCGAGCGAGGGGAAGGTTCCCTCGCCGATCTGGTGCTGCGCCACGTAGAGCGTCACCGCCGGGCGCGGATTGCCGAGCACATTGTAGCCGGAGGCCCTCGTGTTAACGACGGCGGCGGCTGCCGCCGAATTGGCCTCGAACACCGGAATTTGGCTGTCCGGCAGCGACTTGTTGAGGGCGTAGGTGATGGGCACCGTGCCGATCAGGATCAGCATGATGAGCCCCATGCCTTTTTGTCCGTCATTCGAGCCATGCGCGAAGCTGACACCGGTGCAGGTCAAAATCAGCAGGCCGCGGATCCACCACGGCGGCGGCGCGTTACCTTCGGGCGCCTTGTAAAGTGCGGGTATCCTGATGAACGTCTTGGCCAGCAGCAGCAGCCCTCCCGCCAGAATAAATCCCACGAGCGGCGAGAACAGCAACGATTTGATAACGTTGACCGCTTGCCCCCAATCGACGCCGCTGGTGCCGCTTTGTGCGGACAGCAACTGATTCATCAGCCCGACGCCGATGATCGATCCGACCAGCGAATGCGAACTCGAATTCGGTATGCCCATGTACCAGGTGCCAAAGTTCCAAATGATCGCCGCGATCAACAGAGCGAAGACCATCGCAAATCCGGCTTGGCTACCGACTTGGAGGATCAGTTCGACCGGCAGCAATGAAATGATGCCAAAGGCGACCAGGCCACTTGAGGTCAGGACGCCGACAAAGTTGAACATCCCGGACCACACCACGGCGACATTCGGAGCCAGCGAATGCGTGTAGATGACGGTCGCCACTGCATTCGAGGTGTCGTGGAAGCCGTTGCACATCTCGAAGGCGAGAGCGATCAGTAGCGCGATGCCGAGGAGGATGTAGGGAAGCGCCGATTGTGCTGGGCCCGAGATCAGATCGTCGTACAGCGAGACGCCGGTATAGACGACCCCGATAGCGAGCAGGGCGATGATGCCCCAAGTCAGAATCGCGCTGCTGCTGTGATGGGTGCCGAGGGGGCTCCCCATTACCGTTGTTGTCGTCATTACCGGGTCCGTCCACTGTTAGCTGGGGCAACCTAATGTTGATTAGTGATGCATTTGTGACGCCGATGGTCAAACTGCGCGATGTCGCTAGCGCAAAGTCTGCCAGCTTCGACCTCCCTTTTTCAAATCGCCAATTGAGGGCCGTAATCCCATCAGCGGCGGAAGTCCGGGTAGACCGAGTTTTCAGCGAGCGCGCGTCACGTAGTTCGGTGTTCTAGGCAGCTCTTTACACAGATCGCTTAAATATCTTGTTGGGGAACAGCGAACTCCACCAAAATTAAGCTGAGGATCGCGCGATGAATCGATATACGGCTGCTGGATTATCGATCCTTGCCGGGGCCGCCTTGTTCGAGGTGGCCTTGATCCCGGCGGCCGTCATTGGTGTGCCGTGATGTTGGCGCCCCAACTCCTGGCCAAACTTGGACGTAGAGATGCCGCATCGTGACGAGATCGGCATTTACGTTTCGGACGTCGTGGGGCGATGGGACGACACGACTGGTCAACAGGCTCGAGCTGACGGTCGGACCTGCAATTCATACGGATCAACGGCACCGTCGTGGGCGGCATCGTCGGCCTGATCCTGTTTACACTGACGCGAGCGCTCGGCTGAGCGATCGTACCCGGGCTCAGGTCGTAGTGACCGCCACAGGAAGCGGCAGGTCTGCCGGTCGCGGCCGATTGAGCGCCTTGCCGCGGCCGGATAGGCTCGGATTGTTCATGAAATAGTCGTGCGCGCTGAAGCCCTCGTCACCGGCCTTGAGCCGATGGTAGCTGCCGTCGGGCTGCAACACCCAGCTTTGCGCCAGGTCCTCGAGATTGGCGACCATGATTTGCTGCAGCACCTGTTGGTGCACGGTCGGGTTCTCGATCGGCACCAACGTTTCCACTCGCCGATCGAAATTACGCGACATCCAGTCGGCAGACGAGATAAAGACCTTGGCTTTCGCCGAAGGCAATTCGACCCCGGCACCGAAGCAGACGATGCGCGCGTGCTCAAGGAAGCGGCCGATCATGCTCCGCACCCGGATGGTTTCGGACAGGCCCGGCACACCCGGCCGCAAACAGCAGATGCCGCGAATGACGAGGTCGATCGACACACCGGCCTGGCTGGCTCTATAGAGCGCCTTGATCGTCTCTGGGTCGACGAGCGAATTGAACTTGGCCCAGAGCGCTGCCGGCCGACCGGCCTGAGCATGGGCGATTTCTTCGTCGAGCAGTTCAAGGATCCGCTGGCGGATGCCGTGAGGCGAAATCGCCAGCTTTTCCAGCCGTTCCGGCGCGGCATAGCCGGTCATGAAGTTGAACACCCTGGCGGCGTCGTGAGCCAGCACCGGATCGGCGGTAAAGAAGGAGAGATCCGTGTAAATCCGCGCGGTCACCGCGTGGTAATTGCCGGTGCCGAAATGGACGTAGGTGCGTAAGGTGCCGCTTTCGCGCCGGATCACCATCGATAGCTTGGCGTGAGTCTTCAGATCAACAAAACCGTAGACCACATGCACACCGGCGCGCTCAAGATCGTGGGCCCAGTGGATGTTCGCCTCTTCATCAAAACGAGCCTTTAGCTCGACAAGCGCCGTTACCGACTTTCCCGCTTCGGCGGCGGCGATCAGCGCCCGCACGATCGGCGAGTTGCTGCCGGTGCGGTAGAGCGTTTGCTTGATGCCGATGACCTGAGGGTCGGCTGCTGCTTGCTCAAGGAAACGGACCACGACATCGAAGCTCTCATAGGGGTGATGGACGATGATGTCCTTGGCGCCGATCGCGGCAAAGCAATTGCCGCCGAAGTCGCGGATGCGCTCCGGGAAGCGCGGGTGGTAGGGGACGAACTTGAGGTTGGGGCGCTCATCGCCGATCAGCTGCGATACGTCGGCGACTCCGAGAATTCCGTCGACGACGTCGATCCGATCCGGGGCGGCATCCAGCGCGCCAGCAACAAAGCCGCGCAAGCCCTCAGGCATTTTTGCATCGATTTCGAGACGAATTACTGAACCCCGTCGCCGCTGCCGCAACGCGCTTTCCCAGAAGCGCACCAAATCCTCCGCTTCCTCCTCGATCTCAATCTCGCTGTCGCGGACGAGACGGAACATGCCACTCCCGAGAACCCGATAGCCGGGGAAGAGGCGGTCGAGAAACAGGCCGACGAGACCCTCCACCGACAAGAACCGCGGAATGTTTCCAGGAAGCCGCACGAAACGGCCAATCTGCTGCGGGATCGGCACCAAGGCATTAAGGTCCTTGCCGTCATGCTTGCGGTGGAGCTGCAGCACCATCGCGAGGCTGCGATTGGCAAGAAACGGGAATGGGTGCGCCGGGTCGATCGCCAAAGGGCTGAGGATCGGAAAGACATGCTCCAGGAAATAAGCGGCGAGCCCGGCACGATCTTCCTCGGTGAGTTCCGTGGCTTCGCAGACCGCGACCTCGTCGCGCAACAACCGGCGTAACGTCGCCCAGACCGCGTGCTGCTCGCGGACTAGGGCGCCGACCACGCGGCTGATCGATGTCAGCTGTTGCGTTGGAGTCAGTCCGTCAATGCTCGTCGCTTCGACGGCAGCGTGGACCTGATGGTGCAGGCCGGCGACCCGCACCATGTAGAATTCATCGAGGTTGCTGGCGGAGATTGAGAGAAACTGAACCCGCTCCAAAAGCGGATGGCGAGTGTTCTTTGCCTCCTCTAGAACGCGATCGTTAAACGCCAGCCAAGACAGCTCGCGATTGATGAAGCGCCTATCAGTTGCCGTGACCATGGACGTTTCATTGGCTCCGACCGGATCGATTTCGGGTGGCGTTTGGCGCACAGATTTTTGAAGTGCCATGCCCATTTCACGAAAAGTGCCAATTGAGAACAAATTGACGGTGAAATGCTTCAGGCACAAGTTCCCCGATCTGCAGCGGCACATGGGCCGACACGGCCAACTCGATAAGATCGCCGGCGATTAGGGCGCGCGCTGGCTGTTGGCGCTGGCGCAACCGACTTTGATTTGAAACGTGACGAATAATCGTAAAAGTGGTGGCATTGTTACGTGCGCTTTACTCAAAGTGATTGGCCGCGCCGGACGTTCGGCGATAGTGTCGCGCCTGTTGATGGCAAACGATTGGGTGCAGCTATGGCATCCCTTACTGTCGTCCAAATCCAGGTACCGCCGGAAGGGTCGTTTGGGGTCACGTTGACCCGGGTACGGTCATGGCTAAACGCCAACCGAATCCGGCCTGCTGACTTTCGGTCGATGCACGTTCCCGACGGGGTAGCGTTTGAGTTGAGCTTTCGCAGCGAGGATGATGCGCGTCGGTTCGAGGAACAATTCCACTAAGCCGCCTGCGCTTGCTGCCCATAGCCACAGAAATCGACGCTCCGCTTGTTCGACATAGTCAGGAGCGACGAACCGGTCAACTTGCGACCCCACTGGCCTTGCGCTCGTGGTCCTCGTGCCGCTGAGGCGCGATCACAATTTAAGGAAGCCTAGGGCTCCAAGCCAACGTCGCCCACTGAGGTCCGGGCTTTCCGTTCATCGTTCGCACTTTTACCATGACCTTTGAGCTGTTTTTGATGCAACGTCCCCGACAACAAACAACGGTTGGCTCGGGAGTGACTTAGTTCCGCTCGGCGGTCTGCCGTACAGAACGGGAGATGCCTCATGAGACGGCGCGATTTATGCACCGCCCTGGCCATCTCGGCCGGCTTGCCGCTGGTACGGGTCGCTGCCGAGGCACGGATTTACCGGGTCGGTGTTCTGGAGACCGTCTCTACGACATCAGTGGCCACGAGCCGGGAGGCGCTACGCCGCGGACTTCAGGAACAGGGATATCTCGAGGAGCAGAACCTCGTCTTTGAATATCGATCGGCCGACGGGCACGTCGGGCGCCTGCCCGGCGGCGTCAATGAGTTGCTTGGCTGGGGTGCCGACGTATTGGTTACAGCTGGGACGCAGGCATCCCGCGCAGCAGCCACCGCAACGGCGGTAATCCCGATCGTATTGGTCGGAGTCAGCAACCCAGCCAGCATCATCAACCACGCAGGCTCATCTCGCGGCAATATCACCGGCCTCTCGCTCACTTCGCACCAGCTCATCGTCGATCGCCTGCAACTGCTAAAAGAACTCTCCCCAAGCCTGCGAAGAATCGCGATCGTTGTCCGAGATGATGGCAACCTGGCCGATGCCGTGACGGACATTATCAGCAGTGCCCGGCAGCTAGGGTTTGCGACGGTGATGTACGAGATCACCACCGGAAAGACGATAGAACTCACGTTTTCTCATCTTCTGAACGAGCATTGCGAAGCGGTTTACGTGGCCTCCGGTCCGCTGGGGCCTGCCAAGCGCGCGGAAATACTTGCGCTTGCTGCGGAAGCCCGCCTACCGGCAGTCTACTCGTACCGAGAATTCGCCGTCGGCGGAGGTTTGATGTCGCTCGCCGCTGACGAAGTCGATCTTTTTCGCCGTGCAGCCGGCTTAGTCGACAGGATTTTGAAGGGTCAACGTCCTGTCGATATCCCAATCGAAGAGCCCTCCAAGTTCGGACTGGTCGTCAACTTGAAAGCCGCGAGGGAGCTTGGCGTGCCCCTTCCGCCGGCGCTGATCGCCCGCGCCGACGAGGTGATCGACGACTAGGCGACCAGTGGCGACTGCGCCCGGCGATCGTGCCGCCATCCGGCGAAGCGCGTCCCACATAAGGGGGCGTCCCACGAACTCATGGGAGAATCACGATACTATAATTAGATGAGGATTTGCGCGGGCTTCGGGGCCGACGCACTTGACAGAGTGTGCGAACTGATAATAGTACGCACTTATTCGATCATTAAATCATGCTGAACAAGCAGGCGAAGACGCTGACGCCAAAGCAAATCCAGCGGTTGCTCGACCATGTGAGCCACACGCGCTACCCGGATCGAAACCGCGGGATCGTCTTGCTGTCCTTTAGGGCGGGCTTGCGAGCCGTCGAGATCGCAGGCTTGCGGTGGAGCATGGTAACGGACGCGAGCGGCGAGCTTGCCGATCACATTGCCTTGCCGAACCGCGTGGCGAAGGGGAAGAGCGGCGGGCGTACGATCCCGATGAATGCCGAACTGCATGCCGCGCTGCTGGCGCTGCGCGAGGCGGCGCCGGACAAGCTGCGCACCGACTGGCCGATCGCCTATAGCGAGCGCGGCGGCTATTCCGGGGCCTCGATCGTCAACCTGTTTGACCGGTGGTATAGGGAACTTGGGTTTCAGGGCGCAAGCAGCCACAGCGGCAGGCGGACCTTTATCACTGCGGCAGCCAAGAAGATCATCGAAGCCGGCGGATCGCTGCGCGACGTGCAGCAATTGGCCGGGCATCAGAACCTGACCGTTACCGCGCGTTATATCGAGGGCGACGCTGCGGCAAAGCGAAAGGTCGTCGACCTGATCTGAGAGTTCGCGCGCATATCGGCCTACCAGCCGGCGATCGCCATTCTACCCACACCCCAGCTCCAATCGGAACGCTGTCCCAGGATCAGTGAACGCTGTCGTCGGGTTCGGCCGGCTCGTGATCGATTGCCAGCTGTGCCGCCTCATGATTGATCGTCTTGCCGTCCACATGGCATGATTTTCGCCAAATACTCGTTTGCTGGTCGGCGAAAAGGAGCCCTCGGGGCTCTCCCGAGGGCTCCGCACAAAAACGTCGTTGATTTGCTTCCTTCAGTCCTTGCAGTGCTCGATAACGTCTTCGGCACTAAGATCAAATCTTTCGCCGGCGACGATCCAATTACGATCCGGGTCGAAGAGTTGAAAATCCCCGTAATTGTCGATCGAACCCAAACGCCACCGCGATTTTTTGGCCTTCAGGCCAATACGCGCAGCAGCCCGCCGCGCTCGACTGTCGAGCGCCTGTTCAGTTTTACTTAACATCGAACCCTCTCGATTTTCGAGGAGGCTGGCAACGAGACGTCCCGGGCATCGCTGCCAGTCCGATGCCTTGCCATGCCGCGATGGATCCCACCCCTCTGACGGGACAGCCGGAACGCGTCATTTTGTTAGCACGCGAGGACTGGGCCAGCAAGAGCGCCGCATCCGAATGCGCTCACCTGGAAAAGCTCGTTTCAAAGTATGGCTCCAAACTGCCGGCGACCTACCTCGCGCACCTTCCAAAGTTCCCGCAGCCGCCTGCTGGACCGCTGACCAACGCAATCATCCTTTCTTGGGTGTCGGCAGAAGGACACTGGCCGCACGTCGATTATAAAGGCCACCGGCATTGGCCTACAGGTCTCCGCCTGCTCCACTGGGTTTTTTCCGGTCAGCAGGCTGTCGTCTGGGACAACCTGGACAAGCGTCCGCTCTACTTCGGGCGTGACACGAGTTGAGTTCGAGGTCAGATTAGGGACGACTCGTTGACAAGAGAATGTCACATTAAATACGATCCGATTCGTGTCTAAATTAACTCTACGATCTGAAGCTGTAAGAGCCGTACGCGACGGCGCATCGATCACCAGCACCGCGCGCCGTTATGCCATCAGTCGCACCACGTTGCACCGCTGGCTGCAAGCCCATGACCCAGATCATCCAGTCGCGTCACTCCGACCAAAAAAGACAGGGCCAAAGGCTCCGCGTTGGACTGATGAAATGCTCAACCAGGTCGCCGCGCTGATCGCCGACCATCCAGACTGGTGGGGCAAGCACCGGGTCGCCACAGCCTTACGCGGCCGTGGCGTAACGCTGTCGGAAGCAACCGTTAGCCGGATGCTCGTGGTGGCGCGTCAGCAACTTGCGCAAGCGCGCGATCGCGAAGCCCGGGCGCAACAGGCGCGTCGCAGGCGGGAGATGAGGACCGCGAGGCAGCGGAATGAGCGTGACGCCGCACGAGCCGAGATGTGGCATGAGCGACTGATGCCCGCACGGGAGCCCGGCCTTACCGCGCAGGAACGAGTGCGCCGCATCGCGCAGGCACTGGCCAGCAAGGGGTATAAAATACAGGTCAAGGACCTCACCCCAGACCTGCGAGCCATCGCCGACGAATACATCGAGAACCTCGGCGGGCGCGACAGCTTCTCGCCTAGCGAAACATGGCTCCTCGATGCGCGCAAGTGGCTTCACAGATCGAAAAACCTAATCCCCAGGAACCCGCTGCGCGCAGGTCCCAATATCGATCACCTGCGGGTGGGCGCACTCAACGACCTGGTAACGAATTTCAACCGCGACATTGGTCTCGGCGCCTCGCGCGCGTTGCTTGAGAGCCCGGAAAACGAGGAGCGCGCCGCTTCCTCCAGGCGCCTCAAGCGCCCGACGCGGCATGCTTACTGAGGCTCGTCGTCTTACTCTAGGACCGTCGATTGGTAGGGCCCGGTCACCTACCCGGCCCTCCTTGACCACCAGGCGCGGCTGACCGAAGCGTGTTTTGGAAATGAGCGCAATCGGCAGCTAGCTAGCTTCGCCAGCAGGCATCAATCGTGTTGCCCTGACACCCGTTACGGCGTCCTGCTGGGTCACGCATCACCATGGCGCCAACCATCTACAAAAGGCTCGTACGCATCGAGGCTCTGGCGCTGCTGACCATCGCGTCGCCGGCCAGTATGGCGGACATGCCAGAACCGCTCCTCCAGTGCCGCGCCGCCCTCATCGACCGGCCAGCGCGTAAATGTCCTAGAGCTGAGTCTCACTCCGCCCGTCATGCGGGTATTCGATTGACAAGACGATGACTTCACCAACGACCGGAATGGTGAGTGACATGACGACCTAGATTTAGTGACGAGAGGCGTCCCAAATTTTTACTATTTTTCTGAGGCGAATGGCACCACCGGAAAACCCCGTACAAATCCCTATAAGAAAACGGTGACGGTCGAAGGCGGAATTTAATGCCAAAACAATCCGATTATAATCGGCAGTTTTGAGCACAAAGGGGCTCAGAATTGCCTGTTTGGAATTGTTCTAGAAAGGGTTAGTTTGGTGTGCTGTTGGGCGTGTGGGTAAGCGAAAATTCGCCGATCCCTCAGGGGGGATTGATTCGCCTATTGGCAAGCCTCAAGCTGAGCCTGCAGCCGGCCGCGGCGATCGGCAGCTCGGCCAACGATCGCTAAGCCATTGATGTTGTTGATGATGTGGCGATGCTGATGGTCATACGGCAATCAGGCTAGGATTGCTGCGGCTTACGAGGCCGCGGTGCGGCCAGGTTATCGGTATGATTGGTGATTGGCAGTATGGCGGACGGAGTGTCCGCCATACTAAGCCGATTATCTCAACGATATCAATAGTCGACGGTCAGCTGTCGGCGTCCGACCCATCATCTGACCCATCGCCATTAGCCAGCTGGACAGCCTCGTGCTCGACGGTGCGGCTTTGGACGATCTCCATCAGCTGGGCTAGGTAGGCATCGGCATCGTCGACGTAAGCTATCTCTATCTGCTTGCGATCAATGAACATTCCCAAATGTTTGCCGATCAATTCCATCGCTCGGTTGGCTGCAGCCACGTCGCCACGGCGCGCTGCCAGCACGGCATTGCGTCGCAGGCCGCGCAGAACCCAGAAGTGATCGACGCCGGCACGTTCAGCTGCTGACATCAGAGCCTTGTCGACAGCTTTCGTACGGGTGGCGAGGATCTCATCGACCCGTTGTGAGATGTCGTCGCGATGTCGTAGGCGCCCGGCGTTGGCGCGGTCGGGGAAAAACCCAGCGATTTCATGGGCTTTTAACGCACTATGGCCGTTTGCAACTGCTTGCGCAAAAGCCTCGTGCCGAGTGTTGCGAAGTACTCCCATGTCGTCAAAATATATGCTGTGCGACGATGTTTTGTACAACATTTTGAGGGCTCTCTACACACGCTCATACAGCGTGTTGTCACGGATATGACCGCGCGCAGCCTCGAGTGACTACCCAATGCCTCGCGCATGTGATGATGGTCGTGCACAGCCAGAGAATGGATCATCGGCGGCGATGGCGCGCACCGGCATCGCGCAGATCGGCGATGCTCATGGTAGGGTAATCGGAGGTAGCGCGGTTCGACGGGTGCGTTTTTCGTAGGGCCACGGCGGGTCGGCGACAACGACCTGGTACGTGCCGCTTGGCAGCGGCGGCGGCTCGGCCCGAAACTGTTCGGCCTGCGGGATGACCCTCAGCCGCTTGTACACGCCGTTTGCCCGGCCGGTGCGATCCATGGAGCTTACCGAAGCGCTCAGGCTCGGCCGGAGCGGCGCTGACGATGGCCCTGGTCTTGCTGAGCGTATCACGGCTGCGGCCGACGGCCTGGCCTACCCTGTCGAGCGCGGGCCCTTCATCGCGGCACTAAATCCCACAGTGACACCGTGTTTGGCGGCAGCGGGCGCCGATAGAATCGCTGCCCGACGCCGGTGTTCGTCACCACGTCGGCGCCGTGCTCGTCGACCCCGACGACCTCGCGGCGGTCGAGCAGCAGGACGAACCCCATGGAATCTAGCCGCGCATCGGGGCGGTCGGGGTTGCACCCGAACACATCGAGGTCCGACCAGCCGCAAGCTGCTGCCTTGGCAGCCCAGCGGTCGACAAAGACCCCGGCAGCATCGATGATCCGCTGCCAACGCGCGGGCAGGAACCCAGCGGGCGGGGGCATGGCACACAGTGCGGCGTAACCTTCCGCCCAGACGCGAGGGACACCGGCACCCAGTTCGATGATGGCGGCGCGCTCATCGCAGGCATGGGCTCCGTCTTTCCCGAAATCTTCTGGAAAGTCAGCTGGCGCAACAATCCCCACCGTCGCCAAGACGGCAATGGCCTCGGCCTTTCGACCGGCGTACCAAGGGGGCTGGCAACGAGAGTGCAGCCAGACCCGACCGTCGAGTCCAATCCCGACAGGCAACAGGGGATCGAAGGGTTTCTCTCCGCCACCGCAAACGAAACAACGCCCTGGGGGAGAGCGTATTGGGTTGCGGTTCAGCCACTCGGCAAGGCACCAGACGAAAGCACGGGCCTCGGCTTTGGCGCGCGATAGCCCGCCATGGCACTCGGCAATGTCGACGCGCTCGTTGAAGAAGAACTGCCAGTCCTTGGCCGACAAGCCGTCGCTATCGGGTCGCGGCTCGAGTCTCAGCAACTTGATGATGTCGCCCTTGTGCTGCCGCAGCATGTCGAGAACGGCGGGTGCCGGCTCCGAAGCTGCCTCCAGCACCAGGTCGTCCTCGTCGATCAAAACGTCGATGCCGGCGGCGCGAGCCATCCGCAGGGCGTCGGTTGTGCTCATGGTGTTCGTGCCGTGACGCCGAACACGCGCCGACCCAAATTAGCTGCGACTGGCGGAACGTGGCCAAAACATTCCCCTCTTTTCCCACATTCCCCGATCCAGCCCGATCGGGGTGCCCGTTCCGGGGGATGTGGGGAAAGAGGGGAATGTTTTGGCCGGTCCAGGCTGGAACGAAGTTCTTTTCGCACCGTGCTCGTTGTCGAGGGGTCGACATCACGCCCCGGAACGTGCGAGGCGCCGCCAGAGCTCCTCACCGCGCTCATAGCCGGGAGCTCCATCGCGGCGCCACAGAGCCGGCATCAAGCGGGAAAGGACTGGTGCTGGCAGCTGTGGCGTCCAAATCATTCCCCGCTTTCCCCACATTCCCCGATGCTGCCTCAGCCGGGCCCCTACTCAACTCGACGAAGTAGGTATTTTCGTTGTGGCCGGGGGATCGCCGCAGCGTGGCGACATTCTGCCCGTCATCGATCCATGCGGGTCGGCCGACCAGACGCTTCTGAAACAGCTTTCCGATGCTGTGCCCGGTTGGTCGATCCAGGCGTTTGCCGACCAGCTCGCCCAAAGCGTCTCCGATTGCTTCGGCCTGTGCTCGCTCATCTTCGTTGTCGCTCGTTAGCGCTAACCACCCGCCGATCTTCGGCTCGATCGTCATCGCCTTGACCACGTCGCGCGCCGTGAATGAATAGGCGCCAAAGATTTCGTGAAGGATGCTGAGCGCTGCCGATGCGGCGGTTGCCTCTTCGTCACCGATCTCCCCGGCGCGCATTAATTCGGTGCAATCGACTGCCGTGCCCATCAAGCCGGCGGCGAATTCCATCGGCCAGCCGACCAGGCTCCACCACGTCTTGAAACGCGTCTTCGCCGCCTGCGTCTCGGGACGGTTTAAAGCCCCGGCAATCAGCAGGGTGTAGAGCGCGCGCACGATCTTAATCCGGTTGGCTTGCGTCCAGGCCAATGGGTCGGCGTGCACGAAGGTCCTGTTTTCGGGGTCCGGGCGATCAACGTTCAGCGCCAGCATCAACGACCGGCTCGCCATGTCACCGCGTGGCGTAATCGAATTGCCGGTGAAAATTTGCACTGTGGTTGCGGGCACCGTCTCCACGCGGGAAACCCCCAGCACGCGATCCGATATCTCCGCTGCCGTGAGCGCCGCCTCGATGTGTGGACAGCTAATTGCCGAGCCTCGGGCGATATTGTCCCAGGCGACGCACGCCACGCCTTGGCGCAGGTAGGAGAACAATGCCTTCTTCCGCTCCTCAGCATTATCGGACCAGCTGGCGGCGGCGGCACGGCGGCCCAATACCGCCAGCACGATCATGATGACCAACGTTGTCTTGCCGCCGCCGCGCTGTCCGGCGGTGACAAAGAATGCCGGCCGCTCGGGAAGCAGCGCCCGTTCAATAAGCGTCATCGCCAACATGATAGCGATCGCCTTGCCGACCCGATCCAAAGCGACGTCGATCAGCCACTCGTCAAACAAGAAGATGCCCGCGTCTCGGACAGCCTTTTCGGTCGGTCTGTCGGTCGGTAGGCAGGCCCGCAGCAGCGGATCAATTCGGTGGAACAGGCCAGTGTCGCGATCCAACCCGACACCATCGATGACGTTCCCTGACATCGTGATAAGCGGAGCCGTGTTGATCGCCCGCACCACGGGAATGGCGCTCGGTGAGAACTGCATCAGCGCGTCGATGTACGGCCTTGGCAACGCAGCGAAGTAACTTTTCTTCTCCGTCACTACGATCCACCGGACGTACCGTTCCGCCAGCATCTCGACCCCGACAGGCGTGAGTTGCACGAGCCCTGGCTCGGCCGGCGCCTTCATCACCTCGACGTCGTCGGCGGCATTATTGGTTCCGTCCGAGGTCAGCTGGTGCAGAGCCCAGGGCTCGCGAACCCGCAACTCGACCAAGTTGCCCGATGCGTCGCGCATGGGCGGCTCCTCGCGTGGGTCCGCCGCGAAAAGCTGATCGAGGAAAGTTACCGTCGGCGTCAGCTCGCCGTCGGGTTCCGGGCGCGGTCGCACAATCCTGCCGTCGGCTCCCTGCTCCATCGCCGCTTTTCGCTCGGCCTGTTCCCGTTCGCGGCGCTCCTTGTTGATCCGGGCCATTACGGCTCGCACGCCAACGCCCGCGGCCTTGGCAACAGCGGCGGCGAAAGCGGCAAGCTCGTCGGCTTCCATTTCACTGGCCGCCCAAATTGCCATGGCGGAGTCCACGATGCCGTCGGCCGGCGCTTTTGCTATCGCGGCTTTGGCCGATTGCGCGTCGTAGCGGAGCAGGTATAGCCCCCGGCCATGAGCGAAGCTGTGGATAAAGAGCCCGCCGTCGGTGGCCTGCATGACCTTGGCCTTGCAGCGTCCGTAGGCGGCGCCTTCCAGCGGATCGGCGAGGGTCTCGCCGATGTATCGATCGGGCTCCGCAAGCACGTCGGCAACGGTCGCCGTGTCCAGGTGATCGAAGTCCAATTCCAGATGCGGCAGGAGCACACCCCGATGCCGCGCCTTGACCAACCGCAGCGCTGAGACAAGCGGCATGCCGAACTTTGTCGATATCTTCTCGGCGAGCACGGCATCGTGTCGCGCGCGGATTTCAGCGGCGGTTTTGCCGAGAGCCTCGGCGCTGGCCGCCTTAGCCTCCTCGACCCGGTGCCGCTCGTATTCCGTCAGTGGGGGCACGATCAGCCAGGTGTCGATCGCCTCGCCCTCGAATGCTTCGGGGACGCGCTTAGCCAGGTCTTGCGCCAGCGGCGGTTCAATGACTGGCGCGCCCTCGAAGCACAGGTGCTCACCGTGGCCGACCATCCGATCGACCAGTGAGCGCTCGAGCAACTGCCCGGCGCTACCGATCAGGTGCCAACCCAACCCGTGCAGCCAGCAGCGATCGTGCAGGTCGTGGATAAACCGCGCGATATCGCCCGCGTCTTTGACCAGCACATAGTGGTGGGCGCCGCCGCTGCCGGCGAATTGTTCCCCGGTGTCCTCGCGGTAAAGGCCGGCGCTCGTGCTGCCCCGCGACACGCGCGCCGCGCGCTGCAGTCCTGGCGCGACGGTCAACAGCGCGTTCCACATACCACCGCCCTGCGCGAGGGCGTCCGCGACGGGGGCGGGCATTCCCTTCTTGTCGAAGTCGAACAGTGCCCAGGCAGCGCCAGCTCCGTAATCGATATGCTCGCGACACCGCGTAATGATTGGCCTACCGTCGGGCATCTTGCGCTCGGCCAGCCTCGCCAACACACGCGCGGTGACGATCCGCGCCCTCTCGTGGTCCTTGATGCAGCCCAGCGCCAAGGCGCTGGCCGGGCTCATCGCCGCGATTACCTTGGCAAGGTCAAACGCGGTCGGGACATGGGCAACTTCGGCGTCGCCCGACGCCATTAGACACGGCGAACCATCAGAAACGACCTGGCCGTCGACGAGCGCGATGCGCTTGGAAAGCAATGAGCCATTTAAGTCATGTTGTCCCGGCAGCTTGGTGAAAATGGTTATTCGCGCGCCGCCAATGCCGTGATGGCCGACAACCAACTTGGCGGCGCTCACCGGACCGCTCCATCCGCCTTCGGCGACAACAATTTTTGAAGTGAGTCGTAAATAATGAGACGGCGGCGCCCGACGCTCACCGTGGCGAGCCGCCCCTGGCTGATCAACTTCCAGAGCGTCGAAACGCCCAGCCCAGATATTTTTCGGGCGGTCGGAATCGTAACGGTGATTGGCTTTGCTTCTGTGCTGCGCGCGCCCATGGCTGTCCCCGCAAGAGGGTTGCAGACATGGAATTCAGGCAGCCTTTGCCGAGCACTTCCGCCGGCCAGCTTCCTGGCCTTGGTATTTGGCGGGGGCGGCTCCTATGGGGCAAGAATCCCGGCACATGCATACGAGCCCGCCCACCGCCATGTCAAGGCCGGTGGGATCGCTGTGGCCCGTCGTCATCTACCCCTTGTTCCGTCTCGGCGCAGCGTTACTCATGCTGCTGCGAGGGCCTCACGAATTTACCGCCGGACCGCTGACGGTCCCAGCCGCTCGATATCCAACCCCTGGTCACATCCGGGCGGAATGACATTGCTGTCAGCGACCATACCTGTGTCGAGCAGCGCTGTCCGGGCCAACGCGTCGGAATGGTCTCCAATAAAGCGGCTGTAGGTCCGCTCCAGCATGGCGATGCTGGTGTCGTGATTAACTGCAACCACGCGGATAGGCACACCGGCGAGGATTTGCCGCGCGATATTGCTGTGCCGCAAGGCGTAAATCGTGACCTCGGCCGGGTCTTGCTCCGCCCCCTTGGCCGCGTGCCGAAACAGCCGCGAATGATCCGATTTCTTCCATGGTTCTCCGCTCGGTTTCACCAATAGCGGCGCACCAGCCGGGCGGTCGGCTGTCAACGCCCGGAGCCTAGCGGCAAGCCCTGCCGGGATCGGCACGGGCCGGCGCATGACTTTCTTTGCGCCCTTACCCTTGTTCGAGGTCGGCATCATCAATCGTGGATCAGCGCGATCGCCTTGTAGGTCCTGTATTTCGATACGCGCCAACTGGCTCACGCGGGCGCCGGTGATGGCCGCGACCTCCACCAGCAATCCAAATTGGGTGCTGTGCTTGTGCGCCTCGGCGATAATCTGGCGTACGGTGGTTTCCGGTAAGATGACGTTGCGAGATTGCTCGGCGTCCGGGATCGTCGCGAGCCCGGTTTCCCAAGCACGTCGATTTAAGACCCGCTCGTCGTGATCGGCGACCAGATTGAGCGCTGCCTTGAAGGCAGCACAGGTGCGGTTGACAGTCGCCGCAGCGAGCGTTTTCGCCAAGCTGTCGCGCCATTTGCGCAGATCGTGCGAGGTCAACAGCGCGACGACCTTGTCACGCAGCCCAGCGGGGAGGTGAGAGCGCACGCGTGTCACGTTGCCAGTGTCGCCGCCTCTGGTCTTCAGATCGGCTTCGTAGCTGTTGAGCGCCTGGCGCACGGTCGTCGGCTTCACGCCCGCATGGCCGTCGTGGTCGATGCGGCCGATGGCACGTGCCTTTTCCTGCGCCTGCCAGAAGTTGAGGAGGGAGTTGCCGTTCGCCTCGTCGAAATCGTCTGCGTTGCCGATGGCTTTTGTCCAATTGCCGCCCTTGCCGTCGGCGACGCGGACCACCCAGGTTCCCGCCGTTTGGTTACGCCGGTAGCCAAGCCCAACCCTCGGTCCGATTTTTACAAAGACCGGTTTCTTTGCCACGGGCAGCCTGAGACGAACCGCTCGGGTCTCCAGCTTCGCAAACCTTGTACTGCGCGCCATTGATAAACTCCGCTCGCGTGTCCCGTCAGTGTCCCGGAGACGGGAGCGGATCATCATGGACGATGGCGATGCGTCGGAGGAACATATATGTTAGGTTGTCAATAAGATCATAGACGATAGTGGACACTGGTGGACAGTGATTAGACCTGTGTTTATGCCCTTTCACGGCGGTAACAGGGGTTCGAATCCCCTTAGGGACTCCAGACTAATCAATTAGTTACCGGAGAGAGCACATTTTTCTCTAGCGCATTTCTACCGCTGAGATCGGGCGATAGCCGCTGGCTTCTTCTCAAAGCGATGGAAACCAAACCCCTGAGAGAGGCGCTGCCGCTGGCGCAAGCGGAAGAGTTTATCTCGCCATCGGGCCTTCCGCGGCCGGACGATCTACTGCCCCTCTCGGCGTGGGTGTCGAGAAGAATTCATTAACTCCACGCACGCGGGATGGGCCCAGCCGCCGCAAGCGGCTGTGCCGATCAGTGGGGCTGGGGCAGTGGCGGGCTGTGCGCACGCTTTCTGCTAAGCCTCGGCTTCCCGCCATACGCGGTTGCGGCATGCGGTGGGGAAAAACGCCGCGGCCGCTTACCGGCGTTTCACGATCGCGAGACCAATGCCGCGAACGCTCGTCGGTACAGATAGATTTCCCTTACAATTCCTTACAAAAAGCAGCTTGGCGGATCAGCGAGATGTCCGGCACCCTTTAAGTCGTCTCATCAACGGCGGGGGTGCCACGGCATGAGGGACATCCAGAACGATTTCTCCAAGATGGTCGAAGTCGAAATTCCTCGGCTTCGTCGTTATGCACGCTCTTTGACCCGGAACGCGCAGACCGCTGACGATCTCGTCCAGGATTGCCTAGTCCGCGCCCTCTCCAAGCAGCATCTCTGGTTCGGGGGCACCGATCTTCGGGCTTGGCTTTTCACCATTATGCACAACCAGTACGTCAACTCCGTGCGCCGGAGCGTGCGACATGGCTCCGAGGTTGAAGTCAGCGACACCGGCCCTCATTGACCCGCGCCGCCAACCAGGATCGTCGGCTTGAACTGCGGGACCTTGATCGCGCCCTCGCCTTGCTCCCGGAGGAGCAGCGCAGCGTGGTCCTGTTGGTCGGTCTCGAAGGCATGGCATACGAGGCCGTTGCCGAAGTGGTTGGCATTGCGGTGGGCACCGTCCGATCGCGCCTCTGGCGCGGCCGCGAGGAGCTGCGCAAACTGATGGGCATGGTGCCGGACCGTCGGGCCGATGCGCGTATGGCACGCTCACGTACCATCAGCCCTACGAGTGCAGCATCAGTAGCGGCGTGAGCTCGGACGGAGCCGATCGGCAAAGCGAAATCAACAGAGCGGCAAGATCTATCGACAGCTGGGACCACTAGTTGAAAGGCCCGCAAGGTTGCCAGCCTAGCCGAACCCCCTTGCCTACGCGGGGCGGTGGCGGTGATGTCGGCAGGAGCTAATGGCGCGAACGCCGGCTCCTCACCAACTTGCCCGATGGCAGCGGAGGTAATTCCAGCCGGGGTTTTGGCGCCGAGCCGGCGTCGAGCTTCGACAGCGCGTTTTTCAGCGGCTTCAAATCAGGGTCATAGGGAGACCTGGTACCGCTCAGCGTCTTGCGGACCGCCGCCGCCACCGCCGCTAACTCCTCGGCGGTAAGATCGATTTTCGGCATGGCGCTGATATTACAGGGGCCCTGTTAGGCGCTCTGGTGAAACTTCGTCCACGTCGACACGACCCTTCGCATGTCTCCTGCGACGTCGGTGAGCACGGAGGACCACCTTTGGCCGGTAAAAGGTGCAGTGGCATTTGCCGCCCCCCGAGCGGCTGTGCGCACGCGAGCATTTCCAGTCGGTTGCGCCGCGAACCGGCGTTCAAAAAGGGCGGCATCGCGTGGATTGTCGAACACGACACCAAATACGCCGCTCTTACCCGGCAACGGGACGCCTTGGAAGTCCGTGAGTATGCATTGGTGCTCCAGCCATGCCCGAATTTCCGCAAAGAAGTTTCCGAGCGAAGCCTCAGGCGGACACTCGACGCGCACAGTGGTTGTTTGCCGGGTCGTCGCCACGATTGCCACTCCCTGTTATTTCGTCGGAGCCTAATGGCCCTGCGAAGGGGGAAGAAGGGGCGGAAGCTACTCAGGCGTCTGATAACGGATCGTCCCATTGCGAGCGAGACGAGCCAACCATAGTGTTGCAAACTGTTGGCCTGAAAACAACGCGCGTTTACTACTCTAGAATATAGCGAGCGGCGCCTTTAGCTGCGCCGGCTCCAGGTTCCTCAGCCAGGAAGCCAACGACCCCCCCCCGGGGGGATAGCTGTCCAAGACCCCCCGGCTGCCTCCCCGCCTCCCTCGGTGACCCCCGCTCCGTCACGTGAGCGAGCACATCAAGTTTTTGGCCGGGATTATCAAGCAGACGCAGGCGCCAAGGCCCCACTTAATCGGTTGCCTGACGGCAGCTGCGCCGTCGTCATTGGGGGCGAGCGTGCCGGAGCAAGCGCTAAAAGCGACCGCAGTATGCTTGTCCGTTGTCATCTGGCTTATATCAGGCGTCTACTTAGTTTCAACGACACCGCAAGCTCATTTTATCTCGTTGACCGGTTTGTTGTTTTTGGCAATGGGTGTGTTTGCCGCTGTTTTCTACGGTATGCTTTTCTACTTCGCACGAAGAGGATTTTCCCGATTCTTAGTGAAGGCCCTGTCGGCTCCTGGCCCTAGTGTAGTCGGTACATCCGTACAGCTGCTGGGATTCGGCTTGTTGGTAGGGGAAATCGTTTTGGTATATCTGGCTGCAAGCGAGTGCTTCAGTCACCTTTTGGCAGGCGATTTCCCATCTTTAATCATTCATGCGCGCCCTCACGGTATCGATTAAACAGGGCGCATTGGCCCGCCGTCCCGGCGGTGCCGCAGAAAATAGGCCGCTCGCCTTAAACGGCAGCGACCTTAAGCTTTTGCGTCGGTTCGCGCTCTCGGTTGAACCCGCGAATGTGAATATGAAATACAGCTATCAAAGGGTATTATTCTGTGCCACGACCAATATACCATGTAAGATTCATGTAATGATCGATCGATCTGTAAGCATTGTGTAATAATACGCGATACATTTTGCTGGCAGTGTAACGCAACTTCAGATTATCGTTATCGGGTTCCGAAGCCTGCTCGGGTTAGGGGCGATTTTACGCAGTCAAAATGGTACCGATCAGCCCAGTAAAGCACCTGCGCTAACCTGAATAGCAAATTAGGGGAGGAAGAAATGCCCAAATATCGACTGAGTATGCATTACTGTCGGTATGCGCTAGTCGCTGCTGCCGCTTGCTTGCTGATGAGCTTAAATGCG
>Ga0206907_1016_pt1 | contig 28598 bp, 21 predicted proteins | sample Alteio_BWOrgHeat_80_FD_152951 | JGI IMG/M metagenome (GOLD analysis project Ga0206907, IMG submission 152951) | Enriched cells from forest soil in Barre Woods Harvard Forest LTER site, Petersham, Massachusetts, United States -... | ecosystem: Environmental > Terrestrial > Soil > Temperate forest >...
GGCTTCACCTCAATAGTTTAGGCGATCATCTCAGCAGATACGGTTTGACGATACAGCCACAGATTGCCGATTTGGCGCTGCGCGGACGATGGAGCAAGTTGTTGCCGGCCTTGTCGGCGAAGCATATCGGGGTGCTCGGTGTCGACGCGAGATGGACGTTGTCGGAGCCAACGTTCTGGAGCGAGCTTTGCAGTCTCGCGCGGGAATCAAGAACGGTCCTCTACATCCGCGGTGCGCTCGATTTTCGGCGGCCGGATATTTCAATTCGTTTGTTGCAGTCGATAGGGGCTGATGCCGGAGTCGCGACGATCGCGGCGACACCCTCGTCTCTCTGGTTCGCTCCGGAGAACGACGCAGCGGCGTTGGCCGAGACGCTGCGGTCGTCCTCGCTGTTCGAGCCGGGAACCGGTGCTGTGGATGCCGATGATGGGCCGGTGACGTCGATCGCCTATAACGATTGGCAGTCGTATTTCGTCGATGACGAAGGCCTAGTCATCCGCAAACTGTACCGGTGCAACCATACGCTTGAGACTGGTATCGACTTCGGGCTTGGCTGGCATATGGCGGAGCCCGACGGTCGCTGGACCGATGGTGGCGAAGCCACGGCGATCATTACACTGCCGCAAGGTGTCACAAAGGCGAGCGGGCTCACGGTGCGGGGAAATGCGTGGGTGTCACCGGGCGGGGAGCCGCAACGGATCGGGTTTGGCGTCGGTGCGAAACCAAAATCCTGGACGGAACTTGAGTTCGACGGCAACGCGGAAATCAAGACTTGTGATCTCAAGCTGGATCCGTCCGATGCTCAACCGAATGAGATAACACTGCAAATTAAGGTTGCGGCTCCAAGTCGCCCAAGCGATTACGGCGAGCCGGACTCGCGGATGCTTGGGTTCAAGCTTCGGACTTTCAGTTTGTTCAGCTGATCTCGAGAGGTGATCGGAGCGCAGAGGCGCCGGCTACGGTAGCCGGCTGCGCAAGTCTTCCGACAGCCTATGAGAAATTGGCTCAACAGAACTTTGCAGAGCGGGACGAAGGATTATGAAGGTCATCGTTAACGCGCTCGGATATTCCGGCCAGGGTGACGGCGCCGGAGGCGCGGGAGTTTTTCTTCAATATCTGGTTTCGCAGCTGCCCGAGCATTGCGATGTCGATGTCTTGGTCGCGCCGCAATCAAAGGCCTTTCAGGGGCGGACTCAGCGGGCGCGATTGATCGAATTGCCCTATTTGACCGCGGAAACTTTGGGTCATCTCCGGGCGGGTCCCACGGTGGTACTCGATCCGTATGGGGGGCTCCCCTGTGGCCCGTTCCCGGACGATATCGGGTTGTGCGTAATCGTTCACGACCTGTCATCTCGAGCGGCCACATTTTTTTGCCGCGGCGGAGCGTCACGATCGCTCGATCGGTTTTGCCGGTGGGCTGCAGCGGGCGGATGGCATCGTCACGTTTTCCGCCGATCAGGCGCGCGCTGTCCGGCATTACTTCCCTGGCACCGATCCGGTGGTAATTCCGCATTTGCCCTATATGACGCTGGCGGATGGCGTCTCGTCCCAGGATGAGGTGAAGCTTCCGCCGGAGTTGCGCCGTTTCGTGCTGTTCCCCGGCGTGAAGTGGCCACACAAGAACCATAAGGCGGCGATCGAAGCCTTTGACGCTTATCTGCGATGGAGCGGCAGCGACCTGCGGCTGGTCATGTGCGGCGGGGCTTGCGCAGAGAACCGCTTCAGCTTCCTCCCCTCCGATGACCGGCTGTCGGACCGGGTGATGGATCTCGGCCTGGTTCCTGATGACATGTTGCGCGCGCTCTTCGCGCGGGCGGAGGCGGTCATCTTCCCAACCGAGTACGAGGGTTTCGGTATTCCCGTTCTGGAAGCGGCATACCAGGGGAAGATGGTTGTTGCCTCGGGTCTGGCGGTGTTCGACGAAATTCTCGGCCCTTCGACCTACCGGCGTATCGCCGACTCGCAGTGTCATCTTCGCTGACTCGAGGCGTTCGCCGATCTCGAAGCGTCGGCGCGTCCGGATTATGAGCATCGGTCGCAGGCGGTGAAGCGCCGGGTCGATGTCGACGCCTTTACCACCAGCTTTCTCGAAGTCCTGTCGAGCGCGGCGGAACGTTATTCTCACCCAAATCTGTATGTTTCTCGCAAGTTTCCGACCGGCGATCGGCTGACGACCTCGGTTCTCGCCAAGCTGAGTTTCGCCGATCTGTATGGCTCCGCAACTTTGGAAAACGGTACTCGCCATCCCGCTCTGGGGACGAAGCCGGGTGCTGCCAGTTCTGGCGTCTATCGGAGTTCCGGTGCGTCGCTGGACGGGAGGCAGTGCCTTCGCGCCGAGTTCGCGGTGCCGTCCGAAGAACCTGACGTATCGGGAGAACTGCAGTTCTCGGCTTGGGTTCGACTGCATGGCGAACCGAGGCTCGACGCATTGAATTGGACGGTCAACGACCGTGAGCTCATCAATCTGCTGCCAACCTTGAGCGACGGCGACTGGCACCTCGTGCGGGCGCCGCTGCCGAGTACAGGGTATATCGACTTCCGCGGTGCGCGGGGGGATGACGGCGAGGTTCCCGGGTTCGATCTCGAGATTCACGACCCGTCGGTCGTGCGGATCGGTAGCCTTGCACCGCCGAGCGAAGAGCCGCAGCTTGACGCCCTGACCGTGTTCGTTGCGGCTCTCGGCGACACCGGGTTGGGCTTCGACGAGATCCTCGCGTCGATAAGTGCGGTGAACGAGGCCGTGCGATCGGCCGAGGCAAAATTGCGTTGGGTGCTCGTCACCGAAATCGGGGCGCTGGGCAACGAGGTCGATGCGTCCGCACTACCCGCCAATCTACGGGTTCACCTGGTCGCGCGGGGCACGACGAGTCGAGCGGCCGCAACCGGCTTTGCGTCGCCCTACCAACCGATCGGCAAGCTCTTACTGCTCGAAGCAACCGATTTGGGCGCCTGCTTGGAGAACGACAATGCCGAGGTGCTTGGCGCGGCGCTGAGACCTTCTGTCGGCAACGGGCGGGCGCTGACACTGGATCGGGGCAAAGCCGGATTTTGGAGCGGTGAAGAACGCGGGATCATCCTTGACGTCGCCGATCGGCTTGGACAGCCGGTCCCGGTACTCGATCCGGGGGTTATACGAGCCGCGGCAAGTCGGAAGACTCCGCAGCGGAGACCGCGCTTTGCCGTGATCGAAACCGATCTCACGACCGCGATCAGCCATCATACCTCGGTCAGCGGACTCTTTCTTGACGGCGCGAAAGAGCTTGGTTTTGAGCCGGTATTAGGTCTTCACCGATCGGCCTCAAGCGGGCTGACGGATAGCGGAACCGAAATCTGGTCGGGTTTTTCCGAGCAGGTTTACGGAGTCGGCACCGCCGATATGTTCGCGGACGAACTGGCGTCGTTTGTCGCTGCCATCGGCATGGGATTTGGCGACGTCGTGTTCATGCATTCGCTGTCGCCGCAAATCGTACTTGGGACGGCGCGGTATATCGCGGCCAACCCGGTTACCGCGCCGACCTTTGTCATGCGTCTGTTCTCGACGGCCGAAGCGATGGACGGGCATGGCCTGTCTTACGTCAAGATCCTGCGTTCGATTAAGAATGTGAGCGCGGTTCGGCAAAAAATGCACTTTTTCTGTGAGAGCAAGAACCTCGTCGAATATTACCAGGCGCGGGTCGGCGAGCTTTATCCGATCCTTTTCAACCCGGTGCATCCGAGCGCAACCGTGGTGCGCGACAGCGCGTGGCGCGACCCCAACCTTGGTGGCGGACATACCCCGATCCTCGCCTATTTTGGCGAGGCGCGGGAGGAGAAGGGCTTCGAACACCTTCCCACGATCCTTGGCAGGCTGCTCGAATCCGCGTCGATGCGGGAATTCCAATTCCTCATTCAGACCGGCAGCAACAAGCACAACGATACCGCGAAGATGGTCAATGCGCGATCGGCTATCGTAGCCCTCAAGACGAAATATCCAACGCGGGTCCGTTTGTTCGATTCCGTCGATACGCCGGAACAGTTCTATTTTTTGATGAGGCATGCGCGCGGGGTGATCGCGCCCTACAGCACGACGTCATACGCGATACGCGGCAGCGGTGTGACGCTCGAGGCGTTGCAGATGGGGCTCGATGTCTTCACCTGGGAGGACACCGACCTTTACGCGACGTTTAGTGAAACCGGCCGGGTCTTTGGCGTCCGTGAAGGAGCGTCTTTCGCGGATGTTATCATCGCCCGTTACAGCGGCAAATCGGCCGAACCGAAATCGCTGCCGTCGCTGATGGATCTTTCGCCGAGCGCGGTTGTCGAGCGGGTCCTTTCGCTGTGTGGCGCGAACGCCGCCTCGGGCGACGGCGCGGTGCGCGAAGTGGTGTTGTGGACCGGCAACGACACGATGGGCGAGGGGTGCAGCTCGGTTTACGCCTCGCAAAAGCTCGCATTGCAAGACCTCGGCAAGGACTGCCTGGAGCTCTTTGTTCCCTGGCCGGACCCCAACTGGGCCGGCGTCGACCCGGGCGCTTACGATGCCAAACTCTACGGGTTCGATAGCCAGTACGAGTCAACCGGGCTCGGTTGGGTCGCCAAGCCGGCATACACCCCCGAGCTTTATGCGACGCTCGATGAAATCGCCCGCAACGGCCCGACCTATCGCGGACTTCGCACGCTCAATGAGCACTTCACGCTTCCTCCCATGCTCAAGCAGGCGATCGCCAAGAACGACGTCACTAGGTTCCTGCTGAACTATTCGCACCTATACCCGGTCATCGAAGCGATAGCGCCGCTGAGCCAGGTCATCTGCGAGACACACGATATCATCGCCTACCAGCACGCGGTTCGCCGTGGCAGCTCGGTCTCGCTGGTCGAAAAGATCGACGAATTTCGCGATCTGTCCACTTTCCCGCAAATCATCGCCATCAGCGCCGATGAGCAGCGGGAAATGACCGGCGCGTGTCCTGGATCGACGGTTCACTGGAGGCTGCCGCCCTTCCGGCCGGAGCCCGAGCCGGTCTCGGTGGTGGCGCCTCATTATGCCCGGCAAGTGGAACAACTGCGGCGCCTTGGCGGCATTCCCGAGGCGGTGATCGCGCCCTCGGAGGCCATGCTCCGGGCGTATTACCTGCGGTCGGATTTGCAATCGACATTTCGCCTAGACACGAGCGACGGGCGTACCGCGTTCTTTTGTTGGTGGTTTTTCTTCGGCCAGCATGAGATGGCCGATGGTTTTGGTCTGACACGGCGGCAGTTCCAGTGGATCGCCGGCGATACCAAAGAACAGTCGGCCGAGCGGAAGCCGGCTCAGGGCAGATCGTCGAACAGAAAGCCGACCGTGCCCAGCGGTGCCCTGATGCTGATGCTGTCGACGCGCGAGGATTTGCGGCATGCCTTCATGAATGGGGCAGGGGAAATAAATATTCCCGGGCTTGAAGAGTGGGCGGCCCAGTACGCGGAGAACGAATTCGGCCTCGGGAAGCTGTTGAAGCACGGCAAAGAGCTCTTTGCCGTCCCACCGACCCGGCTTGTCGCGGATCCGAACCCGGTGTTGAGCACCGTGGTCGAAGCCAATCCGATCGTTGGCGAGGGTAATCAGCGCCAGCTGTTCTCGTTGCTCGACCGGATAGATGATGTTGCCAGTATCGACATGGTGATTGTCGGTAGCAATCACCCCTCCAATGTCGTGTCGTTTTCCTGGTTCATCGACGAGATTTTCCTCAAGTATTTGGCGCCAAAGAACCACAACCTATTCATTGTTGGGGCGGTCTGCGAGGAGCTGAAGCAACCGAGTCATCGTAATATTTTCGCTCTCGGTCGCTGTACACGCCTTGGACCCTTGCTTGATGCATCGTGCCAAGGCCTCATCCGCGATGCGCTGTTGTGGTTCCGACGGATGCACGAAATTCATTACATAATGCATGTCCCACTGCACCGTGGGCGTTTGAAATCCTTTAAAGCAATCGGCGAATACCCCCGCCTGGCAATTGCCATACATTATTAGGCTTGCCTTCGCCATTATCTCACCAGCCCGGATCCAAAGCAAGCACGGCCTGCCCGATACCGGTGATCGCGGGCTCCGGCTCGCCGATCAAAACGATCCCGGCGATGGCGCTGAACGGCGCGGTTACCATGACCGAGCACGTCGCTCGCGCTTTCCGACTTGCTGATTACGGCATTCCCGCGTTTTCGGAACCGGATGAGTTCGCCGATGATCTTTTGAGCTTGCTGGAAGATCCCGCGCATCGCGAGGAGCGGCGAGCCCAATCCGCCCGCTATGTGCAAGATCGTCTCGATTTCAGCAGTTACGTGCGGTTCTGGGGATCGCTGCTCGATGGGTCGTGGGCTTCGCGGAGCGGGATCGTCCCGACGGTGCCGTCGCGTTCGCCGGCCGAGGCGCTGGCCTTCTGAGACAAAAACGCTACCGCCATAGCTGATGCGGCGAGCCTGCCGCTCAGCAAATTGACAAGTATCCGCTGCGACTCACGCGTGTGTGGTAAAAACTCCTCCAACACGTCACCCACGATGCCGTAGCAAAACCGCGCGCAGCGATAGAGACTATCGTCGTCTTTGGTCTTGGCGCGGAACGGCATAACGTACCTGCGGGCTTGGCTACGACGGCGACAGATCGGTGCCGAACGGCGACCTCATGACAAACCTAGGCGGGGACCCTACGAGAATGTGATGTATCTCATCATAAATTCTTCGAAGGTTAGCCTGGTCCCGTCGAAGTATTGGTAGGTGCGGTCCGGCGTCCACCATTTCAAGTCCAGTCTGCGGGCGACTTCGGGGTGGATCGGCTGATGCTGATGGCCGAATGGTTCCCACGACGAGAAGAGCTGCAACGCCTGCGCCTCAGTGTTTTCGTCGAGCTCGGATCCGAGCCGTTCCTGCGCGGCACCCAGAAGCCGCGCGAGCACGCGTCCCAACAGCCATCCTGTCGGATGATTGATGGTCCAGAATAGTGGCACGTCGCGGTGGTTCGCCAAGACGAGATCGCTGACCATGATGTCAACCGCGGCATCGCGCGCGACCAGGCGTTGCGCCTCGAGGCCACGCAACCGGTGTAGATCCGGGATGCGGATCAGGCTGCGCTCGTGGTATGCTGCCCACAAGGCGCTAGCCTGCAATCCCTCGCGCAGCAGTTCGACGACAACGCGGTCGCCGTAGGGAAAGCGTCCAAACGGATAGTCCGGCGGCTCGCTGACATTCCGCGGATCGACGAAGTTCAGCGGCCATAACAAATTGAAATCGATGGGCGGGAAACGCACGACCGGCACGTCGGCCGGCAAATCGTCGCGTAGCCAGGCTGGCAGGGGACGGGCATTGTCCAGTTGTTCCAAGACCAAGGCGCACCGGGCCACATCATCGCGCGAAACCTGATGTTGCGGCTCCGACGGATGGACGAAGCTCATGATATAATGGACATCCCACTTCGACGCGGTGCCGCTGAAATTATGGAACGAGTCGGCAAATAAGCCGGCCTGGCAATTGCCGTAAACGATAACGATCGGTCTTGCCATTATTGCATCACAATCCAAGGCGGTTTGGCCGAACAACTGACGGTATTGGTAACGTTCTCAAGGTTTTTATTTAGTAATGGTTAAATTGATTCGATCCGCGATGCGCGCGTCCAGGCACCCTCAATCCTGCGGGGGCGCTGGCTGCGGACCCATCCGCCGGCGGTTATGCTCGATTGCGAAGATGTGGCTGTAGAGGGTCGCGGTCCACTGCTTCCCCTCCATGGTCATCTCAAGGTAGCGCAAGGCATCGCCGATATAGCGCTCGACCTTGCTCCAGAAAAATTGCGGATAGTGGTCCACCAGATCGGCGGGACTGCTATAGCCGAGTTTCTCGTGAACACCGGTCTCGACGAATTCGTGGAAGAGCGCATTCAGCTTGCGCGGGTAGAGCGGATCGCCCAATTGGCCGATGAGGTCGCCGGCCCTGACCAGCCCCGCTTCGCTGTCGGTGGCGGCGTGGTCTTCGTCGTCAGGCACGGGAAAGCGGGTGAGCTCGATGGCGCTTGCGATACGCTCTTCATCGATAAAGGGAACGGGGGCGAAACGCTCCCGCACCATGAGCTTCCCCCGTTCAACGTGATAGGGCATCAGGAACGCGTCGGAGGCTCCGCGCGGGGGCACCACGGTATTGCCGTCGGCATCGATCAGGAAATGCTCGGCCGTATCGCCCCGGCAAATGCCGCGCACGTATCCGATGTCATGGTTCAACGCGGCAAGAATGGTGTGGCACCAATCGCTGGGTGAGACGGTTTGCTCGAGGCGGCGGCCACGTAAAATGTCCTGCACGCAAAGGGTAACCAGCGCGGTGTGCTCGCAGTCATGATAGAGCGCATCGCTGCTGGCGACGCGCTCGATGACGAGCCGCGCGGCTTCGTCAAGCGCGGCGGGAATGCGCGGTTCTTGCTCGCCATAGATCCTGCGGTAAGTCTCGGCGAGGTTCCGACCCAGCGCATCAGCGAGGAGGCTTGTCGGGTTCAGCATAACCGTCTCCTTTAAGGATCGACAGATATGGCATGTTCGCGAATTTGCCAGCGCCGTCATCGCGACAGCGACAAAGTATCCCCCTTTTCGCCGGCGATCACTGCCGATCAGCCAACCAGCGGGACGATATGCCGAGTAATCAATCCACTTTTGTCAGGAGGTGGAGGCCGAAAGCGGAATCGAATCGCTCTACGCGGAATCGATGCCGTCTTCCGGCACCGGTTGTTGCTGCGCTATCTGTTTGGCGCGCGACGCCGTCGCCACGGCGCGCCTGGTGTCGACCGATCGAGAGGATAAAGGATGAGCCGCACCGTTGCCCGCCTGCTAGCGGAGAGCCTGGAAGCACACGACGTCGACCAGATCTATTGTGTTCCCGGAGAAAGTTACGTCGGGCTCACGAGCGAACTGCTACAGCGCAATTCGATGCGTGTCGTCGTGTGTCGGCATGAGACCGGGGCCGGCTATATGGCCGTAGCCGACGGACGGCTGCGCAGCCGAGCCGGGGTCGCGATGGTGTCGCGTGGGCCCGGGATGGCAAATGCCATGGGGCCGCTGCATAGCGCGTTCCACGACGCCACGCCGATAGTCGTATTGGTTGGGCAGGTGGAGCGTAAGGACTTCGGACGGCTGGCGCTGCAAGAGCAGAACTATTCGCGGCTCCTGTCCGACACCACCAAGCTGGTGATCGAGGTCAATGAGGCCGAGCAGGCATCGGAGGCGATCGCCCGCGCCTTTCACGTCGCCGAGAGCGGCACCCAGGGGCCGGTCGCCGTGATCCTGCCGGAAGATATCTTCGATGAGGAGACCGACGCGGAAGTCGATGCCCCGCGCCAACGACCGATTGCCGGGCCGCGCCTCGATGATCTCGACCGTTTGGCGGAGATGTTGGCGAAATCCGAGCGTCCGCTCGTGCCGGTCGGTGGTGCGCTATGGGCTGACCACCTGCGCGATCCGGCAACATTGACCGATCTCAACCGCTTCGCCGAGGAGTGGGTGCTGCCGATCAATCCGACGCACCGCCGGCCGCATCTGTTCGACGCCCTTCACCGGAACTACGGCGGTTACATGGGTATCCGCGTTCCGCCGCCCTTGATCAGCGAGATGAAGAAGGCCGACCTCATGGTCGCACTTGGCGAGCGAATGACCGATTCGGTCAGCCAGTCCTATACATTCCCCGCGGCGCCAATGCCGCAACTCCCGTTTGTGCACGTCTGGCCGGAAGCCAACGAAGTGGGCCGCGTCTGGCGGCCGACTTTGGGGCTGCCGTGCAGTCCGCACGAAGTCATCAAGGCGCTGCTGGCCAGAGGGACGCCGCCGGACGCAGCAAAGCGGCGCGGTTGGGTCGACGGTTTGAATGCAATCCATCGCCGGTTGCTGACGAAGGAGTGGGACCCGACCAGCGACGGCATCAACTTTGCCGCCATCGTTTGCGAGGTCGACAAGCATCTCGCGCCAGATGCGATGGTCACGACGGATGCCGGCAATTTCGGCAGCTTTGTCCACCGCTATATCGGCTTTAAGCAAAGCCAGATTTTTTTGTCCTCGGTTGTTGGCGCAATGGGATCTGGAGTGCCAATGGCGGTGGGGGCGGCACTGCGCCAACCCGGTCGTCAGGTGGTGTGTTTCATCGGCGACGGCGGCGCGCTGATGATGGGCAGCGAAATTGCCACCGCCGTCCAGTACGGTGCTGCGCCGATCATCGTCATTTCCGACAACTCAATGTACGGGACGATCGGCATGCACTCTTACGTGCGGTACCCCGACCGCCCGTTCTTCGAAGGCACGCGGCTTACCAATCCCGATTTCGCCGCCTGGGGCCGCTCGTTCGGCGCCGAGGGAATCACGATCCGTAACGAAAATGAGATCGCCTCCGGCATCGCCGAAGCTTTCGCCGTGAAGACCAGGCCGGTCGTGGTGCATTGCCTGACGTCAGCGGTGCAAATGAGCGCGTGGCGCCGCTTTGCCGGCTCGGAAACGACACTGCCATGACCTAATGATCATTGGGGATGAGAGTCTGTGACGAACGCACGTGCGACATCGGCATGCCCGACCCATTCCGACGGCCGAGCAAGATGGCACCTGTCACCAAACCGGTCGTCGTCGCACCCGCGCTACAGGTCCTCGGGGGAGATCAGAGTGCGCCTGGTGGCGGTCCGAGTTCGGTGTCCGTGAAAAATTTTCAAAATGACGGAAGTCCGGGGGTGGCGACGGCCGTAGATCTCCCACTCCCTTGTGGAGGCACGCGCGCTGATCGAGTGGTAGAGGAGGCAACACCGCAACCGGGCGGCGCCTACGCTACCGATCTATAGTCGTCGGCCTCCATAGAAATGCGCGTTCCAGCGAGCACCGTGTCGTTGCGTGCCAAGAGATCGGCGAGCGTGGCGGTTTTCTCGATCACTTCCATCCCGGCCGTCGTAAAGGTCCCCGCATGATAGACGTGCGGGGAAAGCAGCGGGTTGGTCAGCGCATGGGAGAACGCGTCTGAGGCGACCATCCGACCAATCAACGGCGGCACAGCCGAGCGCGGCGGCAACTCCTCGGCGAATAGCCCGACAAAATATTCGATCCGGTCCACGTCGGAATAGATGCGGCGAAGCTCGCTCACTACCAGCGGATCGCTGTTGATCTGCTCAAACCGGGTCACCCTCGGATATTTCATGAGCGCCCGATAGTCGTTGTAGCGGGCCAGGTGGTTATCCCGACCCTGCTGGATCGACGCCGCCTCCACCAGGTCCAGCATCGGCGTCGTGTTGAACAATCCGATCCGCCAGGCACGGGTTTGGCTGGCTCCCGCAAGCGCCGTCGCCAACCCATCCCGCAGAAGCATCCGATTGTCGAAGCGCAGCCCAGCCAGATCGACGGGCGCCCCGCCCCACATAGCGCTTGTCGGCACGAGGCTGTGCCAGCGGTAGAGCAGGTTAAACTCGACCGGAATCCAGTTCTCCCGGTTCCACCTTGCCGTGTAAGCGGGCGTCGGGTCGGCCAGTAGCCTCATCCAGTAAGGCGAAATGTGGTTGATGTATTCCTCGACGACCAATTTGATGAGCAGGACGATGTTGATGTTGCGCGCAGTCTGGAACACGCGATCGTCGTCCCAGCCGGGATTGTCCCGTTCGAGCATGGTGCACAGGCGGTTGTGCTCGCGCAGAAACAGCGTGTTGATGGCCGCGGTGAACGCCGTGGAATTGGCGCGCTCTCCGCCGAACGCGAACAGCGCCGCGCGTTTTTCAATCGGCCAATTACCAGGCAGGTGCGTCGGCTCGGGTACGAGCGCGAGCGTCGGATCCCGCGCGCCGGCCACATCGTAGAGCGGTGGCGACCACTCGCCCTTGGCTGAAGTGACGGATTTGAGCTTGCCCTTTTCGCCCGGCAGCTCGCTGCGTCTCCGCAGCACCGCCGTGACGGTTGAATCCAGCCCGTAAAGCTGGGAGAGGTCGATCTGATGGTTGGTGCGGGTGCGCCGGCGGTCCACGGCCGTCATCAGGAACCCGTCCGTGAACCACTGCGCGAAACTCGGGAACAGCAGGGTGGAGCGGTCGGAGAGCACGGGCGGCCGGTCCGGGCGTAGCTTGAACAGGCTGGCCACCTCCACCACCGGTGGCAGCTGGTCCTGCGGCGCGGGCGGGAGATAGCGGCTGAACCAAGTCCTGTCGGTCAGCGTCGCCCAATTCGTGTACAGCGCCTGCGTGCTCAGCGCCAAAGGCCGGGGAGGTGCCTTCAGCACGGCATTGTTGACGATCAGCCGATTGGCGATACGGGCCAACCAAGGTGTCTTGTTAACGAACGCCCAAAATGGCTGGAAGCCGCCGAGCAGCGCGGCCTCGACGGTGTTGCGCAATCCGTCGCGGCTCGTGTCCCGCTGGCGGGCGGGCGCCGGCATCAGGGTACCTGAAAGCCGAGTTTGAACGATTCGGCAAAAGGCCCACCAGCGTTGTCTACGGCGCTCCCGCCCTGCGGCAGCAGGTGCACACCGGGTACCAGCAGAATTTGCCGAACCGCTTCCGGGATGATTTCGTAGGCGACGTACTGGCCGAGGCAGATATGCGCCCCAAAGCCGATGTGCAAATAAAGATCCCGCGGGCGCGTCTGGAAATCGTCGGGCGCCGGGAATACCGCTGGATCGAACATGGCCGAGCCGATGCCTGCCGCCACCACTCGCCCCGCCGGCACCGTGACCTGGTAGCTGGTGCCTGGTGCAAGCACCGCCGGCTGCGCCGCTACCCTGAGGACAAAGGTTGTCATGGGGGAGAAGCGCAATGCTTCCCAAACGATGGCGTCAAACGCTGCATTATCGCCCTTCTGCGCAGCCTGGATCGCCTGGTCCGCTTGCGCCGGGTTTAGTAGGACCTGCTCCGTCGCGTTCACGATCGCCTGCGATGCCGTCTCAATCGCTCCGACCAGCAGGCCGCAGATATTGCTGATCACGCCCTGCCGGTCGAGCCCGGAGAGCCCCCGCCCGGTCAGCCGCAGCAGGCGCGAGACGGTATCCTCCCCGGCCGCATCGGCCCAGGGCTGGCGCGCGTCGACGAAATTCGCCACCCAGGCCTGCATCGCTTGCCCGGCCGCGATGTTCGCTTGCAGTATGGTGGGATCGTTGGTGAGGTTATGGAACATATCCGCCTGCGTGGCGCGGGACCAGGCGAGCATGCTCGCGTCGTCCGGGCCAGGGAAGCCGAAGCAGCGCTGAACGATCTTGAGCGGGACAAGCCGCGAGACGGTCGCGACGACGTCGAACACGCCGCTGGCCCCCTGCGTCGCGGCGTGCAGCGAGGCCGACGCAACTTCGGCCGCCGTGGCGCGGATCGCCGGCAGGTCGTCCCAACGCAACAGCGTGCGCATCGCCGACTTGTCGCGCCAGTTCTCCACCGCGCCGTCCCGCGCCAACATGAACGGCCCCACCGACGGGTCCATGTGCGGGGCATAGGTCACGCGGAAGGTCTCGTTGCGGGACAGTAACTCCACCACGTCCGCCCAGCGCGAGACGACCGTCATCACCGGCAAATCGAGGATGGGCCGCGTCTCGCGCAGTTCGGCAAAGAGAGAACGCCAGTCAGTCCGCAGCGCATCGAAAAATAGCGCCGTGCGGGCCGCCGGGTCTGCCGTGCTGTCGAACGTTCCAAGAAAACTCATCGCTCTAACCCCCCATCAGGCACGGTTCCTTTGTATAGTCAAATGGTGCGACACAACAATTATGCCGCCTGCCGTAAGACCATCAGCGCTCGCGCAACACCGGATGGGTCATGAACGTGATGCTTTAGGACGCGCGCCCGTTCCTCGTTGCCCCACGAATCAACTCAAGCGATCTGTTCTCAGATCGATACTCAGAAGACCGGATCCGTCGGAGGATGCTGTGGATCTTGGGCATTAATATTTACTTCGTAGTCCAAAGGCCGCGTAGTTATAAGTTTAAAGCGACCGTCTTCAATCTTGAGGGAGTAAAGACCGGCTCCGACCCCATTGGGCGGTATACAGGCAGCAGTCTCGCCAACACGGCGGGTATTGGTATCAACAGTTCTGAAGATACTATGCATGTAATCAATGTTGTCCTTGGTCATGCGCGCCGTCCCGATAGCGGCGCCGAAGCCTGCGTCTGTATCTTTTACGCAAATACCATGGTTGCCGACTTTACGTGTTGTCACGTCGTCATAGTGGCAGGACCCATCTGGCGATTTTGACCACATCTTGTGAGCGTAAGAGAATACACCATTCTCGAATTTTATAAATGCGATGGCAAGGCACTGATAATGGCCCAGCACCTGCTTGGTTTCCGGGTCTACGTCTCTTACTTCCCCGTAGTAGACCGGGGCACCCGTTTCCTGCGCCCAGAAGTGAAGAGCCGCGGCAATTTGAGCAGGGTCCGTGATTGTCTGGGCACCGGCCACCGACGCCAAGCCAAAAACTGCCATAATTGAAACCGCTATTTTCCACATGGCATTGCCCCTTATTATTAGGTTCAGGCATAAAACGTTCTCACCGAAGTTACGGCAACGCAACAAAAAGGCGGGCAGGCCCACGTCCGATCGAATTGAATTCTGGGTTTTGGGCACGGCGCTTTTCACTATCGATCGACTGACGTTGGCTTCCCCGGCTTTCGATCAAGGCTGGCCCCACTGGGCAATCCGCTTTCAGATGCAGCTCTTGTTTGCGCAAGGGAATCGTAGCGACAGCCTACCTCAATTGAGGCTACAGCCGGTCAAAAAAGAAGATCGCAAGGTCGGCTCCGCCGCCGTCACCGGGTAGTGAAGAGGGTCCACTTCCGGCGCGTTTGAGACATTCCGCTGCCGGGCGCTAAGTGGCGGCTTTTGCCCTTCGGCGGCCACCCCTCTCGCGTAAAGTTCGGTTACGTAATAATCTATCTCGGACCCTGGCACGGGAAACCGCTGGATGAGCGAGGACCGGACAGAGCGCAGATTGGCGGCCATATTAGCGGCCGATGTCGCTGGCTATTCGAGGCTGATCGGAGCGGATGACGAAGGCACGGTGAGGCGCCTCAATTCCGTGCGCGCCGATCTGATCGACCCGTTGATCGACAAGCACAAAGGCCGCATCGTGCACACGGCTGGGGACGGGTTGCTCGTTGAATTTCAAAGCGTCGTCGACGCGATGCGCTGCGCGATCGAGTGGCAGGAGGGGATTGGTCGACGTAACGCGGCAGAGCCCAGCGAGGGGCGGATTGATTGGCGCATCGGCGTCAATCTCGGAGACATTATTGTCGGCGTTGGCGACATCCACGGCGACGGGGTTAATATCGCCGCTCGGCTGGAGGGGATAGCCGAGCCCGGCGGTATCTGCGTCTCTCAGGCGGTGCTGTCACAGACCCTCGGTGCGCTTGGTTTCCCGGTCGTCGATCTCGGCGATCAGTTGCTCAAGAACATCGCGCAACCGGTCCGTGTCTACCGCGTGCTTGCGGGAGGAGTGTTAACGCCGGATCCGCCGCTGCCACAGAAGCCCTCCATCGCGGTCCTGCCGTTCCAGAACATGTCGGGCGATCCGGAGCAGGAATATTTTGCCGACGGCATGGTCGAGGAGATCATCACGGCGCTCAGCCGTATCCGCTGGCTCTTTGTCATCGCGCGCAATTCGACCTTTACCTACAAGGGTCAGGCCGTTGACGTGAAGCGCGTCGGGCGCGAGCTCGGAGTCCACTACGTGCTCGAAGGGTCCGTCCGCAAAGCCGGGGGGCGGGTGCGCATCACCGGCCAATTGATCGATACCGTGACTGGCGCGCATCTTTGGGCCGACCGGTTCGACGGTTCGCTTGAAGACGTGTTCGATCTACAGGATAAGGTCGCCGTCAGCGTCGCCGGGATCATCGAGCCCACCTTGCAAGCCGCCGAGGGCCGGCGTTCAGCCGGTCGGCCGACGCACGATCTGACCGCCTACGATCTCTATCTTCAGGCGCTGGCTACGTACTACCCGATAACCCGAGAACGGATCCTCAAGGCGAGGGAACTGCTGCATCTGGCGATCACGGTCGATCCGCGCAGCGGTCCGGCGCTCGCGCTGGCGGCGCTGTGCCAGATGCGGCTGGTTCGGGAGGGATGGGCCGAGGATCCGGAGGCCGATCGTCGCAAGGGCGTCGAATTGGCACGGGAAGCGGTTCATGTTGAGAAGGACGATCCAAGCACTCTTGTGAACGCCGCCTTTGTCCTCGCCAGCTTTGGTGAGGATGTCGGGACAATGACGGCGCTGGTCGATCGCGCTCTGGCGCTCAACCCGAGTTTCGCACGCGGTTGGTTCTTGGGCGGCGTCCTCTGGCTGTGGGCCGGGCAGCCCGACCGCGCGATCGAGCATGGGGAAAGGGCGTTGCGGCTGAGTCCGCGCGACGGAACGGGTAGCCCGCTGAGCCTGATCGGCGAGGCCTATTTCTTCAAACGCGAATTCGAGACGGCCGCCGCGAAACTGCAGCTGGCAATCCAGGAGCAACCGGGCTATCCGCATCCCTACCGGGCGCTCGCCGCGAGCTTTGTCCACATGGGGCGGCTTGATGAGGCGCGCGCGATTATCGCCCGATTGCGAATGATCACCCCTCTGTTGGTGCCGGGTGTCGCACAGTTGCGCAATCCGGCGGATCGAGAGCTGCTTCTGTCAGGGCTCCGCGTCGTCGTGGACGACGCGGAATGAGTTTCGCATAGGCATCACCGACGGGGTAATCGGCCAACGGGCTCTGCCCACTCGATCAGCGGACGCCGCACCGCGGCAGGCAGTTTCGCGCGAGCGCAAACCTCCGGATCTGGTGAGATCAACACCGCGAAGCGCACCGGTCGGGCGATGTCCTCAAGGCGCAGCACAAGCTTGACAAAGTCGCTGTTGGGGTTCTGCCCCGGCGGACCTGACGGAGACGCCGGAAGCACAGACAAACGTGCGGCGCTCGGTCCGAGGGGCTTCAAATAGCACTGCAACGCCGCGCCGCCGTCTTTCGGCGAGCGGGTCAACGTTACGATGGGACCGAGATCGACCCGCGCCCTGGTGTGCATCTGCCAGTCGATCGTCTGCATCGGCGCGTTAGGCCAGATCTCGTCGACGATCAATACATGCCGCCCCCCGATCAGGGCAAACCCGCGCAGCGCGCGGACAGAGCCCGGATAGGCCTCCGACAGATCGATCACGGCGAACGCGAGATTTTTGCGGAAGCGCGACCGGATGATCGGCGCGTCGGCGGTCGTGGGCTGACACCGGCCGTCGACAACGAGCGTGTTGTGACCAACGGTGCTGGTTCGGTAATACTCGGACCGCATGACGGGCGAGAAGTAATAGGGCAGACCGTAATCGTCAGGGCCCAGATCCTCGGCCCAGCGCACGCCGAGCGCGTCGAGGACAAAGCTGCCGAGATCGTAATGCGTATGCCTGCAGGAATTGTTGGCGCCGCCCTTGATGCCGAGAAACGTATCCTGCTCGGTCCATCCGCTGCGCAGCATCGCCACCTCGGTCCCATAAAACCTCTTCGCCGGCGGCAGATGAAACGGCGAACGGGTCGTGTCATCGAACCACAAGAGGTCCATCGGATGGACGGCGCCTTTGTGTTTCTCAATCCAGGCATCGGTCGGGTGGTTGTACCGCTTCGCCAGCCAGAACAGCCAATAGCCGCCGCTGTGCTGTTCCTCGCTGTCGGCGAAGTTGAACAACTTACCCGAGGGTCCCGCCGCGTGGAGCCGGAACAGCCCAGTCCGCGATAGCCCCAATGAGGCATCAAGCCCAAGGTCGTTGCCGAGCGCCGTCGCCAAACTGGCGAGCAAGTAGATCGCGTATTGGGTGGCATAGTGCCAATAACCCGGCCCTTCCACCCACCCGCCATCGGGATTGTATCCATCGAATCCGAAGCGAATTGACCGATGGCAAAGCGCGAAGAGTCGCGCGGACCGCGGGTCGTGCTCGGCGACTGACAGCGCGGCGATCATCAGCGCCCCGTTGCAGACCAAGTTCCAGTTGGTCGGCGCCGTCATCCAGTGCTGCGGCGGGGGCGGTGCCGCCGCGAACTGATCGAGGCCGGTTTGGATCGCCTTGTCGATGATCGCGGACGCGACCTGCGCGTGCTCGCTGGCGTCGAGGGCATCGTGAAGCCAGTCGAAACCGATCGCCGCACCAAAGGCAAACTCGGCGGTGACGAGAAATTCATTACCCGCCCAATCGGGAAAGGCGCAGACCGCGAGAAGCTCGATCTTCGCCCGGTCGCGGTAGCGGGTGTCATCGGTCAGGAACCAGGTTATGGCCAGGACCTGTATTCGCAGGCAAAACCGCCGCGCGATGTCGAGCATCGCTGCCGGGCCTGCCGAAGACACGGAGGAGCGGACCAGCGGCAGCGGCAATGCATTGGCTTCCTGCGGGTCGAGCGCCGAGTTTGGGGCCAATGGCGGCAGCGAAAGCATGTAGTCCGCCTGATTGGCAACCTCCTGCTGCCACAGCCGTGCGGTCGCGTCGCGCTGGAGGAGGCCGCGAGTGCGGGCGATCGCTGCCGCCGTCGCCATCAGCCGCGGGCGTGCCGCAGCGAGGTTCGCGAGCACATCGGGACCGTCGATAGGCTGCGGTTGCTCCGTCGACATACGTCTCGCTCTCTAATCCTTGCGGCCGACTTAGACGATCGCCTGTCGCGAGAAGAATGCCCCCAGAGCGAGAAGAAGGCGACGTTAAAGCTCGGGCAATCGCCGACGATGATCCGTGCGCAAGCTTTGGCGGTCAAGGCGACGGGCGCAACGGGGATGTACCCTAAAAGCGTGCTGCGCTCTGAACGCTGAGTGGACGTTTGCGAAAGTTACAGGCGACCCAGGAGGGATCGCCGTCCACGCGGTTTCGCCGATATCCGCCTTCGTCCCACAACGGACCTTCAGCCTTGACGGCAGGAACAGGTCTTCTTGCCCAAACGGGTTAGCGCCGGCGGCCCGCCCCAGCTTCACCCCTCATCGATCGGATATTTCGCGAAAATCGCCTCGATCCGCTTGAACGCTTTCTCGGCCGCCGCCTCCGGTGTCGCACCATTCTGGATGATGTCGGCCTGAGCGGCGCCCCAGACATGCTCGTTCTGCACCTGGGCGTAGGCCGGGTTGTAAACCCAGAAGGCCGGCAGGGTCGGTTCCAGCAGACCGTAATTGACGTAGGCTGCGCGATGCGGGTCGGCGAGCCACCACGGGTCGTCGTGGACGATCGACGGCATTGCCGGAATATTGCGCCCTAGGCCGACCTTCAAGTAGTCGCCGCAGATCTTCGGCTGGATGAGGTATTTTAGGACCTCGACATTCTTTGCGCCCTTTGGGATCAGTCCGCAGGCGACGTTGACCTGGCTCGGTACCGGTTTGCCGTTATTGTCGAGCGGCAATCCGGTGGTGACAATGTCGTCGTAGTCCTGCTTGTGCTTAATTATCGCGACCTCGGTCGAGATTGTGCCGTCGATATCCATCACTACCAGCTTCGAATGGAACGCGTTGTTGTTGTCGGAATCGTTCCAGTTGATCGCGCTCGGCGGCACGAATCCCGCGTTGTAGGCCGCAGTCGGATAGGTCAGCGCGGCGATGGCTGCGTTGCGCACCTGCGGATCATCGAGGCGCAATTTGCCATCCTGGCTAATGATGTTGCGACCGCCATAGGCGATCAGAAAGGCGTTGTATTGGTTGTTGGTATCGACCCCCACCGTGCTGACGGTGAAGCCCAGGCTGTAAATCTTGCGCATGCCCTGCTCACGTAAATTCTCCTGCAGGCCCTTGAAAAAATCGTAACGGGCGTCCCAGGTTTTCGGCATGTCTTCAATTTTGCTGCCGGCCTTCTCGACCAGTGGTCGCCAAATGTGGTTGAGCAGACCTGCTTGGAGATACGGGACCCCGTAAACACCATGCTTTTTGAGGACACTGTTATAGCAATAGACTGAGTTCACCGCAGTGGCGGTGTATTTATCTTTCTGGGTTTCGACGACATCGCTTACGTCGACCAACTTGTCATCCCAGGCATAGAGCGCGAGAATTTCGGCGGGGTTGTTTTGGAACAGGTCCGGCACCTCGCCGCTGGTCACTGCCGAGACGATTTTCTGGCGGCTGGGAGCGTAGGGAATGATGCTGTAGTCCAGTTTGTTGCCGCTGACCTTCTCGTAATCAGCGACGGTCTTCTTGAACGAGACATCCTCTTCCTCGGCGAACCCCTGGACCCACCAAACAGTAGCGGTTGTTGCGGCGGCCCTCGCAACGTAGGGATGTGCCAGCGTCGCGGCGGTGGCCAAGCCCAAGGATCCGCGGAGTACCGATCGCCTGGTTGGTTGTAGCATTGCGTTCCTCCCTTTCCGGGGCCGCCGGATGGCCGATCGCAGACCGGCGGCAAAGGCCGTGTTTGCGCTGCTGCTTCATGAAGGACCGACGGAGCGTGCCCGGGGCGTTGCTTCGCCCAAAGGTACGAGGCATCGAGCGGGTCCGGTCACGTGCAACGGCTATTCCGCCGCGACCTCGCACCGAGCCCGTCGTCATCAAATCGCTATGAAGCTTCCGCCCGAGCACGCTGATGGCTGGCACGGCGGTCACCTCCCAGTCCGTGCGCGTCCGCTGAAGCGGGCGCGGGAAGCCTCTACCTGTTCCTTAGGCAGCCTCCTTAACAGGCGATGCGGCCCGCGTGCTGCCTTGCGTCAATCATAACTTAGATATGCTTAAATCGCATAGCTTCTTTTAAACGGGTGCTTAAGCCGAAGGCGCGCTCCTCGATAGAACGGCGAGCGTCGTTCAGGACGGATGCGCTTCGCCTCTTTTGGACTGCCTAGCGTTTACCTCCCTGGGATAAACGCTAGGGGTGTTCCGCGTAATAGCGGCTGGCGGCCTCGATCTCCTGCGGGGTCATGCCCCGGGCGACATTGCGCATCTGCTCGTCGATATCGTTGTGCCGCGCGCCGCTGGCGAACGCTTCGAGCTGGTTGTGGAGATAGGCCACCGGCTGGCCTTCCAGCCACGCGGCACTCACCTTGCGCCCAACCTCGCCATGGCAGGCGCCGCAAGGCGCGATCCCGCGCAATGGCGCGCCGTTCGCGACGATGCGCGGTGGGTTGGTGACGTCGCTATTAGTCAGCCGCGGCAGATAGGCGTAATAAGCAGCGAGATCGCGCATGTCGGCGTCGCTCAAATCGGCGACGAGTGGCGCCATGACCGCGCTGATGCGCGCGCCGGTCTTGAAATCGGCAAGCTGCTTGTAGATCGCGATCGGATATTGTCCGGCAAGGTTGGGCGAATTGGCGTCGCTGAGCCCGCGTGCCCCGTGACACATGGTGCAGCGCAACGCCAGCGTCGCGCCGCGGCCGATCGATACCGCGTTCGAGCCGTCAAACATCCGCGGAATCACTTCGACGCGCGTCGTCGAATAGCTGGCGGTGATGATCTGCTCGCTCGACGACGACTTGTGCAGCAGGCCAGCGGCACTGCAGATCGCGTCCCAAACACCTCGAAAACGCTCGCCCGGTTGCGCCAACGGGAGCCACAAAAAGCCGACCACGAACCCGACGAGGGCGACGGAGATCGTGATCCCGATGCTCGCGGTGAACCAACGATTGTGCAGCGAGGCGACGCGCTCCTCGCTCATCGCCGTCCCCCGACCATGATCGCCGGCACCGCGGTCCCGGGCGTCGCGATGGCGTGCACGATCGGGAAGCCATAGTTGACGATGGTCAGCGCGATCATCAGGCCGAGCCACAGTCCCAAGCCGTTGAGCGCGGCCGGAACGGTGCGCGGCGGCCGCACTGCAACGCTAAAGCGATAGGTTTCGGGCTCGGCACGCGGTGCGAACTGGCCGCGCAGCAGGACGACAAGAAGCAGCACGCCCGACACCACGAGGATCGCGCCGCCGATCACCGACATGATGACCGGTAGGGCCTCGGCTGCGAGCTCCGGGTTTCCGTAATCGTAAAACGCCATGCGTCGCGGCATGCCGAGAATGCCGACCCAGTGCCACGGGAAGGTCAGCACAATCATGCCAATAAACCAGAGCCAGAGCTGCGCGCGCATCAGCCCCCAGCAGTCGAGCGCGCGGCCGGTCAGATGCGGCCAGACGTCATAGGCGATCACGAAATACATGATCACGATCGCCCCACCGAAGATCAGGTGGAAGTGGCCGGTGATCCATTGCGTGTTGTGGATCGTCGCATCGAGCTGGTAGCTCATGTTGATGATCCCGCCGGCGCCGCCAAAGCCCAGCATCACAAAAGACAGCGCGATGCCAAGCATCGCCGGGTTGCGCCAGGGCAGCGCGGTGAGCCAGCCGAGAGCGCCCTTGCCGCCCCGCAAACGTCCGGCGATTTCGACCGACGCGCAGATCGTAAATATCGTGAGCAGCGTGGGCACCGTGACGATCGCGGTGAAGACCGAATGCAGGTACTTGAAACCGGCCCCGACCTGCGGGTCCTCAAACGTGTGATGGATGCCGATCGGCATCGCGACGATCAAAAACAGGGCAAAGGAAATCCTCCCCATCGTGTCGCTGAACAGCCGCCCGCCGATCGCGCGCGGGACGATCGTGTAATAGGCGATATAGGCCGGTATCAGCCAGAAATAGACGATCGCGTGCAGCGTCCATGAGAAAAAGACGCGCGCCAGGCCGGGGTCGATCGTGTCGCGCCAGCCGAGCGCGACAGGAATGATCTGGAACAGTACTTCAAGCGCGGCGCCGACCGCCGTCCAACCCCAAAGGTAAGAGCCGGCGACGGTCGCGAACATCGGAAACGGCAAGGGGGCGCCGGGATTGTCGCGCTTCCAGCGATACAAATTCGCCGACATCAGCGCGACCCAGATCCACGAGCCGACGACCACCAGAACGAAGCCGATGTAGTAGAAAGCGTTGCCGACCATCGGTGGGTAGAACGTGTAAAGCACCGAGGCCCGGCCAAGCGCGACGGGGACAATCGCCATGATGGTTCCGATCACGGCGAGCACCCATCCAATCCACGCCCAGTGCAGCCCGATCATTGGCCGCTTCAGCGATTGCTCAGTCACGAAATAGCCAAACCCCATCGCGACCAGCGTCGGGAAGACATAGGCCATCGTTGTGCCGTGCGCGGTGACCGAGCGGTAATACCATTCGGGGTCGCTGATCCAGCTGGCGAGCGGGCTACGGATGAACATTTGCCATGCGCCGAGCAGCAGCGCGCCGCCAAACCCGGCAAAGGCAAACCAGAAATGAGCGAGGATGAGGCGCTTGCTATTCCACACAGCTCAGCCTCCGGTGCGCTGCGGCCAGGTTCGCAAATGCTGCCTTGTCGATGATCTTGACGTGCGCCCACATGCCTTCATGTCCGACGCCGCAAAACTCGTGGCAGGGCATCAGTCGTTCGCCTGGCGCGTCGAAACGGGCACCGAGACTTGAGATATAACCGGGCACCAGCATCAGATTGATGTTGCTGCCGCCGATCAGAAAACCGTGCACGACATCGGCGCTGGTCATGCGGAACGTGATGGGCGTGTCGGCCGGCACCAAGAGGCAGGAAGGGGTGAACGAGTATTGCTGACCGACCGCTCGTACCGTCACCGAGCCGTTGGGTTCGAGCACACTGCCGAGATTGCTCTCGATGAACTCGCCGCCGAGATGAAGCGTGCGAGGATCGACCGTCTCGACCCGGGCCTGAGGCACTGCCGTTTGATACAGCGCCGAGAAGGTCGCGATCGCCACCAGCAGCAACATGATCAAGACCATGATCGCGGCCCAGCGATGCTCGATCCGCTCAGCGTGCTCGGCAGCGGGATCCGGAGTGGGTGGCGCGGCCAGATCGGTCATGACGCGATCGCGCGCGGCAGGAACACGGTGACATAGAACAGAAGCCAGATCGCTACGACGATCGCGGTCGCGATCCCGGCGAGCACGACCGCGCCGATCGCGCCCGACCGCAGGATCGCGTCCACGGCCGCGTCGTCCTGCGGGCTCGCGCCGTCGTCCGGTATGATCGGGTCCGAGTTCAGCATCGCGGGATCAATGGCTCATCAGTCGAGGGGTACCTTGCGCAGCTCGTTGGCCTCGCGCGCAGAGACCGCCGTGCCGCGATTGCTCCAGGCAGCGCGGATATAAGTGACGACCGCCGCGATCTCATTGTCCGAAAGCCTTTGGGCGAACGGCGGCATGCCGAAAGGCATCGGATTGCCCGCGGTCCCCGGCGGGAGGCCGCCGTTGAGCACCATGCGGATAGGGTTGACCGCCGACTCCATCTGGATCGAGGGGTTGCCGGCGAGCGGCGGATAGTCGGGCGGCATGCCGCGCCCGTCGGAGCCATGGCAGCTCGCGCAGCGAGCCTGGTAGACGGTCAGCCCCAGGCTCATCAGCAAGCTGTTCTCCGACGATGAGACGCCGGAGCTTTCGGCGCCCGGCGGGCTGCCTTCGGCGAGGCTCTTCAGATAGACCGCCATCGCCCGAACATCGGTATCGCTTAGATATTGTAGGCTGTTGAACGTAACCTCGGCCATCGGCCCGTAAACGGCGCCGCGATGCGACACGCCGGTGCGCAGCAGACCAACAATCTCGTCGATGTTCCATTCGCCGAGCCCCGCCTCCTTGTTCGAGGTCAGCGACGGCGCGTACCAGTTCTGCATCGGGATGAGCCCGCCCTGAAACGCCTTTGACTCGGGCGTGCCACCAAGCGCGTTGATCGGCGAGTGGCACATCGCGCAGTGCCCGAGCCCCTCGACGAGATAAGCGCCGCGGTTCCATTCGGCCGATTTTGTGGTGTCGGGTTGGAATTCGCCTTCGTTGAAGTACAGCGTTCGCCAGCCGAGGATCAGTTGGCGGTTGTCGTAGGGGAATTGCAGGTCGTGCTCCCGGTTCGGGTGGCTGATCGCCGGAACCGAGCGCAGATAAGCGAAGATCGCGTCGGAATCGGCGCGCGTCACCTTGGTGTATGAGGCGTAGGGCATCACCGGATAAAGCAGGCCGCCATCCGGGAAGCGGCCCTCGTGCATGGTCTTGTAGAAATCGTCCGCGGTCCATTTGCCGATCCCGGTCTTGGGGTCGGGGGTCACATTGGACGAGTAGATCGTGCCAAACGGCGTCGGCAGCGCTCTACCGCCGGCAAACAATGCCCCACCGGGGTTGGTATGGCAGGCGATGCAGTCCCCGGCCTTGGCAAGATATTCGCCCTTGGCAATGAGCGCTTGGTCATCGGCCGCCGCGGTGCGCATGAAGCCAAAGCTGGTGAAAAACATGCCGACGACGAACAGCCAGGAGGTGAACCGGTCGATCCGCATGGCTCTTCTCATCAATGCGGTTCGCTACCGCAGGCGAACGGCATCGCCAGCGTGCCCTGCGGAACAGGAGAGGGGTCGGCGGGGACCGGCTGTGCCGCGAGATACGCCGCGACGGCGGTCACGTCGCTTTCGGTGAGGCTCGCGGCGACCAACTGCATACAATCCGGCGCGGCGGCGGTGCGTGTCCCGTAGCGAAACGCGCCGAGTTGCGCGCTGATATAGTTCGCCCGGAGGCCGACGAGTCCGGGAATACCAGGTTCCATCCCGGTCAGCTTGGGACCGTGACACCCGGCGCAGGCCGGCACGCCCTTTGCCTGATCGCCGTCGGTGATCAGCGTCTTGCCGCGGGTCGGCACGGCCGCGCTGACATCGGCTACCGCCGGCTCCTTCGCGGGCGGTCGCAGTGCCGCAAAATACGCGGCGATCTTCTGCAGGTACGCTTCGGTCTGATATTCGAGCAGATAGTTCATCGGCGCGTAGCGGCGGCGTCCGTCGCGAAACGCAACCAATTGGTTTTTCAGATAGCCGGCGGGCTTGCCCGCGAGCCGCGGAAAGTAGTCGTTGTTCGTGCCTTCGCCCTGCTCGCCGTGGCACGGCGCACAGGCGCGGACGCGCGCCGCGATCGTGTCGGGCGCTTTCTGCAGTTGAGATGGTTGTGCTGAGGCCGCGGACCAAATCGCCGGGAAAGCGACTATTACCAGAACCCCGAAAACGAAGCCACCAATCATCGGCCGGGCGGCTTTGCCGGGCATCGAAACTGGATCAGTTGGTGGGGGACTTTGCTTCGGTCGCACTGCATTCCCCAAGATCCATGAAGGCGTGCCATGCCACGCTACGGCAACACGATCTTTCGGAAAGCGCCGAAATTTGCTGATACGACCGAACAGGAAGACGCTGAAGTTGATTATCGGCCATCGTTCAGCATGCGTAAAGCCGATCGAAGTGATGCAATTTAACCCAAAGGCGTCACACCGATCGCGCTCGGAACGTTTGGGATAGTACGCGACCTTTATGATCCCGGCGTGACTATGAATGACATATTTCCGCCGACCTCACAGTTCGTCGGCGAGATCTCGAATGTCGCAAAAGCGGCCGTTCGGAAGCTCGAAGGCGGGTGACCGCTTTTGTCCCGAGTATCTCGACGTAAGCAGCGGAACGGTCCTTGCCGCGTAGGGTCGCTGTTAATGTGAAGCACCAGGGATGGGCCGCGGCATGGCTCTCACCAATCCCTGGCTGTCGCTTGCATGCTCGGCAGGCCGAAGCCGTATTCCGGCCTCGGTCCCTATGAAATCCGCGCCGAGAGGGCTTACGCCGACATCTTGACAGGAGGCTCCAGGTCGTCCGGCAGGGGGCAGACATACGGATTTCGGGTGACACGCGCCTCGTGGTCAGCCTTCGCCCTTGCCAGCAACACCTCGTCCTGAATCACCTCGATCGCCGTGCCAGCCATCACCTTCGCTACATGCGCCAAGCCTTTGTGCGCCGCCGGTAGCTTGCCTTGCGCGGTGAGCTGCCAGGAATGCCCCGGCGTGCCGATGGCATAGGTCGCACCCCGCGCCTGCACCGTCGGCACTACCCAGCTTACGTCCCCCACGTCAGTGGAGCCCACCATCGGTGCGCTCTTGGCATCCAGCGGCACGATCTGGTCGCACAGCGACACGCCTTGCCGCATTGGTACGCCGACCCGACGAAACGCCGATGCGACGTCCTCGTCACTGAGCGTGGACTGGAACTTAGCTGCTTCGGTCCGGTCGGCCTCATCGAACGGTGGTGGGCCGAGACGTACCAGCTGGTCGTACATCGCCTTTTCCAGCGGCGTGTTGGCCAGGAGGTTGGAGACGGCGCTCACCACTTGCGACTCCATTCGGGTCTCGGTCATAAGCGCCGCGCCTTGGGCGATCTTGCGCACCCGTTCGACGAGCCGAGTGAGCTCCGGCAGATCGCTCGCACGGATCAGGTAGCGCACTGTGGCGCGCGCCTGCACCACGTTGGGGGCAATCCCACCGGCATCCAGCAGCGCATAATGCACCCGAGCGTCCGACGGCATATGCTCACGCATGTAGTTCACGCCAACATTCATCAGTTCGACTGCGTCGAGCGCGCTGCGGCCGAGATGCGGCGCGGCGGCGGCATGCGCGGCGCGACCGTGGAAGGTGAAGTCGATGCGGGTGTTGGCGAGGGAGATCGCTTCGTTGACGCCGGAGAATGCTGCCGGATGCCAAGAGATGGCGACGTCCACATCCCTGAATACGCCGGCGCGCGCCATAAAGCCTTTGGCCGCACCACCTTCTTCGGCAGGGCAGCCATAATAGCGCACACGGCCTTTGATTCCGCGCGTGGCGAGATAGTCCTTAACGGCAGTCGCTGCCAGCATGGACGCCGCGCCGAGCAGGTTGTGGCCGCAGCCATGGCCGTGACCGTCGCCCGGTAGCGGCTTCGCCTCGGCGACGCCGGATTCCTGGCCTAAGCCGGGTAATGCGTCATATTCGCCGAGGATAGCGATGACCGGCCCGTCTTCGCCGGCTTCACCGACCACCGCAGTGGGGATGCCGGCGACGTTCTTCGTGACCCGGAAACCTTGCAGTTCTAATAGCGCCGTGTGTTCGGCGCAAGACCGGAACTCCGTGTAGCACAGTTCCGGCGTATCCCAGACTTGGTCGCTGAGCTGCTCGAACAGCGCCTTCTTTGCGTCGACCAGGCGCCAGATCTCGTCGGTATTTTGCACGGTTCAGATCTCCACAACAAAATGCAGCATCGAGCACTTTGTCTCGTGCACGATGCTTGTCGCGTCCGCATGGTGCTCCTGCACCGAGCCGGGCTTGCGCGCATCATCGTGCCGAGGGTCCGGCAATGGAGCTGTAGTGGTCAATCATAATATCCAGCCTCAAGCCGGACGAGCGTTCCGGCGACGACCCCTGCAATGCCTGCTCTCGGCGTAAAGCAGTTGCTCTAGGCCGTTGCCGCCGATTGTCCGATTTGTCCTGATCGGTCAGCTGCGGTGAGCGACGTTGTCGAGATCGAGCGGCTGTTGGTGATGCCGCCGGAAAAAGTCGAGACGTTGAAAGCAGCAATACCGCGGCCGCCGGCGACCGTCCCGCTGTTGTTAATCCCGCCGCCAAAACTCGACCCACCATTGAGGTTGATGCCGGCCTTCACGTTACTGGCGGAAATCGTCCCGCTGTTGGTGATGCCGCCGGCGACAGGGGCATTGGTCACAAAGATGCCGTTCCCGGACGACGCGGTGATCTTGCCCTGGTTGACGATCGATCCGCCGATCGTCGCAATGTTGATGTTGATGCCGTTCCCAGACGCGCCCGGCGTCAACGTTCCGCTTGGTGTGTTCGTCACGTTGCCGGTGATCGACGTGCCGCCGGTCACGGAGATGCAGTTGGTCGCCCGCTGCACGTGCTCGATCGCCTCGCCGAGCTTGCCG
>Ga0206907_1009_pt1 | contig 27839 bp, 26 predicted proteins | sample Alteio_BWOrgHeat_80_FD_152951 | JGI IMG/M metagenome (GOLD analysis project Ga0206907, IMG submission 152951) | Enriched cells from forest soil in Barre Woods Harvard Forest LTER site, Petersham, Massachusetts, United States -... | ecosystem: Environmental > Terrestrial > Soil > Temperate forest >...
GTCGGCGAGACGCCGAATCTGGCGGCACGCCTGCAAGGGATTGCCGAGCCTAATATGGTGGTCATCGCCGAAGACACTCGAAGGCTTCTCGGCAATCTTTTCGAGCTTCGCGACTTGGGGCCACAGGAGCTCAAAGGAATCGCAGGCGCGGCGCGGGCGTGGGCGGCACTTGGAGCGCGTTCGGCGGAAAGCCGCTTCGAGGCGCTGCATGCCACTGGCGTGACCGCCCTCGTCGGCCGCGAAGAAGAGATCGAACTACTACATCGGCGCTGGTCAAGAGCAAAGGCCGGCAAAGGCCAGGTGGTCTTGCTTTCCGGTGAGCCTGGAATTGGCAAGTCGCGACTCACGGCCGGACTGCTAAACCACGTCGCGAACGAGCCACATACGCGGCTGCGCTACTTCTGTTCGCCCCAGCATACGAGCAGCCCGTTTCATCCACTCATCGGCCAAATAGAACGTGCGGCCGAGCTGGTCCGTGACGATACCCCGCAGCAGAAGCTCGACAAGCTTCACGCGGTGCTCGCGCGGACTTCGACTTCCAAAGAGGATGCCGCGCTCTTCGCCGAGCTGTTGTCGCTTGTCAACGACGGACGCTATCCGACGCTCGACTTGGCGCCGGCGCAGCGGCGCGAGAGAACCCTCGAAGCGCTAACCGCACAAATCGAGACGCTAACGCGACAAAGTCCGGTGCTCATGATCTTCGAGGACGCTCATTGGACCGACCCCACGAGCCTCGAAGTCATCAGCCGAGCGGTGAACCTGATCCAAGACTTTCCGGTGCTGCTGATCGTGACGTTCCGACCGGAATTCCAGGCCCCTTGGATTGGACGGCATCATGTGACCGCCCTCAGCCTCAATCGGCTCGCGCAACACGACGTCGATAGCATGATTGACCGGGTCATCGGCAACAGGTTCATTCCGGCAAGCATCCGACAGGACATCATCGAACGCACCGACGGCATTCCCTTGTTCGTTGAGGAGATGACAAAGGCCGTCCTGGAGGCTGAAAACGCGGACGAAGCATCGCGAACCGCCGCCGCCGTTCCCTCCCCTGTTATGGCCGTCCCACCAAGTCTGCACGCATCGCTGATGGCACGGCTCGACCGACTGGGCCCTGCCAAGGAGGTAGCCCAGATCGGTGCAGCAATCGGCCGGGAGTTTTCGCATACCCTATTGGCCGCAGTCGTACGCAAGCCGGAGGCGGAGCTCGCTTCCTCGTTTGATCGCATCGTCGCTGCCGGGTTGCTTTTCCGACAAGGCATACCTCCGCACGCGACCTATCTTTTCAAGCACGCCCTCGTCCAGGACGCAGCCTATGGCACTTTGCTGCGCGAGCCACGGCGCGCGCTTCATGCCGCCATTGTCGACGCCCTCGAGAGTCGCTTTCCGGAAATCATCGAGAGCCAACCGGAGGTGCTGGCGCGTCACTGCACCGAGGCCGGCCAGCTCGAGAAGGCCGCTCGTCATTGGGGCCAGGCGGGACAGCGGTCTTTGGAGCGATCGGCTCTGGTCGAAGCCGTCGAACAACTCACCTACGCCCTTGCCCAAATCTCTGCCTTGCCTGGCACGCCCGAGCTGCGTCGTGATGAGATCCGGCTTCAGGTCGCGCTTATAACTCCACTTCTCCATGTCAAAGGGTATGCCGCACCGGAAACCAAGGCAGCCATGGAGCGAGCGAGACTGCTGATTGAACAAGTAAGGGCGCTCGGGGAGCCTCTCGAGGATCCCCTGTTCTTGCTGTCCGTGCTCTACGCTTTTTGGGTGGCAAACTATGTGTCATTCAATGGGAATGCCATGTGCGACCTCGCTGGGCAGTTCCTGAAACTCGCCGAGCAGCAAAGAGCCAGTGGCCCGCTGATCGTGGGACATCGCGTCATGGGCATTTCCTTGCTGGCTACCGGCGACATCGCCGCGAGCCGGATGCAATTCACTCGCGCTCTTGAACTCTACGATCCCAAGGAACATCGTTCATTGGCGGTGCGCTTCAGCCAGGACAACCGCGTAGCGGTTCTGGCCTATCGGTCCTGGGCTCTCTGGTACCTTGGCTATCCTGACGCTGCGCTCGCGGACGCAAAGCACGCGCTCGAGTACGCGCGCGAGATCCGCCAAGCCGCTTCCTTGATGTATGCGCTGTTCCATGCGTCGCTGCCCCAGATCCACTGCGGACATTATGCTACGGCAGATGCCCTCTTGGACGAGCTCGTCGAGCTTGCGGACGAGAAGGGCTCGCTGTTCTGGAAGGCATTTGGAATGTTGGCGCAAGGTTCCATCCTGGCCCTGACTGGCAAAGCTTCGGACGCAATCAGAATGCTTACTCTAGGGCTTGATGCATTTCGCTCAACTGGATCAACGCTGCTTGTCCCAACGCACTTGTCATATTTGGCCAGAGCCTATGGGGAACTCGATCAATTCGACGATGCCTGGCGCTGCATTGCCGAAGCGATGGAAGCGGTAGAAAAGACCCGAGAAAGGTGGGGCGAGGCTGATATCCACCGAATTGCAGGCAGACTTGCGCTCATGTCGCCCCAGCCGGATGTCGCGAAGGCGGAAGCACATTTTGAACGTGCCCTCGTGGTTGCGCGAGAGCGGCAGGCAAGGTCGTGGGAATTGCTCGCGGCGACGAACATGGCGCTGCTTTGGAATGAGCAGGGAAAGAAGCAGCAAGCCCGCCGTCTTCTCGCCCCAGTCTATGGCTGGTTCACGGAGGGATTCGACACTATTGACTTAAGGTCGGCGAAATCGCTGCTTGGTACACTTGGTTAGACAGCCCGATGCCGGGGTTGACGGATCAAATACCTAATTGCCCTTGGGCAATGACAAATCGCTGTCGCCGGGATCGAACCGGACGATCGGGCTGATCGAAAGCGCCCCAGTGTTCGAGACACGCCGTTTTTTACTGGCGCCGGGGCATGCCTCTCCCGTCATGCTCCCTCCGACTTGCGGCCAATACCGGAGAAAGCAACGCCTGATGGCGGCAGCCATTAGGGCCGAAGCTACTCATTCAGGTAACACGAAGCCGGGGTCTCAGATTCAACCGCCTCTTAGAGCTTCGCCGAGTCGTTCTTGCGGGAGCGCTTGGTCGGCTCGCCAGGGCGCAGTTCGTAGATCTAGAGCGCGGGCCGCGGAAAAAAAAGCCTTCGACTAGGGAGCCGGGTTATCCAGTCCGGCCAGAAAAAGGTGGGAGCCCGAGCACGGAAAATCCAGCGAATCAATGTGAAGATTATTTGCCGCCGGTGGCATAATTACTTGATATTTCTAGTAAAAACGCATTTCACCTTTAGGGACCACTCTTTTTTTAAGATGTTGTTGGCCAGGCCTCTCCACGGAGAGGCCATTTCGTGTTGCAAGCCACTGCGGCCGAAAACGGGAGATCTCCCAGAATTACGAGCCTTACCATTTTCTCCATGGAACATGGATGAAACACGTTCGTCATCGATCGTTCGAGATACGTTCGCGTGCCGACCGGAGCCGCCGGCGCGGATATCGCCGTTAGCTGAGCTCCGCTCCATGGCCTTCTCGTCGAGCCAGACCGGCGATGATTAGCCTCTCTCGCCGATTATGCTATTTCGTTGTGGCTGCTATGCGTATAAAGTAGTCGCTATGGGGCATGCTGTCGCACGCTGAAGCCGTGGGTAGTATGGGCGCGTATACAGCGGTTGTGTACTACATCAATCGTCCAGATTCGAGAGAGCACATTGTATAATATCGAGATTCTGCTGCACTCGCAGTTGGTCAAGGACGCCCTTTCAGCGCTCCTGACAACGGCTGGATTTTTGATTACTCAAGATCGAGACCAGAACAATTATTGCATAATTGTAATCACTGACTTCGAGAACTTTAGAGATTTGGAAGTCGTCCAACTTCTTCAATCACGTGGCGTCAAGATCGTGGTTTTCGCCAGCGAGGCCGACACCCGGGACATCGCTGTCGACGAAATCGCGCCGCTGAGCGGCATTCTTACCGATAGCTTGTCCGCCGATGCCTTTGTGCAAGCTCTACGGCTCATCGTCACCGGGGAACGCGTGTTCCCCCGCGACCTGGTTCTTGGGCAAAAGCCCTCGGTGCCATCACCCGGCACTAAGCCTCGATCCGATGGCGTCCGCCTCTCACCCCGCGAGAGGGAGGTGCTTTCCCACGTGGTGGAAGGCCATTCCAACAAGGCGATCGCGCGACGCCTGGGCGTGACCGAAGCCACGGCGAAGGTTCACCTCAAGAGCGTGCTGCGCAAGATTAACTTGAACAACCGGACACAAGCCGCGATCTGGGCGCTCGCTAACCTGCCCGAGCTTGATCCCGGCTCCGTCTGAGCTCGGTCACCGTAGCTCCCGACAGGAGCGCCACCGCGTCACCGCCGCGACCAGCCGAACGCCGGCAATATCCACAGCTTCCTCCTTGGCTTCATTCTCGTTCGCGGCCTGCTTGGCGGCGATGAGAGCCTCTTGCGCGGTGACCCAGAGATCGGCGGCTTTGAGTACGGCATCCGCCGCCTCGTCGATATGCGATTTCATGCACTCCTCGCGGACGGCCTTACCTGCCCGGTTTCTTAGCCGCGACCGGAAATCGTCGCTTCGGCCCAACTTGCACCCGCAGCATGGGCGGGCGGGCTGATGCCATATCAAAATTACACTGGCAACGCGTCAAACTGCTACACACGAAATGCGCGAGCGAAGGACAACTTTTTGCATTCGCGCGGCGGCTCAAGCGTGCGCTGTTGAAGGTGCTGGACTAGCTTTCGACCGCCAGACAGGTCAGACCGTAATCGCAGTCGTCGCAGGGATCGGGCACTTGCTCGATCGGGCAGGGCGCGACGACCATGTGCTCTACGCCTCGGCCTCGCTGTGGCAATCGCGCGCTGCTTTCGAGGCGTGGACCCGCTCGGAAGCCTTCCGCGCTGCGCATCGGTATGCCGGCGATGGTCGCTCGCTTACCCTCGGCCATCCCGAGCCTGAAGGCTTCGAGGTCTTAGGGGCATAGCCGGCCGTCTGCGTTAACACGGGCGGCTGGCTATCGGTATTGAATCACGATTTTAGCAGGCGCGACACCCAGTCGGCCACGGCATCGCCACTGCTCATGTCGGCCTGAACCAGCCCGTCGATCATGAAAGTGGGCGAGACATGGATGCCGTTCTGGCGGGCATACTTGCAGTGCCATTTCACTTCACGGTCGAGATCGGGAATCGCGAAGGCTTCGGCAAGCCTTACGCCACTGTAGCGTTCGATCCGCGCGATGATCTCGTTGGGCGTCGCATCGAGGTTCGGCCCGCCGCAATGTCGGTCGAATTCAAATTCTTCACGATGCGCGGCCACCGCCGCCATGACGGATTTTGCTGCTGCCTTTCCGCTTCCGAGGGTCGAGGCCGCCAGAATACAGCGCACGATCACACCCGAGTACATATGCCAAGGCTGTGATTGAAGGCGGAGCTTGACGGTGATGTGGTCCTCGCCTGCTTGGTTCAGCAGATCGTCGAGTTTTCCGAACGCCTTGACGGAAAACGGGCAGGTCGGCTCCAGAAATACCTCGAGGACGCGAGGTCCGTGGCCCCAGACAAGCGGGTCGGCGCGCCATGCTGTCGTCATACGATCGTTCCTCCTTCACCGAAAGCGCCCACCGCGCGCGACGGCCAGCCTTGTTCAGAAAGCGTGCTGCCGCCGTCGACGCAGGGTCAAAGGTATAGCAACATAGCGGCCAGGTTCGGGCGAGACGTACGGGCCGAGATTTTGACGGGCTGAGCGAAAATGGCACATGACGCAATGGTTCATGCGAGCAGCGAGAACAGCCGGACGATCGAGCTCGACGCGCTGGTGATCGGCGCGGGGTTCGCAGGTCTCTACCAGCTGCTCTGTCTGCGCGATCGTCTCGGCTTGTCGGTACGGGCGCTAGAGGCGGGTGGCGGGGTCGGCGGTACCTGGTACTGGAACCGCTACCCAGGCGCGCGCTGCGACTCCGAAAGCCATGTCTATTGGTACACTTTCTCTCCCGAACTGATGCGCGACTGGGAATGGTCGGAACGCTATCCGGGCCAGGCCGAGATTTTGCGCTACCTGAATTTCGTCGCCGACCGGTTCGACCTGAAGCGGGACATCCGGTTCAACACCCGAGTGGTCGCCGCCTCCTATGACGAAGAGGCGAACCGCTGGCGGGTGCGTACCGAGGGCGGAGAAACCTATGTCGTCAAGTTCCTGATCACCGCCGTCGGCTGCCTGTCCACCGCCAACGTACCGGATTTCCCGGGCCTCAATGATTTCGCCGGCGACTGGTACCACACCGGTCAGTGGCCGCATGAAGGGGTCGATTTTACCGGCAAGCGGGTCGGCATGATCGGCACCGGCTCGACCGGCATCCAGGCGGCACCGGTCATCGCCGCCTCGGCGAAACATCTGACTGTGTTCCAGCGCACCGCGAACTACTCGGTGCCGGCGCGTAACGCGCCGCTGACCGCCGAGTTCCGGCAGCACGTCAAGGAACACACCAGCGACATTCGCGCCGTCACGCACGAAACCCTGAACGGCATGGCGTTCAGGATCGAAGATCGGCTGGCGGTCGAGACGCCGCCCGAGGAACGCGAAAAGATTTACGAGGCGGCATGGGAGCGCGGCGGGCTGCAGTTCCGGGCCGCGTTTCAGGACATGCTGGTCGACAAGCGGTCGAACGATACGGCCGCCGATTTCATCAAGCGCAAGATCCGCTCGATCGTGAAGGACCCCAAGACGGCGGCGATCCTCTCGGACATCGACCATCCCTACGCGGCGAAACGCCCGCCGATCGATACCAATTATTTCGAGACGTACAACCGCCCCGACGTCACGCTGGTTGATCTGCGCAAAGCGCCGATCGAGCGGCTCAGTCGCGCGGGGATTTGCACCACCGAGGCCGAATACCCGGTTGATATCATCGTCTTCGCCACAGGCTTCGACGCGATGACCGGCCCGATGCTGCGGATGGATATTCGCGGGCGCGACGGCGTTCCCTTGAAGGAGGCGTGGGAGGCGGGACCGCGCAATTATCTCGGCCTGCAGGTGGCCGGCTTCCCAAACCTGTTCACGATCACCGGCCCGGGCAGCCCGTCGGTGCTGTGCAACATGCCGGTGGCGATCGAGCAGCACGCGGACTGGATTACCGATTGCATCAAGCACCTGAACGAGAGCGGGCTCAAATGTATCGAGGCGCGGGCTGACGCGGCGGACAAATGGGTCGCGGAGGTCAACGAAGTGGCCAACAAGACCGTGTTTCCGCTGGCCAAGCATTCCTGGTATCTGGGCGCTAATATCCCCGGCAAACCGCGTGTATTCATGCCCTACGCTGGCGGCATGGTGCGCTATCGACAGATCTGCGCGGATGTCGCGGCGCGCGGTTACGAGGGCTTTATGCTGTCGTGAACGGCAACGCCATCGACCCCGCCATTGACCTTGGGCGAATCGAACGGCTGGAACAGCGGCTCCAAGCGCTGGAAGACGCCGAGGCGATCCGCAATTTGAAGGCGCGCTACGCGGCGTTGTGCGACCAGCAATACGACGCCGACCGGATCGCGATGCTGTTTACCGAAGATGCGCTGTGGGAAAGCCCCGGCCTGGGCCGGTTCGAGGGGCGGGAGGCGATCAGGACGTTCTTCCGCGGAGCGTCGGGGATCTTCTCGTTTGCCATTCACTACAGCCTGAACGGTCAGATCGAGGTCGACGGCGATACGGCGCGAGCACGCTGGTATCTGTTCATGCCGTGTACAATCGCTTCCGAAAACCGGGCGATGTGGCGCGCCAGCATCGATCACGAAGCCTACGCGCGCGTGGGAGGAACGTGGATGTTCCGCCACAAACGGTCGGAGCCGCTGATGAACGTGCCGTTCGAGACCGGCTGGGCCTCGACCCGTTTCGTCTGACCCGGCCTGCTCGAGCGATGCCGGCAAAAGGTTGGGATTATGTCGTGGTCGGTGCGGGTGCCGCCGGCTGCGTCGTCGCCGGCCGCTTGTCGCAAATGCTGCCGGAGGCCCGAATCGCGCTGATCGAGGCTGGTCGCCAGCGTCTGGGCGTGACGACGAGGGTGCCGGGCATCGCGTTCATCGCCAGCACCTTTCCGCGGCAGAACTGGAACTACCAGACCGAGCCCGTGCCGGCCCTTAACGGGCGCAGGCTGTCCTGGTTCCAGGGCCGCGTGCTCGGCGGCTCGAGCAGCATCAACGGCATGCTGTACCTACGCGGCCACTCGCTTGAATACGACCAGTGGGCGCAGCGCGGCTGTCAGGGATGGTCGTTCGATCAGGTGCTGCCGTACTTCAAGAAAGCCGAGACCAACAGCCGCGGCGCCGACGAGTGGCACGGCGACGACGGCCCGATGAGCGTAAAGCAGTCACGGGTTGAACTCCCGATCTGCGACGCGTTCCTTGCCGCCGCCAGAGAGGCGGGATACCCGGTTGTCGACGACCTCAACGCCGATGTCACCGAGGGTTTCGGCCGCATCGACACCAACATCGCCAACGGTCGCCGCGCCAGCGCGGCGGTGGCTTTTGCGCAGGCGGGTAGGCAGCGGGGCAATCTCGACCTGCTGTCGGAGGCGGTCGCGGCGCGGATCGTCATAGAGGGTGCTCGGGCAAAGGGCGTCGAGATAATCCGGCAGGGCGTGCGCGAGACGGTCTGGGCCGAGCGGGAGGTCATCCTGTGCGGCGGAACCGTGAACTCGCCGCAGCTGCTGATGCTGTCGGGCGTCGGGCCCGCCGCTCATCTCGCCGAGTTCTGCATACCGGTGGCGCTCGACGCGCCGGAAGTCGGACGCAATCTGCAAAACCACCCGGCCTATTCGCTGCGTTATGCCTGCTCGCAGCCAGTGACGGCTTACAAATATCTGAACCCGGCCTCAGCGATCGCGATGGGGTTGCGCTATGCGCTGACCGGCGGCGGCCCGCTCGCCGAGAGCTATGTCGCGACCGGCGGGTATATGCGCAGCGATCCTTCACTCGCCGTCTCCGACACCATCGTCGTGATGGTCCCGGCGCTGGTGACGCGCCGCCCCGAGATCGGGTTTCGCCTGCGCGACATGTTTCCGGAGCGCCACGGCTTCACGGTGATGGTGGGGTCCGGGCGACCGCTGAGCCGCGGACATATCCTGCTGCACAGTGCCGATCCGACGGCGCATCCGGCGATTTTCCCGGAATATTTCTCGGAGCCCGAGGATTTGCATGCCCTGGCGCGGTCGGTGCAGAGCATGCGCGACATGATGCATACATCGGCCATACGCGGCCTGATCGAGGAAGAGCTCGCGCCCGGACCGATCGCCAACGACCAGGCGTCGATCGAGGCGGATATCCGCGCTCGGTGCGCGACATACTTCCATCCGAGCGGCACGTGCCGCATGGGCGCCGATCCGACCGCCGTCGTCGATCCGCAGCTGCGCGTCAACGGCATCGAGGGCCTGCGCGTCGTCGACGCCTCGATCATGCCCGCTGCGCTCAATGCGTGCACGCACGCGCCGACGATCATGATCGGCGAAAAAGGCGCCGCGCTGATCGCCGGGAATGCCTGAAGTGCCGGCTGCCCGGTATCACCGCAAGCCGGTGTAGCGATCCCATTCCTTGGCGAATTCGACCCGACTCTTCAGAAAAGTGTCCCAATCGGTGGGCATCAGCAACGTAAGCTTTTCAAGTGGCTCGCCGCCCGGAGGTGGAGCGCCACCGGCGCGCGCGGAATGCAGGAACAGATTGTCGGCCATCGCTTTTTGACCGAGGTCGGAGAGGAACCAGTCGAGGTAGAGCCGCGCGGCATTGGGATGCGGGCCCTGAGTGGGAATGCCCCAACTCTCCGGTGTCGCCGGCAACCCGTCCGCGGGCGCGACAAAGCCGACCGGCGCGCCTTTCTTCTTCCACTCGAGATAACCCGAATATTGCGCGGTATGGATTAGCTTGTCCTGCTGGTTGACCAGCCGGTCGAATTGCTGGACGTAGGAATCAAAGCCCTTGGGCTTCAGCTCGCCAAACTTTTTCCAGTAATCGGGGCCATAGAGCCGGCGAAGCTCGAACCAGCCGACATGCTGCAACCCGGAAGTCGATAATTTTACGGTGATCGTATCGGCCCATTTCGGGTCGATCGCGTCGGCCCAGGTCTTGGGCGCCTGATCGGGCGGTGTCGTCGTCGTGTTGTAGGCGATGCCGGCGGGGCCGATCGCCCCCCAGGTCCACAGGCCTTCCGGTTTGCTTTTGTATTCCCGCTTGTAGCTTGCCATCTGCGGCGAGACATAACGGTCAAAGCCGTTTTTCTTCTGGAAGTCGAGGATCATCCCCACGTCGGAGATCTGGATGAGGTCGACCGTGTAGGTGCTCGCCTGGCGCTCGGCGGTGAGCTTGGCGTAGAGCGCGCCGGCCTGGAGTCTTGTGTAGTTGGTCTTGACCTTGGGAAAGAGCTTGTTGAACTCGGCGAGCACGCGAAGCTCGGCCGCCTCGGGGTTGGTTGCGTAGACGACAACCTCGCCCTCCGCCTCGGCTTTGGCGACATCGGCGCAGGTTTTGAAGCCCTGTATTTCGGTCGGCTGCGCGCAGACATCGCCCTCCGCCGCGGAAGCTTGGCCCGCCGCCAACGCGCCCGTCAGCGCCAACACCGCCAAAAGCGCCTTCATGTGCTTCTCCCTCTTATAGCCGGGTCAGCATGGATCCCGGCCTCTTCACACACTACCCCTCAAGCAACACGCAGTGCTCGGGCGCGAACGACGCCGTGACCGCGGCGCCCTCGTCGAACAATTCCGTCGGCGGCCGTCTGACGGTCAGCTGCCCGACGGCGCTATCGACGATGTATTGAATGAAATCGCCGTGGAACAGGCGCTGGCGGATCGTTCCGCCGATAGAGTTGGCGCGGCCGTTTGGCGCGCTGGAAGGAGTGCCGCCGGCGATGTCGATATAGGCGGTTCGGACCGCGACCCGATCCTCGTTGCCGGAGGGTGGATGTGTCGCCCAGGATCCGAGCGTGATTCCGCCTTCCGCATCGAAGGCGACGAGGCCGGGGCGCGACGCTCCGCTCCGTATCCGCCCGGCGATCAGATTGGCCGATCCGACAAAATCCGCGACGAACCGCGTTTTTGGCCGATTGTAAATGTCTTGCGGGGTGCCGATCTGCTCGATCCCGCCGACATGCATCACCACAACCCGGTCGGAGATTGCCAGCGCCTCTTCCTGATCGTGCGTCACATAAACCGAAGTGACGCCGAGCCGGCGCTGCAGGTCACGCAATTCGACCCGCATCTCGGCACGCAATTTGGCGTCGAGGTTGGACAGCGGCTCGTCGAACAGCAGCACTCGCGGGGAGAAGGCAATGGCGCGGGCGAGCGCGACGCGCTGCTGCTGTCCCCCCGACAGAAGCGCGGCCGAGCGCGTTGCGAAGTCGCGCATCTGCACCAGCTCCAGGGCGCGCTCGACCTCGTGCGTGATGTCGGCTCGCGACTGGTTGCGAACGCGCAGCCCGTAGGCGACGTTGTCGAAGACGCTCATATGCGGCCATACCGCATAGGACTGGAACACCATCGAGATGCCGCGTTTCTCGGCCGGGACATTACGGCCCTCGGCGGCTGAGTAGACCGTGGCGCCGGCGATGCGGATCGTCCCGCCCGACGGTTCCTCGAGGCCGGCGATGGCGCGCAGGGTCGTCGTCTTGCCGCAACCCGAGGGCCCGAGCAGCGTCACATGCTCGCCCTGCTCGACGGTCAGGCTGACCCCGTCGACCGCGACGACGTCACCGTACCGCACGATAAGGTTGGTGATCTCGATGCGTGCGTCGCTCACCCTTGCTCCTGGGAAAAGCGGCGCGTGGCGCGAAACAGCACGATGACCGCGATGAATACCGCAGCAGTCTGGATCAGCGCCAGCGCTGCCGACAACTCGCTCGACGAACTCAGCCATGAGCTGACGATCGATGGGGCGATAACCTTCGCGTTGGGCCCGACGAGAAAGATCGAGACGCCCAATTCGCGCACGCTGGCGATGAACACCAGCAGCCACGCGGCAACGATGCCCGGCCGCAGCAGCGGTATCGTCACGGTGCGCAACTGATAAAGCCACGAGGCGCCGCAAACCCGCGCGCATTCCTCGAGACTCTTGTCGATCTGCAGGACCACCCCGGCGAGCGTCCGTACCCCGAGCGGCAACAACACGGTGAAATAGGCGAGGGCCAAGAGCCAAAGCGTGCCGTAGATCGGGATGGGGATGTTGAGCCATGCCCACAGCAGCGCCAGCCCGAACACCATCCGCGGCACCGCCTGGGGGAACATCACGACGTATTCGACTAGGCCGTGTCCGGGCGCCCGCGAACGATAGATGATCCACACCAGCACGGTCATCACGCCAACTCCGACCGTGGCGACCCCGACACCGAGGACGAGGCTGTTGGTCAGCGCCGCGCGCACCGCGCCGAAGCCGAGCGCGGTCTGATAATTGGCCAGCGTGAACTCGCTCTGCGACATGATCACCGTCGCGAAGCGCTGGAACGAGGTCAGCAGAAGTGTAATCAGGGGCAGTACGACGGCAACGACGACATAGGCGATGCATGCGGCGAACAGGACCCAGGCCAACCGGCCCATGGCCATCGTCCGCGGCCGGAACGCCTTGCCGGTGATCGTCGCGAAATTGCCGCGGCGAACCATCAGCCGGTAGAGGCTCAAGGTCGCGAACATCACCGCGAAAAGCGCGATCCCCAGTGCCGAGGCGCGCGGATAATCCGGCGGGTACGACTGCACCGCCTGCCAGATCGCGGTGGTGATCACGACATAGCGGGCGGGCAGCCCCAACACGAACGCGGCGGCGAACGATCCCAGCATCTCGGCGAAGACAAATACCGTCGCCCCGAGCACGCCCGGCATCACCAGCGGCAGCGTCACGGTCAGCATGGTGCGCCACTTGCCGGCACCCATGACGCGCGCGCTCTCCTCGAGGGCCGGATCCATCGACTTCATCGCCGCCGAGATCATCACAAAGGCGACCGTGCCCTCGAACAGCGCCATCACCCAGGCGATACCGAATGGCGAATAGATGTTGACCAGGTCTCCGCCGCCTCCCATCCCATGCCAGAGCTGGTTGACAAAGCCCGTACGCGGCGCGGCCAGGATCGACCATGCCAGCGCTCCGACCAGCGGCGTCATGTAATAGGGCAGCTCCATCAGGCGTTCGAGTTGCGCCCTACCAGGCAGCTTTGTGCGGGTCAAAGTCCAGGCCGCGAGAAAGCCGATCACGATCGCCATCACCGTCGCCAGGCAGGCGACGAAGGCGGTGTTGGCAAGGACATGCCAATCGTCGATCAGGTCGGTGTAGTTGCCGAGACCCATCTCGGCGGGCGGAAAGACGTCTTCGCCGCTGACGTTCAACGACTCCGCCACCAGGTACACGAGCGGATAAGCGACAAGCCCACCACAGAAGATCAGGATCGCCGCGGTAACGATCCCTTGGCTGGAGGGGACCCACCGCGATGTGGCCGCACGCGCCGACAACAAACGATTCCGGGCAATGTCCGTCACGTTCCAGGCTTTCCCAATCGCCGCCCACGGCAGTCTTCTCCCCGGGGGCGCTCTTTACGGCGGCGAATTTGGCACAGAAGCTTGCCGCCCGATACAGGCTGTGCCGGCTTGCCGGTTGTTCATCGACAAATTCTATCGTTTGCCGGCAGAGGGGCTACAATTCGGCCCGTGCTCGACAAGCTTAACTATCTCATCGCGTTGGCCCAGGAGCAGCATTTCGGTCGCGCGGCCGAGGCTTGCGGCGTAACCCAACCAACGCTGTCGGCCGGGATCAAGCAGCTTGAGGATGTCCTGGGCGTGCTGCTCGTCCAGCGCGGGTCGCGCTTTATCGCCTTCACCCCGGAGGGACAACGCACCCTGGAATGGGCGCGGCGCATGGTGGGTGACGAGCGTGCGTTGCGCCAGGAGATGCGCGCGCTAAAGCAAGGGCTTGCGGGCCACCTCAAGATCGCCGCGGTGCCGACCGCCCTGGCGATGGTGGCGAGCCTAACGACACCCTTCCGCGCGCGACACCCCGACGTGTCGTTTACGGTATGGTCGCGCAACTCGATCGAAATCCTCGGCCTCCTGGAAAATCTCGAGATCGATGCCGGGTTGACCTATCTCGACAACGAGCCGGTCGGGCGCGTACGGACGGTGCCGCTCTATCACGAGCACTACCGGCTGTTAACGGCGGCGGACGGGCCGCTCGGCAATCGCGAGACGCTGACCTGGGCGGAGGTCGCGCAGGTGCCTTTGTGCCTGCTGACGCCGGATATGCAAAATCGGCGGATCATCGACCGCTATATTCGATCGGCCGGACGCGAAGCGGAGCCGACCCTGGAATCCGACTCGATGCTGGTGCTGTTTGCCCATGTGCGTACCGGGCGCTGGGCCAGCGTCATGCCCGCGCGACTGGCCGAAACCCTGGGCCTCACCGATACGATACAGGCGATCCCCATCGTCGGTGGCGACCCCTACCCGACGATCGGCCTCGTCGTGCCTCACCGCGAACCGATGACGCCGCTGACCGCGGCCCTGGTGGCCGAGGCACGACGTTTGGCGCCGAGTCTCGATGATCTCGGTGCTTGATAGGAATCTTCTATCGAGCGACGAGACTGCTTTATTGATCGTGACGCGGTTTTTCACATGCTGGACGGCCGAAGCAAGCAGCCGGCAAGCAAATGCAAACGGCCTGGGACCACAAGCGCGCCGAAGAGATCATCGAGGCCAACCGCCATTTGGACGGTGCGGCGCTGCCCATCCTGCACGCGCTGCAGCACGAATTTGGCTATGTTGATCGCGAGGCTGAGCCGCTCATCGCCCACGCGCTCAACCTGTCGCGCGCCGAGATACATGGCGTGGTCAGCTTCTATCACGATTTTCGCGAGGCTCCGGCCGGTCAGCATGTGCTGAAACTTTGCCGCGCCGAAGCCTGTCAGGCGATGGGCGCGGACGCGTTGGCCGATCAGGCGCGCGGGCAACTGCACGTCGAATGGGGCGAGACCACGGCCGATGGCCGCGTCACCTTGGAACCGGTGTTCTGCCTCGGATTGTGCGCCTGTGCGCCGGCGGCGATGCTCGACGGCAGGGTGGTCGGCGCGCTCGACAAGGCGCGGCTGTCCGCACTCATCGACCAGGCGCGCCGGTGACGCGGCCGCGCATCTTCGTGCCGCGCGATGCCGGCGCCCTGGCGCTCGGCTCCGACGAGGTGGAACGGGCGATCATCGCCGCCGAGCGCAAACGCGGCTTCGACATCAAGATTGTTCGAACCGGATCGCGCGGTTTGTTTTGGCTCGAACCGATGATTGAAGTCGAGACCGCCGCCGGCTGTGTCGCTTACGGACCGGTTGGACCGGAGGATGTCGAGAGCCTGTTCGCGGCGGGGTGGCTCGATGGCGGGCCGCATGCGCTGCATCTCGGCCGTCCTGAGGACATTCCGTTTCTCAAGCGTCAGACCCGCTTCACCTTTGCCCGTTGCGGGATCATCGACCGGCTGTCGCTCGCCGATTACCGCGCGCATGGCGGGTTGCGCGGACTCGAACGTGCGCTGAGCCTTGGGCCGGCTGAGATCATTGAGGAGGTGACCAAGTCGGGGCTGCGCGGTCGAGGGGGTGCCGGGTTTCCGACCGGAATCAAATGGAAGACCACCGCCGACGCCAGGGCGGCGCAGAAATATATCGTCTGCAACGGCGACGAGGGTGACAGCGGCACCTATGCCGACCGGATGTTGATGGAAGGCGACCCGTTCTGCCTGATTGAGGGCATGGCGATCGCCGGGATCGCGGTCGGGGCGACCAAAGGCTTTGTCTACATCCGCTCCGAATACCCGCACGCGATCGAGATTTTCGGTCGTGCGATTGAAATCGCCCGAGCCGAAGGCGTGCTTGGATTTGGCGTCGCCGGCTCGACGTATAATTTCGATATCGAGGTACGCGTGGGCGCCGGCGCCTATGTCTGCGGCGAGGAGACCGCGCTGCTCGACAGCCTTGAAGGCAAACGGGGCACGGTCCGCGCGAAGCCGCCGCTGCCGGCGCATCATGGTGCGTTCGGCCAGCCGACCGTCGTCAACAATGTGATCTCACTGGCCTCGGTGCCGGCGATCCTTTCCAATGGCGCTGACGCCTATCGTGATGTCGGTTACGGCCGGTCGCGCGGCACGATGCCGATCCAACTTGCCGGCAATGTCAAATATCGCGGGCTGTTCGAGACCGGGTTTGGCCTGACCTTGGGTGAGATCGTCGACGATATCGGCGGAGGTACGGCGACCGGTCGCCCCGTGCGCGCGGCACAGGTCGGCGGCCCGCTCGGCGCGTATTTCCCACGATCTTATTTCGACACGCCGTTCGATTACGAAGCCTTTGCCGCCAAGAGCGGGCTGATTGGCCATGCCGGGGTCACGGTGTTCGACGATACCGTGGACATGGCGCGGATGGCGCGGTTCGCGATGGAGTTCTGCTCGATCGAGAGCTGCGGCAAGTGCACGCCCTGCCGCATCGGTTCGACCCGCGGGGTCGAGGTCATCGACCGCATTGTCCGCGGCGAGCGCCGCGCCGAGAACCTCGTGCTGCTGCAAGACCTGTGCGAGACGATGCGTTTTGGCTCGCTCTGTGCCTTGGGTGGCTTTGTGCCGTATCCGGTGACGAGCGCGCTCACCCATTTTCCCGAAGATTTCGGCGGCGCCCCGATAAGCGCCGCCGCGGCCGCTTAGCGATGGCAAGAAGTCGAATTTTGATGTTGTCACCCCCGCGAAAGCGGGGGTCCAGGGCGACCGGTGCGTCGCCTGGCCTGGATTCCCGCTTTTGCGGGAATGACGACATAGCGAGGTAGCCACCCATGTCTCTTATCCAGGAAACCGATTACGGCACCCCGGCGTCCAAGTCGGAAAAGACGGTGTCGCTGGAGATCGATGGCTTCAAGGTCACGGTGCCCGAGGGCACCTCGATCATGCGTGCGGCGATGGAGATCGGCATCAAGGTGCCGAAACTGTGCGCCTATGACATGGTCGAGAGTTTCGGCTCGTGCCGGTTGTGCCTCGTCGAGATCGAGGGCCGCAACGGCACCCCCGCGTCGTGCACGACGCCGGTCGCCGAGGGTATCAAGGTCACGACGCAGAACCAGCGTTTGGGGCGCATCCGGCGCAACGTCATGGAGCTCTATATCTCCGACCATCCGCTCGACTGTCTGACCTGCGCCGCCAACGGTAATTGCGAGCTGCAGGACATGGCCGGCGCGGTGGGGTTGCGCGAGGTGCGCTACGGCCATGAGGGCAAGAACCATCTCGGCCAGCAAAAGGACGCCTCGAACCCGTATTTCACCTTCGATCCATCGAAGTGCATCGTCTGCTCGCGCTGCGTGCGCGCCTGCGAGGAGGTGCAGGGCACTTTCGCGCTGACCATCGACGGGCGCGGTTTTGCCAGCCATGTCGCGGCCGGCATGGACGAGGGCTTCCTTGCCTCCGAATGCGTCTCGTGCGGCGCCTGCGTGCAGGCCTGCCCGACCGCGACCTTGATGGAAAAATCGGTCATCGAGATCGGTCAGCCCGAGCACTCGAAGGTCACGATCTGCGCTTATTGCGGGGTCGGCTGCAGCTTCAAGGCCGAGATGCGCGGCAGCGAAGTCGTGCGCATGGTCCCCTACAAGGACGGCAAGGCCAATCACGGCCATAGCTGCGTCAAAGGCCGCTTCGCCTGGGGCTACACGAACCACAAGGAGCGCATCCTCAAGCCGATGATCCGCGAGAAGATCACCGACCCGTGGCGCGAGGTGTCGTGGGACGAGGCGCTCGGCCGGGTCGCCAGCGAGTTCCGCCGCATCCAGGCGGAACACGGCACCGGCGCGATCGGCGGCATCACCTCCTCGCGCTGCACCGCCGAGGAAACCTATCTGGTGCAGAAGCTGATCCGCTCTGTATTCGGCAACAACAATGTCGATACTTGCGCCCGGGTCTGTCACTCGCCGACTGGCTACGGGCTCAGCAAGACTTTTGGCACCTCGGCCGGCACCCAAGATTTCGATTCGGTCGAAGACGTCGATGTGTTCATGGTGATCGGCGCCAACCCGACCGACGCACATCCGGTGTTCGGTTCGCGCATGAAGAAGCGGCTGCGTCAGGGCGCGCGGCTGATCGTCGTCGACCCGCGCCGTACCGACCTCGTCCGGTCACCGCACATCAAGGCCGATTACCACCTGCCGCTGCTGCCCGGCACCAACGTCGCGATGATGACGGCGATGGCGCATGTCATCGTCACCGAGGGGTTGGCCGACGAGGAATACGTCCGCGAGCGCTGTGAACTCGACGCTTTCGCCGATTGGGCCGAATTTGTCAGCCGGCCCGAGAACAGCCCTGAGGCAGTCGAAAAATACACCAAGGTGCCTGCGGCCGATGTCCGCGCCGCGGCGCGGCTTTACGCGACCGGCGGCAAGGCGGCGATCTATTACGGCCTCGGTGTCACCGAGCACAGCCAGGGCACCACCACCGTCATGGCGATGGCCAATCTGGCGATGGCGACCGGCAATATCGGCGAGCGCGGCGTCGGGGTGAACCCGCTGCGCGGCCAGAACAATTTGCAGGGCGCTTGCGACATGGGCTCGTTCCCGCACGAGCTGCCGGGCTATCGCCATATCTCCGACGCCGCAACGCGCGCGCTGTTCGAGAAGGATTGGGGCGTCTCGCTCTATGACGAGCCGGGTCTGCGCATTCCCAACATGCTCGATGCCGCCGTCGATGGCTCGTTCCGCGGCATCTACATCGAGGGTGAGGACATCCTGCAATCCGACCCCGACACGCACCATGTCGCGGCTGGGCTCGCGGCGATGGAATGCGTCGTCGTGCAGGACTTGTTCCTCAATGAAACGGCCAATTACGCGCATGTTTTCCTGCCCGGCTCGACCTTTCTCGAAAAGGACGGGACCTTTATCAATGCCGAGCGGCGTATCGGCCGGGTGCGCAAGGTTACCCCGCCGAAAAACGGCTTGGCGGATTGGGAAATCACCCAGGCGATCGCCAAGGCGATGGGCCGGGATTGGAACTACACACACCCGTCCGAGATCATGGACGAGATCGCCCGGCTGACCCCGACCTTTGCCGGCGTGTCGTATCAAAAGCTCGACGAGATGGGCTCGGTGCAGTGGCCGTGCAACGAGAAGGCGCCAGAAGGCACGCCGATCATGCATATCGGCGGCTTTGTCCGAGGCAAGGGCAATTTCCTTATTACCGAATACGTGCCGACTGACGAGCGCACCGGGCCGCGCTTCCCGCTGCTGCTCACCACCGGCCGTATTCTCAGCCAGTACAATGTCGGCGCGCAGACAAGGCGCACCGACAACACCGTCTGGCATCAGGAGGACCGGCTCGAAATCCACCCGCATGACGCCGAGCAGCGCGGTATCCGCGATGGCGATTGGGTGCGGCTGGCCAGCCGCTCGGGTGAGACCAGCCTGCGCGCCAAGATCACCGACCGTGTCGCGCCGGGGGTCGTCTACACGACCTTCCACCACCCGGACACGCAGGCCAACGTCATCACCACCGACTATTCGGACTGGGCGACCAACTGCCCCGAATACAAGGTTACGGCGGTACAGGTGTCGCCGTCGAACGGGCCTAGCCAGTGGCAGGAAGACTACGAGGCGCAGGCCCGCCAATCGCGTCGTATCGCTCCGGTAGTCCCTGGGGCCGAGGCCGCCGAGTGAGCACCAGCGTACCAATGCCGGTTCGCCGTGTCGCGCGGTCGGCGTGGCATGACGGAAACGTGCAACAAGGGGAGCGCGCGATCCCCGAGGAGACCGCGATTGCGCTGACCTACAACCGCATCACCCATGCGGTGATGATGGCGACGCCGCGCGATCTGGAAGACTTCGCGATCGGGTTCAGTCTGACCGAGGGCATCGTCGAAAGTCCGGCTGAGATCGAGACGCTCGACATCGTCCCGAGCGATGCGGGCATCGAATTGCGGATGTGGATCGCCGAGCCGCGTGGCGACGCCTTCACCGACCGGCGCCGTTACCTAGCCGGTCCGACCGGGTGCGGGCTTTGCGGTATCGAAAGCCTCGACCAGGCAATGCGAGTGCCGCCAGCGGTGAGTAGCGATCTCCACGTCTCGGCCGAGATGATCCGCACTGCGGTCGCCACTCTGCCATCCGCCCAGAAACTCAATCGTGAGACGCGGGCGGTGCATGCCGCGGCGTTCTGGGAGCCGGGGCGGGGCCTTGTCACGCTGCGGGAGGATGTCGGTCGTCACAACGCACTCGATAAGCTGGCGGGTGCGCTTGCTCGCGCGGGTATCTCGGCGGCGCGCGGTATTGTGCTACTGACCAGCCGCGTTTCGGTCGAGATGGTGCAGAAGGCCGCGATGATGGATGCGCCGATCGTCGTCGCGGTTTCGGCGCCGACGGCGCTCGCGCTGCGGACCGCCGAGGCAGCCGGCATCACTCTAGCCGCGATCGCGCGCGATGATGGGTTCGAGCTCTTCACCCACCCGCGACGCCTTGACTTGCAGGTGTCCGAGTATGTCGCCTGACAAGCTCGTCTATATGGCCAACCAGATCGGCAAGTTCTTCACCAGCCAGGGCGAAGAAACGGCCGTGCCGCTGATCACCGACCATCTCGTCAAGTTCTGGGACCCGCGCATGCGGAAGGCCATACTCGCCCATCTCGCCGAGGGCGGCAGCGGCCTCGATCCTTTGGTGCGGAAAGCCGTCGAGCATTTGCCGACCTAAGTCGAGCTTATTCGTTTTGAGGAAGTTTCTTTCAAGAGCGTAGCGTATCACCCGACCTGATACCGACCTTGCCCGGTATGATACCGCGTCGGCCAGTCGGCTCGATGTGGGCGAGGGATGATCCATGAATTTGAAAGAGGCCGTTGCCGTCGCCAAGCAACAGGTCAACGACCTGTTCGCCCCCGATGCTCCGCAGCATGTCCGTCTGGAGCAATTCCTGTATGACGATCACCTTATGGTCTGGTCGCTGACAATAGGGTTTGCGCTCCCTGACCATCCCGAGACCCGCAATTATAGGATCGTCAGAGTCTCTGAGGCCGATAAATCCGTTCTGTCCATTGGGGAGCGGTAGGCGAGACCGCGCTTTGTTCACGGAGGATGCCATGCCAAACGCATACATAATGGTGATGTATCGGTCTTCTCCGGAACCGACCTCATTCGGCCAATACGGTGAATTGGCAATCCCAGCTGTACATGCCGAGGGCGGGAGAATTCTGGCGCACGGCATGCCGGCCAAGACCTATGAAGCGGGCATGAACGAGCGCGTTACCCTCATCGAGTTCGACTCCCTGGAGCAGGCAATCAGCGCTCGTGAAAGCGCGGCCTATCTGGCTGCGCTCGCCAAGCTCGGCGATGTTGTGCGGGATGTACGGGTTATTGAAGGCTCATAGCGGCGGTAGTAGGGGAGCCGTGCGCGTTGCTGGGACCGATACGGAGCCTTTAGATCCCGCAGGTCGCGGCTCGATTAATCACGGACTATTAAGCCATCGGCGGGATTGTTTGATTTTCCGCTGAGGAGGCAAAACCCGCTGATTCCTGTATCATTTCTCGGTGAAAAAAGGCGGGCGGACGAAATTGGGGGGACGCCAGTGTTTAGGCGCATCGGGCTCGGACCAAAAATCTACTTGGTGGTTATCTTGCTGTCACTGGTGGCGGCGTCGATCAGCTATGTCGGCGTCAATGCGATGCAGACCTATAACCGCCGTGTTCACCAGTTGCAGCATTACGCTCACTCCGCGATCGTCGGCGAGCAGGTCAACGAGTTGATCCTCGCGGTCGTCATGGATTCGCGCGGGATCTACATGGCGCGGGACCATGCGGAAGCCGAGAAGTTCGCGCCGCTGATCCTGAAGAACCTCGGCGTCATGAAGCAGCAAATGGCCGAGTGGACCGATTTTGCCGAACCGGAGGACAAGGACAAGATGGACCGCGCTAACGCGCGCGCCGATGAGTTCATCAAGTTCCGCACCGAACTGGTGCGGTTGTCACGCGAAGTGACCTTGGAGGAAGCACGCGCTTATGGCGATAACGACGCCAACCGCACTAACCGTTCCGCGCTAAACCGTGAGATGGAAACATTGGCCGCGATCGGCCAGACCAACACCACAAACCTCACCAAACGGACGGAATCGTATTACGAATCGAAGCTGATCACGATGATCGTTCTGGGGATCATCGGCATCGTGCTCGCCGTCGTCGCGGTGGTGCTGGTCGTCTACCAGTTCAACAACGCAAAACGCTGGATCGTCTTGAAACTCGGTGAAACGCCAAGACACTATGAAACTTCAGCAAAACCTCACCTTTTCGCGGTCCATCTCGCCACGTGACGTTTCACGCTGTCTCGGGTATGATGTTACCCATTTGCTACCCTAGAACGGAACATGGCGGATGCCTACCATCAAATTCACGGTCCGGTCTCTGGATGCGCTAAAGTCTCCGGCGCAAGGACGTGTCGACTATTGGGATGCAGATCTGCCCGGCTTCGGTTTGAGGATCGCCGCGCTATCGCCCAAGAAGCCGGGGAATGCTCCGCGGAAAACCTGGACCCTGATGTATCGGGCGGACGGCAGTCAGTTCCGGCTCTCTCTCGGCCCTTATTCCGCTCTGTCTCTTGCCGAAGCGCGTCAGATGGCAAAAGACGCGCTACGCGAGGTCGCTCATGGTCGAAATCCCGCGGCACAGAAAAAGGCCGCTCGCCTTGCCGAGACCGTTTCTGATCTTGCCGACCTCTACATCGAGAAACACGCACGGCCGAACAAGCGGACCTGGCGAACCGACCAGCAGGTAGTCAATCGAGACATCAAGCCCGTTTGGGGCAACCGGAAGGTTGCGGATATCAAGCGACGCGATGTCATCGCCTGGGTCGATCGGTTGATGGAGCGCGGAAGGCCGATTATGGCAAACCGCACCTTTGAAGTGGCGCGCAAGATGTTCGGCTTTGCCGTAGCCCGCGACCTGATCGAGGCGAGCCCCTTCTTCGGCGTCGCCAAACCCGCTCCCGAGCGACAGCGCGAGCGCGTCCTCTCGGAAGACGAAATTCGCCTGGTTTGGGGCGGGATCGAATCCGAGCCACCGACACTTTCGGAGATCATGAAATTGAGACTGCTGACCGCGCAACGAGGCGGCGAGGTTGCTTCGATGCGGTGGCGGGACATTGATTTCAACACAGGATGGTGGACCATTCCCGCGGAGATGAACAAAAGCAATCGCACTCACCGCGTGCCTCTTTCGCCCCCGGTGCTGGCGATCCTCGCAGCGCTCCAGCAATCGCCCGTGCACCCAGAATTGGTGTTCCCCGGCAAACAAAGGCATCGAGTCCCGGTCCTTTGGCGCTCAGGCGACCGTGTACGAAGTGTCTCGGGCGTGGATTTCGTGCCACACGACCTGCGACGCACTGCGGCTAGTCATATGGCGGCAATGGGGATCGGCAGACTGACCATCGGCAAGATACTGAACCACGCCGACCCGAGCATCACGTCGGTTTACGACCGCCACAGTTACGATGGCGAGAAACGGGCCGCGCTCGATGCCTGGGCCGCCCGACTTGAAGAGATTATTGGCGACCGGCAGGAGCCTCGCAATGTGGCGCCGCTACGCGCAAGTGCCTGAGCCCCAGAGACTGCGTTGTTCGCGGCGGACATAATAATGCAACAGGCGAGGCCGAACTCCCGTTGGAGCGAAGAACAAATCTTGCAAGAGTTGCATGATGTCGTCGATCGGCTTTTCCAAGGAGTTAAAGATAAAGACCAAAAAGCGGAGGATTTAAGAGATTATACTCGTATCATAGGGCGCGCTATCCGACGTGGGTTCTTTAATCTTCCTGAGGTTAAGGAATATGTCGCCGGTCAGCGATCTGTTAATAATTCTGACGAGTTACGAAAATTCAAGATTGGACTAGAACGCGATCTCATTGGAGAAATTGACGCAGCTGATGTTTGGATTAATTTCGTAGCTGTAGATTTATATAAGTCTGGTTATTCATTTGGAGAAATTCACCGTGCGCTGAAGCAGCTGGTAAATGCCCCGGACTTCCCGGGTTCGAGTTTTATTAATAATGGCGAATGCTGGCTTGTTCGTGGAGATCATGCCCGCGCCGAACTCAAAAAAGCAATTCGTCGCCGAATACGCACAGAACAGAACCTCCATAAGCGAATACTAAGTCATGAGCCAGAGCCGACCACGGGGTCCAATCGCTCCCTCAACCGTCACGATCGCCAAGTGGAAGAAATCATCCGCAGGCGACGGGCGCAATTTTCTTTGAAGTACTGAATTACAACAGAAAATAATCTCTCAACCAAATCTGTCCCGTTTCGGAGACGGCCCTCAGATTTGGAATAGAGACCTCCTGCGACGGCCTAGCGCCGCATAGGGCGCGACAGGCCGCCTCGCAGCGAGGTGGCGATGCACGATCGTATTCTTCGTGAACCCGAAGTTAAACGGCTCACCGGTCTTAGCCGCACGACGCGGTGGCGGCTCGAACGCAAAGTCAAATTTCCCCAGCGGCTGCAGCTATCAGAAAACGCGGTCGGCTGGCTCGACAGCGAAATCCGCCTGTGGATCGAGAGCCGTACCGCCCGGCGCCGTGAAGTACTGCCGGGCGCAGGTCTGCCTGATATTCAACCGAGGCAAGCCAGGCTGCGTAAAGACCGGCCGGGTGAGCGTCATCACAACATCGCCCGCCGCCTATCTCGCCACCAAAGCAGCAGAGTTTCAAACAACCTGAACCACCAAGGCTGCTAGAGCAGGGCAGCGGTGACGGCATGGGCGCCGCCGACAAGGTCACGCTGCTGACTGCCCTCGATGGTCGGCTGCTGGCTAAACGAATTTCGCGGCCGGCGGGGGGTGGCCCGCCTAAGATCCAGGCATTCGATCGCGCCAAGTATTTCCGCGTCGACGAGATCGAGGTCGCCGACATCTTCGAAGTTCGCGATCTCATCCAGAGGATCGCGGGCCTGCGGCGGGTGGGCATCGTCCGCGGCCGACCCGCCGAGGGCATCGACCGGCAGCGGGCTCTCCGGCGGTCACGGCCGCGCAGCGAAAATGGGACGATCATACCCGCGACCCTCGCCCTGGCGGCGCGACGTCTGGTGCCGATCGACGTCGATAGTCTCCCGTGCCCGCCCTGGCTCAATGTGCTCGACGACCCCGACCACGCTGTCGAGTACGCTGTCAGTCACCTACCCGCCGAATTTCACGGCGCGACCGTTTGCTGGCAGTTCACATCGAGCCAGGGGGTCAAGCCCGGTCTCAATCTGCGCCTGCTCTATTGGGTGGATCGGCTCGCGTCAGATGGTGAGTTGCGGCAGTTGTTCCAAGACTACCCCGTCGATCTTGCTATCTATTCACCCACGCAACTGATCTACACGGCGAGCCCGATCTTTGAGGACACGCCCGACCCGGTGCCGCACCGGATCGGGTTGTGGCGCGGCGACCGCGACGAGGTCACGCTACGGGCTTTCGTCGAGAGATCGCAGGCTGGAGCCGCCTGTAGCGGGCGCTCTTCGTTTTCCGGCGAGCCGGGCCGCCATTACGCGGAGCACCGGGCCGACATCGGCGACCACGAAAGCGGCCGCGGTTTTCACGGCCCGATCGGCAGTGCGATTTACCGATTTTACTACGATCGCGGCGCCCGCGCCGACGCCCAATGGCTGCGATCCGATCTTGAGGTCGCCATCCGCTCGGCGAAGCGCGACCCGGCAAAACACGATGACGCATATGTCGAGCGTCGCGTCGCCGACCTCGACCCATGGATAGAGTGGACGCGGCAGCGCGAGGAGCAAAAGGCGGACGCGAAGTCCCGACCGATCGAGCCGACCTATCCAGCGCCGATGGCATCGGTCGAGGAGGCTCGCGCCGTCCTCGCCGCGACTGTGCGCGAGTTCGCGAACGAGGTCCGCACGCACTGGTCCGGGTCAAGCGAATGAAAGCCGACGGCAGCGACGACAACACCCCCGAGCCGCCGCCGGTCCGCGGCAGTTCGGTCGGTGTCGGCATTGGCAAGACCAACACAGCGCGCAAGGAGCTGGTCGCGCCGTTGACCGCCGGGGGGCTGCCCGTCGTCGTCGCCGTCCCGCGGCACAAGCTTGGCGACGAGTTTGTCCGCGACCTGGTACAGGACGGCGGCACGGGCAGGGTTTATCGCGGGCGGACAGCCGACGACCCGGACGCGCCCGGCGAAAAAATGTGCCGCGAGCACGAGCGCACCACAGCGATTTATAACGCACTCGGCGATATCGGGCGGAACGCCTGCGGCAGCCGCGACGGCGCTCATCAATGTGAGTTTTTCAACATCTGCGGCTACCGGAGGCAAATGCAGGCGGCGCCTCAGACTTGGGTCGTGCCGCATCAGCTTTTGTTTCATCCGCGTCCAAAATTCATCCCGGCGCCGGCCGCGCTCGTCATCGATGAGTCCTTCTATGGCGCCTCGCTGCACGGCACAGACCGACCGATTTGGGTGGATTTGGCCGTGCTCTTGGGCGACCGCACGGTGCCGAAGCAAAAAAACGCCTATTCCCTCTACGCGACCGTGGATCTGAGGGCGGTCTCACGCCGGGTCTATGACGCGATCACGGCATACGAGGATGGCTGGGTGCCGCTTGAGGCGCTGATCGCGGCGGGATTGACCGCCGACGACTTGCGCGACGCGCAAAAACTCGAATGGCGCAGGAAGCTCGATATCGCCGAGGTGCGACCGGGCATGCCGCAGCACGAGGCACTGGCGGCATGCAAGCGGATCGCCTCGCACAATCAAACGGTTACCCGGCTGGCGCGGTTATGGCTGCTGCTCGCGCTACAGATGGAAGCGGGGCATGAGCGGTCACCCTGGCTGCATTTCCAGTACGAAGCGCCGCTGCGCGACGACGATGTCGGACCTGGCGTGCGGATGACCTGGCGCTCGGATATCCACCCCGGCTGGTGCGCTCCGACCCTGTTACTCGACGCCACGCAGCAGCCGGTTATCGACCGTGTCTTTTTTCCGCTGATGGGGCAGCCGACCCGGATTGACGCGCCGATGTCGTCGCACGTCCACGTGCGCCAGATCACCGACCGGGCGATGTCGAATGCCATGCTCGTCGAGAGCGAGGCTGCCGATGAGAAACACAACAAGGCCCGCCGGAACAACATCGAACGGCTGCGGTGGCTAATCGAGGTGCGAGCTGCCGATGTCGCGCTTAAGCGCGGGGTCGTCATCTGTCAACAGAATGTCGAGCGGGCGCTGAAGGATGGGTCGCTGCCCGAGAATATCGAGGTCACGCATTTCAATTCGATCCGCGGATTGAACGCCTGGTCGGAAGTCGCGCTGCTGATAGTCGTGGGCCGCACCGAGCCGTCGCCACGCACAGTCGAGCTGATCGCTCGGGCGCTATTCGGGGTCGATGTCGAGGAGATCCCAGCCGACGCCGACGGCAATGTCCGCTATCACCGCGTCGTCCGCGGCATTCGCATGCGCGACGGCACCGGCCGCCGCGTCGAGGCAGCCAACATCCCGACCCGCGGGTCGAGGCGATAAGGCATGCCATCTGCGAAAGCGAGCTGGTGCAGACGATCGGGCGCGGGCGCGGCGTTAATCGTACCGAGGCCAATCCGCTCCAAATCGACATCCTGACCAACGTGTGCATTCCCGGCATCGAGGTCGACGAGGTCACGACCTGGGACAAGATCCAGCCGAGCGCCGTCGAGGTCATGCGAGCCCGTGGCGCAGTACCCCTCGGCTATGCTGACATGCGCGCGGCGTACGCGGATTTGTTCCCGAGCGCAGAGGCCGCCCGGAAGGCGCTCGCGAGAGAAAACCCCGGACAAACGTCTATTAGAGAGTTCCTAATAGACGTTTGTCCGGGGTTTCTAGGTGTCTCCTACAGGAGGCGCGGTTCAAAAGGACCGGCCGG
>Ga0206907_1015_pt1 | contig 27677 bp, 39 predicted proteins | sample Alteio_BWOrgHeat_80_FD_152951 | JGI IMG/M metagenome (GOLD analysis project Ga0206907, IMG submission 152951) | Enriched cells from forest soil in Barre Woods Harvard Forest LTER site, Petersham, Massachusetts, United States -... | ecosystem: Environmental > Terrestrial > Soil > Temperate forest >...
ATTAATGCTCCTGAGGTGTGAACGCGCTCACTGCTTTTGAGCCTGTACTTGGCCAGACTAGTTTCGACAGCCGGGCTTGCGGACCATGACTCGTATGTGCGCAGTTCCGCCGCAGCTAGGCTGCGATGAGCCGCACGAGTACGACTCAACACTGTCCACAGGTACCGCTCCTAACGGTGTAGCTCTCGGGGTCTGACCAATGCCAGACGTAGAGACTTACGATCCTACACTGAAACCGCGAGATGGCGGGGAATACCTATGGTTCGTTTGGCAGGTCATGTCGGACGTATACGCTCTTGTCGATTTCTTATCAGGTCGCGCAAAACCCTCGCTAGCTTCACCCCATTATAGACGGCACAACGGGTCATTTAACCATCGCAGTCCTGACTCTGCGGGGAATTCGACGCCTCCAGCGAAAGAGAACCAGCTTGAAAGAGACCGGATCGAGGCTGATCTGGAACACCCGACGGCCTTGATCCAGCGCGCAATGGAAATCGGAAGATCGCTCGGTGATGGCAGCGTCGACGCTGCTGATGCAGCCTTTCTTGTGAGTGCGCGAGACCTACTGAATGTGCGGGCTGCGCCAGCCACAGGTAGCTCGATCGTGTTCACTCTACTAGTCATCAGCAAAATACATCCGCGAGGTGTAAGGGCCGGCTCTCCCGCAAATCGTTCCCACTTCATCTACGCGAACGAGCACCTTGAGGACGCAGCCTCCAAGCTCGCAACCTTTGTGCGGCGGGCATTGATGGGGATGTTAATCCTCCTGCTCTTTACCCTTGCTCTATCAGCCTATGTTGCTTGGGGCAAACTGCTTTTGGATACTCGGGATGCAGTACTACGTGATTTCGGCGCAAATGAATCTGTCTTCGCGGCTCAGATGACACAAATTGCCTCAAACTCCTTAGAGAAAGGAGTTTCGGCAGCTGCTCTGTGCGGAGCCGACCATCGCACTTTTGTTATCGACCAAGCTTGTAGGCAGCTCGATGAGCTAAAAGAAAGACATGATGGCGTCGCAGCCCACATTCGCAGTTGGGATTTATTTCAAGAAGACTCTGACGTAGGCGCCGTCCAGCACGTCGCAGTCACAGTTGGAGTGATCGGAAACTATCTGCTGCCAGTTTTATATGGCGCTCTGGGTGCGATGGGGTCGATGTTGCAGCAGTTCAACAAACGCCTGGCCGAACGGCTTCTGACACCGCGTGACCGTCGTGCGGCCCACATCCGAGTGATGCTTGGAGTCATGATGGGTGCATGCATTGGACTGTTTTTCAATAGTTCCGCCGGTCCCGCCCAAGCGACTGGCCTCGGCGGAGCAGCCGTAACGCTTTCCGCATCCGCGATAGCTTTTCTTGCAGGTTATGGCGTTGAACCCGTGTTTAGAACACTCGATGCCTTGATCAGTCACTTCTTCAGTTTGGGTGGGATTAAGGATGCCAATGATGGTCCACAACACATTGCCGACAGAAGTAGCTGAGTACATCCGGGCGGCCAGCAACAAACGAAGCGCCGCGATGGCCGTCGGGATTATCTGGAACAGATGTTGGGCTCACTTGCTCGCCCCCGACGCCGACGCGAGGCCGAGGAGCCGGGAGTTGGCGATGATGTCCAGCTCGTCTTGCGACAGGGCTGTTCCTGCATCAGATCCATCCGAACTCAGTACCCCCAGCATCAGCGTCTTGGATCGCGCGTTGTCTCTCAGGCCAAACGCATGCCCGATCTCGTGTTCGAGGACACCGCGACCACCCTTGGTTTTCGACAGGAGTGCCTGATTGGCCGTCTGGCTGACGAAGATGATCGGATCGATCAGATCGTCGACCCTCAAGCAGATGCCACCTTCGAGGCCAGGCGGGTCGAATTCGGGCACGTAGAACACATGGAGCCCGCCCAGGTCGGTCCAGTTCCTTACGGCAGACCACACCTCCGCGGTGAACATCCCGCTCTTGTCCTGCACCGTCATGGGGCGCTCCACGTTGCTCCCCTTGCCGGCTGGCAGGTTGTGGTCGAACTCCTTCGGCCCGCCGGCGATCGCGAGCTTGCCGTCAGTGCCGAGGATGGCCTGCGTCTGACTCCGGCTCAGCGTGTGCTTAACGAGCTTGAAGGTCAGAGGCACGCTGGCGAACACTTTCTGGGCTCGATGGAAGTCCTTCGCCGTGGTGTCCGTGACACCGTTTACCACCGTCACCCAAACATCGATCGAAGGCATCTCTCGCTCCTGTATCGCGTGCTCAGCGCAGGGCGCAGTCCGAGGTTCGCGAGCAACGACGCCCCGCTGGGACAGCGCGTCAGCCCTTATCCTGGCGAGCTACGCCACGCTGTGACGCGCCACACAGACCGTGATGTGGTCTCGAGGAAGTTACCTAGGCACTTACTTCAGCAGAGCGGCCGCTTGTTCTCCGTCAGCGGTGCAGGGTCCGGTAAAGCAGCGCCAACACTGCATCGTCTAACTTATCGCTATCAATGTTCACTGCCGATCTCCCTAGCCACCCGACGGATCGTCGGAGATGCCCTCCACGAACGTCAACCATGCTGATCGGCTAACCCCTGAGGCAAGCCATCGGGTCAACGCCATTCAGCTTCGCGGTCTGGATGACGCTCAACTGTCGCCCGCAAAGGCGATCAATTCGCAAATCTCCGTTGTATACACTCGTCAGTAGTTCCGATGCTTGGGGACTACTTCACCGGCATCGGCAAAGCCGCATCTTTGCGTTCTATCAAATAGACGAGCGACACACTGCCGGTTGTCCAGCGTGGCGTTCAATCCGGCACGCATATAATGAAGCGATGAGTTCAACGCATGCGCGGCGATTCAATCTCAAGGACTCACTGACCAACCAGCAGGTTGGCGACTTCTGAGTTACCTCTTGAGAGTATTGGTGCCTGTCATCCAGAAGGTTGCAGGTGTTAACTCCTGCAAGATTTATTCTGGGATCGTGCCGACATTCGGTTAGTGATGGATATGGACCATGCCCCGCCACCAAATGCGCTGAGTTATCGCAGCGGCCTCTGCGCAATGTGATGTATCCAGGTGCCTAATCTACATTATCATGATTGTAAACGAAAGCATGGGGAAACTCAGCAATGACCCTGAAGCGCACCCTCCTGGCCGCGACCATCGCATCTTCGATGTCGGGTGTGGCGGCGGCCCAGATGCCGCTGCCATCCTTGGAACCAGCACCACCGCTCACCGGGCTCTATATCGGAGCTGGGGCCGGATTCAATTGGCTGCAGAACCAACATCTAATCAACGCCGCCGGCACGGCGGCAAACCCAGCCGTGCAATCACACTTTGGGTGGGCCGCCGTCGGTAGCATCGGTTGGGCGCTGCCTTATGGTCTGCGCGTTGAGATCGAAGGCGACTACCGCAACAACCAATTCTCGCATGGCCGCGACTTCGGCTTCCCGGCTGGTGCAGGCGGCAGGGAGATGAAGTACGGCCCGATGGTCAACGTGCTGTACGATTTTTCCAATCTGTTGGCACAGACCACCGGCCTGACGGTGCCCTACTTCTCACCCTATATCGGCGTCGGCGCCGGCTATCAGTGGGCACATCTGAGTGGGTTCAGTGCATCCGGGCCCACAGGGTTCCCCCACATCGCCTCCGATGACACCTACGGCGCAATTGCTTATCAGTTCATTCTGGGTGGTGCTGTGCCAATCCCCTCGGTGCGCGGCTTGGCGATGACTGTCGAGTATCGCTTCTTCGGCGTCGGCTCACGCAAGTACAATGTTGCCACACAGCTTGCTCCTGGCACACCGGTCGCATTCGGCACCGCCAAGCTCGGCAATGACTTCAATCATTCCGTGATGATTGGTCTGCGTTACAACTTCGGAGCCGCTCCGCCGCCGCCGCCGCCGGCCGCCGTGGTTCCGGCGCAGGCTCCGGCGCGTTCCTACCTGGTGTTCTTCGACTGGGACAAGGCGACGCTCACCGATCGTGCGCGCCAGATCATCCGTGAGGCCGCCGACAATTCGACCAAGGTGCAGTACACGCGGATCGAGGTAAACGGCTATACCGACACCTCGGGCACGCCCCGGTACAACCAGGGCCTGTCGGTCCGTCGTGCCACCGCAGTTCAGGCCGAACTGGTCAAGGACGGCGTGCCGCAGAACGCTATCACGATCCAGGGCTTCGGCGACACGCATCTGCTGGTGCCGACTGGCCCAGGAGTTCGCGAGCCGCAGAACCGTCGCGTCGAGATCATCATCCGCTGACACTCGGCGGCTGGTTAACGACGACAAGGGATGGGGGCGCCGCGAGGCGCCCCTTTTCGTCAGTGCCTGAGGAGGACGGAGAAAATGCGGCTTCGTAGCGTGGCGCTGGCAACGGCGCTCCTGGCCGTGCCATTGGCTGCCAGGGCGCAGCCGATCCAGGGACTCTATATCGGCGCCGGCGCCGGCTTTTATTGGCCTAATGACATCAGCGTCTCGACCGCGGTCCCCGGCAGTCCGCATCCGCGAATAGATCCGTCACTCGGCTTTGCCGGACTTGGCAGCGTCGGCTACGGCCTGGGCAACGGCTTCCGCTTCGAAGTGGAAGGCAATTACCGCCAGGCCAACATTTCGCGCGGCCAGGGCCCGGCAGCACCGAGCTTCAGCGGCAGCCTGCACACTTATGGTGTGATGGCCAACGCATTGTTCGACATGGATATCGGCGTGCCCTGGCTGTATCCGTATCTCGGCGGCGGCCTCGGTTATGCCTGGACCGGCCTGCATAACTTCAAGGTGACGCCATCCGTCCCGCCGCTCGGCGTGGTCACCTCGAATGACACCCAAGGGTCCTTCGCCTACCAGATCATCACCGGCCTGGCATTCCCGATGCCGAACCTGCCGGGCCTGTCGCTCACCGCCGAATACCGGTTCGTCGGCACGTCCGGCAACCACTCGTACTCTGCGACGATTACACCGCCCGGTGGTGGGTTCCCGATGAAGCTGGGACCGCAGTACAGCAACAACTTCCTGTTCGGCGTGCGCTATGCGTTCAACGTTGCGCCACCGCCACCGCCGCCCGCTGCTGCCGCGGTCCCCGCCCAGGCGCCGGCCCGCTCCTACCTGGTGTTCTTCGACTGGGATAAATCGACGCTCACCGACCGCGCGCGCCAGATCATCAAGGAAGCTGCCGACAACTCGACCAAGGTGCAGTACACCCGGATTGAAGTGAACGGCTACACCGATACCTCCGGCACGCATCAATACAACCAGGGCCTGTCCGTGCGACGCGCGCAGGCGGTGCAGGCCGAACTCGTCAAGGACGGTGTGCCGAAGAATGCCATCACCATCCAGGGCTTCGGCGACACGCATCTGCTGGTGCCGACTGGCCCCGGTGTGCGTGAGCCGCAGAACCGTCGTGTGGAGATTATTATTCGCTGAGATTTGGCCGCTCGCCGCTCTCATCCTGCAACTGGCGGCGAAGTCCGTTCGCGCGCCGCTTTGGCGGTGTCAGTCAACATGAGCTTGATGCTCAGTAACAACTTTGCGCCGGCTGTTGTGCGCCGGATCACGATGCAGCGACGGTCCAGTGGGTCTGCCTTACGGTGCACAAGGTCGAGTTCGGACAGACGATCCAGCGCACGAGTGATCACAGGCTGTGATGCGTTGAGCTTCCAACAAAGATCACGAAGTGTCTGCACATCATCCATTAGATAGCAGGTGATGAATACGCCCAACTGACGCGTCGTTAGCTCGGGACCCTCCCGGCGAACCAGCGCAAAGGCGGTCTGTCGGAGTACATCGGATTTCTGATCGCCTGATAAAAAATGCATCTCTAGGCAGGCCCCAATCAATCACCTGCGATGCTGCCCTGGCACTTGCATGCCAACGAATCACATTCGGGGGACGAATGGGCCAGCCGCGACCATTTGCGCGTGAGCATCGATTACCCCGCCCAGGCTTTATCAAGTGAGGTACCCCAATCAGTCGAAATGAGGCCCGGCGGGCTGCGGGATGCGACAATCGCATGATACAGGTGTATGGACCTGGACGCGGTCAGCGTGAGCAATCCGGCAGCAGGGCGAGGTTTTTGTTCCCAATGCGGCGCCGCATCGTCGTTCCTGTCTAACCTAGACCAAATGCCGTAGTGAGACTGTGGGTTGTGAATATGCCGAACCATTCGTATGGGGTAATTTTTCGCCGGCTCGTTAGGCGTGCCCCTATGACGCGGGATATACGAGACGCCGCCGCGCAATCTCCGGGTTCACATGCCTCGCCCTATCCGCGCAGTCGAACCGCCAGCGGCGTTGCCCACCTGAGTCACGTGGTAGCCGCCCTTTTTCGTTCCGATCAGGTAGCGGCAGTCTCCGCTTGGTCAGGTGCGCGAAGAGACGTGCCTCACAGCGCGGTCCCCAGCCGTCCACGTTGCTGTTGCAGCATTTGTCGGTTACCTGGGGAAATCATCCGCGATGACATCGAGAGGCGGGTCGGCCGATCTTCCGTGTCATACAGTTCGATGGCAGAGGCTTACGAGCACGGGGCAATTGAGATCACGCGCCGCAGGCAACCGGCACAATAGATCACAGCGAAGCCCGCCCTGTTCGTGCGCGGCTATCGCTTGCACTGCCGCCTGCGCATGGCGTCGGCCATCGCGCGGGCTGTCTGCGCTATTACAGCCGCCTCTCCAGCTCGCGAGCGTTGTGTCGAGGTGACGCGATGCGTCGTCTCTGGCTGCCGCCCTCAAGCGGGCATTGAAAATACTGTGCCTCGTATAAGTCGGCCCTGTTACGCGGGGCGCCCTGCCGCTATCACTCGACGTGAAAAAAGAATGGATTCGCAATGTCAGTCAAGCCGGCTAGGAGCTCGTCCAAGGGAACCGATGAAACGTCAGAGGGCATGCGCACGCTGTTCGGTGCAAACTTTCGCCGAGGCCGCCAGAAGGCCAAGCTGACCCAAACTGACGTGCAAGAGCTAACCGGGATCCGACAACACTACATCTCCGAGGTCGAGAACGGCTTGCACAACCTAACCCTCGGCACGATGATAACTCTCGCACAGGCGGTCGGCACCGACGTGCGTGCCCTTCTGAAGCACCCGCCGAAGAGACGGTAGCGTCAGTTCCATCACGCATGTGAGAAGTATCCCGTAGACTGTATATTGCGCTTGTGGCGCCGAGTCGTGCGGTCTGAGACCCTCACGCGACTAATTCCACCAGGACTGCCCACACTGACACCAAACTGAAGTCGATCGTGCGGCTCACCATATGCCATCGGGCTTCAGAGGACCAAGCGGTGCTTTAAAGATTCTGATCCGCGACCAATTCCGAGCCCGCACGGTGAAACCGGAGCAGGATCATGTGGCTAAGGTATCTATCGGTTGGCATGCGCGGCTGGAGCCAACGGCTCGGCAAGTGACGTGGCGCGTACCGCCCAGTTGACGCCGAGTCCCTGCCGGGCCGCAACGCCAGCAACATTCCCGCAACCTTCCCGTGCCAGACTCCCGCTGCCTCGATTTCTTCGCGCACTGAACAGAGGCTGGCGGCTCGCGCCCCCTCCAACTGCGGGCCGCTACCTTTCTCCTGACACACGGCACTAGGACAAGCTCCTACGCGTCGGGCTGGATGCGCTCGGCCTTCAGCAGATCCGGTAGCCTAGCAATGTTCACCGCGATCCGCCGCGCCTCATCAACGGTCATCTTGTTCGCGCTGGCGCCCTGTGGGTTATCGTCGCCATACGTGTAGGCCAATGCGAAGCCGGTGGCGTCTTGCACCTGCCACCGTTGCGAGGTGCTGCTCGATTCTGTCCAAGCAGTCCGCAATGTGTTCCGCCGCGTGTGTCTGACGGGCACCTCCGCCTTCATTCGTTGCGGGCTGCCACGGCTTGCGCGGTGGCTGAGGTGACGAGGTGGTTGACATGATCCGTTTCTCCTTGGCCATTGCGCGGACACGAGCTGGTGGCGCCGACGGCGGATGTGGTGTCGGGAACCGGCCACATTCCGATCTTTCAGTCGGTGACCTTCACATAGCGGTGCTGACGCACGTTCCTTACTCTGGGAGCGACCACCTGGTAGTCCGAGGTCACCGGCCGTAGCAGATTGATCGCCGACTGCAAGCGCCGCCACGTCGGCCGGGCTGCGGAACGATGTTGGCGCGGCCGGTCCATGACGCATGCAACGTCAACGGTGCCCGGCCCGCGATTGAGCGGAAAAACCCGCGGGTGACACCGGGCTGGCGCGATGGGTGGGCGAAGACGTGTGTACGTGCAAGGCACTCCAATAAGATATAAGATCACCCGGTGGTGGGAGGATTGGCTCGCGCTGCTATCTCGTATAGCCATCCTTCAATTATTCGGCCTATGAAGTTTTGGGCCGCGTCCAACATCATAGACCCCTTCGAGTCGTCTTTGGGATGCCGATAGAGTGCGACGGTCGCTTTGTATGAATCCATCTCGGATTTCGTCACCCAACCGCGCTGTACCACCTTTTCATATCCGTTCTTTTTTCGCTGGGGATCGTTTGCGTTTAAATCGTCCCGTATAATTTCAAACACTCGGCAAAGGCCCAGCCAGTCGTCGGACTGCGCCAAGGTTCTTAGCACCTGGATTACCTGAGGGTACTTGGTACCATATCGAAGGGCGAAGACGACTACAGACTTCTCGAAGGTCTCCTTGACCCGGCCTTCTTCAATGAAGTGCGTGTAATGCCTACTAACAGACAAATGTACCCTGATAGCCGGGAATTTTTCACTGGTCCCGTCAGCGTAGATAGCAACAACAGACAGCAAATTCAGATTACCTGGGCCTTCTTTGATTTTTGCCGCTCCGGAGAGGATTTGGACCAATCTAAGAGCTTCTTGTGCAATGTCCTCATGGTTCTCGCCGACGAACAGGCTCGATGACAATTTCGCCCTGTCGGGACCCTCTGAAGGCATCGCTTCCAGCTTTGGATCTTCCATGGCGCTATAGTGGTCCAAGTATGACCGGAGCGCGCCAGCGTACACTATCGCATACCAGGATTGCGCTATCCCTTTTTCGTCAGTCATGGATTGACCCCCATGCCTCGGAGAACTGAATTGACTCCTTACCTGGGTTTCATTGAGCGCGTATAGCGAGCAAGGCACATCTATCGGCTATCTGATTGCCTGGGGCGCCACCCGGCGTCGAATGCGCCTGCCTCGGCGGCCCCTTCATGGCGGGGAGAGCCCGTCATGGCAAGTGTAGTCCGCCGCCGCGCTCGCACCATCGATGGTCTCACCATCAAGCAGGTTCTCATACGTGATCGCGCGATCGCTGCCGCCCTGCCCACCAGATCGCGGACGCTGATCGTGGTCACTGGCGACAAGCTGGTTATGGTCGAGCCCTGGCCAGCCGGACCATGCGCACCCGTTGCGCCGGCCGGCCCTGCGGTCCTGGCGGCCCGACAAGCCTTGCATGCCCTTGCGGCCCAGGCGGGCCCTGGACCCCCTTCCGCCCGGCCGACCTTCCCGCCCGTCCACCGTGCCCAACTGCCCGAGTAACCAGTCCGCCAACAACGCTCCCGGCGCGCGCCGCGTGTCGGTCGTGCCGTCGGTGTTGGTCTGATCAAGCGGAAATTGATCCGTTGCAGAGATCGTCTCGGCCTGTCTAAGCTCTCCGATATAGGGCATTGAGGCTCCTGCAATATTGCGGAAGGTTGTGTGGAGCGCGGCCAATGTCCACTACGTGGCGCCAGGTGTCGGTCGGGGGGATAATGCTTGAGTCGATTCGTCGAGGACTGCGAGCGGCAGTGGTGTTCTTAGTTCACCTCATTCTTGGCGGCGTAATTGCTCTCGGACTAAGGGGTTTCCTGAGCGTATGGACGTTGCTGTTTGATGGCCACGAGCCGAAAGTCGCGGGGCTCTTCCCTATGGTATATATTTTGGAAATCGGCGATGCTTGCATCCTGGCGGTGTTCGTTGTCTTTGGTACGGTTGAGGCCGTGAAGGCATTTACAACCGCTCACTGAGGGAGACTTATCACGTGGTTCGGTTGCGCCGACTTTGGGAGGACATGCTAGTCTATCCGGAGCAGCCATCGAATTTTGCCGCTTCGCTGCTGCCCATCCACACTCGTGCATGGCTGGTGCGAACGATCCTCATATACTTCACGACGGGTGTTTTGACGGCCAGCGCCGCCGCCGTTTCGATGTACCTTGCGCCTAACTGGTGGAGCAATCCCACGACTGTACCGACGAACACCCTTGTGCCGACATTATATATTGATAAAATAAGAGATGAATTGAAGCACCGAAGCAATATTCCCACTTCGCCCGATACAAGCGGCCTAATGAGCATGAATATTCCCGATATGGTTGCGATATCATCTGAAGAAAGTGTCTTTTTCTCTGTATCGGCCGAGAGCGTGAGAGAACGCCAAGAGATTTGGGCGACCAAGTTCTACACCGCCGCCCTTGGACAATTTGAGGTTGCTTCGAGGATGAGCTTAGAAGGTGTTTACGCCTTTTCCAGTGCGGGAGAGAAGATAGGATTCTACCAGTTCGATCTTGACACGAGGGCTGATTCCACGAGGAGCGGAATATTTACGAGAGCTTTCCGCTATCTTATTTATTCTCGGAATAATCCTGATTCTACCTGCCGATTGCTCGTGCCGACCATTAATATATCGATAGAGCGAGACAACCACATTACTTTTGCTCATCTCAACGATGATAACTCGTTGTTGCTGTATTTTGCTGGTCACGGCAACAATCTTGATGAACGCCGTGGCGAATGGAAGCTTGGAAATGCAACTGATGTGTTGACTGATGATCTGCACAGTAGCTGCTTTAATATCAGGATTCGGAGCCTTCAGAAGGACTAGCTTTCTACGCTGGCGCAACTTTGAGAATTCGCCATCCTCGCCATTTCTGTGCAGGCGAAATCCACCTCATGCAGTGCTGGAGTTGTCCGGGTTCTCGCAATGCGGAACGAGAACATGGTTTGGTCTGGGGCGTAATAGAAGAACGCTGCCAGACTCCACCTCAAGGGGTGCGCCTTCGCGCGCGGTGGCAGCACTGGACGACGCACCGTCGGCCGGCAGCGCCGAATGCGCAACAGGATGCGCTTCGCTACGCGTCGGCCGTTTCCTGGTCTCCTCCGCCGGTGGTGCCGGGGCTGCCACCGAAGCGACGGGCGACGCCCGCGATCGCCTGGCCGAGCGTGAGGACCGCGCCGGCGTCGGGATTGGCAGCGGCGCCGGGCTGCGCCGCCGCGATCGGCACCACCACGGAACCACCCGTCGGAATTGTCGCGCTCGCCGTCGTGGTGAACAGCGTCGTCTTATCCTCGACCAGCAACGGCAACCCAAAACGGGATGGGCAGCGGCAGATCGGAGAACGGTACCGCACCGCGCGCCGCCGTGATCTCCAGGTGGTCGGCGCGTAACACCACCTGTTGCCCCGCCTGGTCGCTGAAACCGAACTCGCCTGCCTTCAGGTCCGCGAGGCGCGTGCCCGGATCATCGACCAGTCGCGGCGGCAGTCGACCCCGAACAGCAGCACGTCGTCGCCCAACGGCACCGCCGACATGCCAGGCGGCAACAGCAGCTCGACGCCTTCCTTCACCTCGCCGCGCAACACCGCCGCCTGGAGGACTACGCGCTACCAAGCCGTACCGCGGCACCTTGCCCCGGGTGACCATGACCGAGGCGACCTAGCGCACCGCCTCGTGCACCGCTTCCATCATGGCGTATTCGACATCGTTGCCAGTTCGGTTGCTGGCATACCGTTCGGCAGTGGCATATCGTGCTCACGCGAGACAAGGAGTACGTCGGTGTCCAAGACATGGACCAGAACGGAAGCGTTCGGGCATTTTGGTGTGACTCTGACAAATGTGCGATGGAGTTGGTCTGGTAGAACGCCGGATGGGAAAACGGTTGTCTTGGCGCTATGGAGCGACCGGTTCCGCCGCAAGACTGCTCCACTCCAGTACGTGGACCACAGAACTGCGCCAGACCAAACATGGATAAATCGCCCGGGCAATCGCGAGCGCCTCGATAACCTCTGATCCTCGCGAAGTCGACGAAGCGTGGCCAAAGGACAACATGATTATGCGCGTCACTGAATTGAACGAACAGACGGGCGAGTTCAGTGCTAAGATGGCGGGGACCAACTGATGCCTCGGGAATGGTGGCTGCGGTGCTTGCGCACCTGGCCGGGATCGGCCTGGTAGCCTCCGACCGGCCCGACCGTAAGTTCTGTGTGCCGCCCGCGATCAGCAGTTCCAAGTCCGGCGATAGGAAAGGGATGCGGACTGCGACCAGTTGGTTGAGCTGCCATAGCGAACCGTCCGACTGCCGCCAGCCGGGCACGATGACGCGGGTCAGCACCTTGTTCGTCATCTGTGGCGAGGACCGACCGCAGGGGCACAGCCGCTCGAGGAACGCGAAGTCGGTTTCGTGGCGTTCTATCATGGCGTCGGGGAACGGCGCGCCGACATCGGTCTTCCGCAGTGCATGGCGATCCGCCTCAACCTCGGGCGGATAGTTGTCGATGTAGCTGGTCAGCACCGGATCGCCGCCGATGGCGACGGTGCATTCCTGAAACAGCCCCAGCGAGAAGTCGCACGCCGATGCCAGGAAGCGTTCGGACACCGCGATGTTGAAATCAGTGCACACGCGATCAATCTCCGGATGACGCGGATTTCGTCCCTGCGTTCATTCCGTCGTACCGTCGGCCGTTCATTGACGCTCAGCGTGAAGGTTTCCGGCCTTATCATTCCGATGGCGCCGTCGCTTGGGGATCCAATGCTCCAGGGCTCCGCCCATATCGAGGCGCGGGGATCCCTAGCACTACAGTTGTGATTTCCGCTTGAGGTGCGCTCGTCGCGCGGCGGCTTGGTGGGCTCGTCGCCATAGCGACCACGCTATCACACAGGCTGGCTCGATGCGGTGCTGCTTGAGCCGTTGCGCTATTCGGCGGATTTCCTGGATCGACCAGCGGATGAGCGCGCCCGGTTTTTGCGGATGGGTATTTTGGTTTTTTTTGGTGTCGCTTGGTTTGCCTGATGTCTGATGGCCGCCATCATGGCAAAGGCCATCATGACGAGGGAGACATAGCGATGCCAGCCATGCCATGGGCACCCGGTGGTAAAGTAGGCAAGTTCACCATCTTCGATGTTCTGCCGTAGCAGCAAACCGCGCGTCCACAGGCCATGATTTGCTTCGTTGAACTGGTCGGCGTCAAGGTCGGCGAGTTCGAGATAGCACCAGTCATGTAGACGCGGTCCCTTCGTGCCTTCTCCTGCCGACAGACGCTTCCAATCCGATGGCTCAAGCGTATTGGCAATCTCGGCAGCCGTGCCTGCGACCAGTCGCTTCCTGCCCCAGGATCGAAACACATGGGTTGAACCGACACCAAGCACGTAGCCTTTTCCCAGGTGCCGGAGATCGCGTTCGATATCACCAACGCCATACACGCTGTCCGCGGCCACCCAGCGGAACGGCACGCCGGCCGCCGCGGCGCGCGCGATCATCAGCGCCGCCAATTGCGGCTTCGTCGCGAAGCCAACGTCCTTCGGAACAGAGGTCGCCTTCAGGCGTAACGGATCGTCGGTCCAGCGCTTCGGCAAATAGAGCGCCCGATCAATGAATGCATGCCCGTGGCGCGATGCATACGTGGCAAAGACGCCAATCTGGCCGTTCGTGATCTTCCCTGCAGAACCGGTGTATTGCCGCGCCACACCACACGACTTCTTGCCTTGCTTCAAAAAGCCAGTTTCATCAATCACCAGCACCGCTTCATCATCGTGTAAATGTTCAACGGCGTACTCGCATACAACATCACGCAGCGCATCGGCATCCCAACGGTCTCGCCCAAGCAGCTCCTGTTGCCGCCAAGGACCAGGATCGCCCACCACCTCCGAGCGCATCCAGCCCGTCTTACGCGGCTCGTCGCTGAGCAAACCATCCAAAAACAAGCCGGCATTCGACGCCGTTCGCTCCTGCGCGAACAGCTGCCGCATGCGACCCTTCACATCGCGCAGTGCCGACGCCAACATTTCCAGCGCCGCCTCGACCGGAGCATAACCAGACCATGACTTTCGACTCATGGTCCGCCGCGATTCGGTGATTCGCAATAGGAAAATCACGACTGTAGTGCTAGGATCGTGCGCATTCCGGCAGGTCGGCGACCGGTAGGCGCGGGGCGCGGCTCTAGCGGCATCGCCGCGCCCGGGATGATTACTCTAATTTCGTTGACGCAGCAAGGGTGCGAGAAACCGGCAGCTCAGGGTGCAAGTTCGGCGGCTCCCCCAGAATTATTGCTCTAAAGCGACGAAGGCTACGAACTATGGGCCATAGCAAAGCAATCGCGGCACCCGTTAGTAGCACCTGCCGCAGAAACCACCAGATCGGCGATACGGATCCGTCGCTATCCCTGTCTGACAGGACAAAATATACGACCATGTCAAGCAAGTACAATAAGACAAACGCTTTAACAATGTCGATTAGGATCATCAGAAAGAAGTTGACTTTGGGGTGATCAAGCCAATCCCCTGCAGGTCCAGCCTGATATTTCGGCCAATTGCCTTCACTCAACTGAATTTCCAAACGCTTAATCTCGATGTCTGTCTTTTTCATAGACTTTAGTGCGACGGGGATTCCGAAAAGGGCTGCAGTCGCCGTACACAACGCTCCTATCCCGGTAAAAACCGGTGCGTACGTCCGAAAAAAGACGGCCATATCCTGCATTGTCTCCAACGTGTCGCTCCAGTCGAGGGCTAAAGGTGCCGACAGCTGATTGCATCAGATTACCAGATTGGACTGACCGCGACCACACGACAAGTCCATGTTAAGCCGCCACGTCAAGCCGCCAGCAGCGCCTGCCCTGACAACGGCTAAGCGGGTGCGGTGCATCATTGAGCGCGACGAGCTGCGTTGCCCGCTTCGCATCCTGAAACCGCCGATAGGCCAAGGACAACACCACCGGCCGTGGCCATGTGTAGCGGGTGCGCTGCGGCAGTTGCTGCGCCAGCAGCGTCAAGTCCTGCAATGCTACCGAAGCCAGCGCCTCCCACGCCGCGAATGGCGCATCCTGTCCCGCCGCCGCCGGCGCGGCGAGCAGGCCCAGGGTCAAGGCGCAAATGGCGTGCTCGACGCCCACTGATGCCGATATCCCCTATCCGGGTATCGTTCAGAGTCAATCAACCGCAACCGCGACGCGTGCGGTTACACAACCAGAGGGCTCTTGACGGCTAATTCAGACTACGCGTTGATCTGGGGCTGCGGCTTTTAATGCTTGGGAGGAAACAAACTGTGACTGATTTCAGGCTTCTTGAGGCATTGGCCGTTGCCGAGGCGGACCTTCAAAAGCAACGGCGTCACATTCGCCGCGACCGAGTACTTCTAGCGAGACACGAAGCGGAAGCCCGTGGCTCCTCCAGGACAATCAAGCTAATGGCGGCGCAGAACGCTCGGTATGACACTCCAGTGTTGGAGCCGCAGGAAGCGACCCAGCCAAGTAAAGGTGTGCTTGATACCTCCTTCGGAAAGGTCTTGGCGACAATCTCCTTAGTGGTTCCCGGACTTCTTCCGGTGTTGGCAGCAATCGATGAGGGGATGAAAGCCCGCGACGAGGACGCAGGCTGACGCATCGCGTACATCGCAATACGTGGTATCAGGCGAAGCTGTTGCGCCGCAGTCGAAGTAGGCGGCGAGGACTGCATCGCAATTCGAGCGGAAGGCCAAGTTCGTCGTGTCCAAAAAAACCCTGAATGACACTCCAGCATGCGAACCAATCTGCCGCCGCAAGCTGATCGACTCTGCTGATCGGCACTACAACCATTTTCGGAAATCATCGCCGATACGGCCTGCGCATCGACAATGCCTTCCTCAGCCCTGCCTGCCGATCCGATACAGCGCGCACCAGATGCGTAGGTCCTTGCCGGTCAGCGGGCGAAACGCCAGTTCGGCAATCTGCGGCCGTGCGCGCTGATCGGATGCGATAGCGGCACCGGGACGGGCTGCTCCGCAGCGAACATCTGTGCGCCGCTCATGGCGCCGGTTCCTAATCCGCGGTTAGCGCCTCGAACTAGGGCGCCGATCTGCTCTGCCCCTCGCCGATGTCGAGCGGGACCAGGCCGGAATACCACGCCTCCTGAAAATGTAGGCTTTGCCATTATCCAGCTCGACGGTAACGGTCTCATCAACCATCGCAGCGAGCCGCTGTAGCGACAGCGTGCCGTCATCGGAAATGTTGGCTTCCACCATGGAGTGACGGGCACGCGCTTGCTGCCATGCCCATCCTGGCCGGCAACACTCTCCCACTGGAAGTTATTGAGCTGCATCTTGAGATCGCCGTGCACACGAACCTGTCGGCCACGGGTCCCAAAATAGGTTACGCCGCCGACCGTCGAGATAGCGGGCATTGGATGATCTCCTCAAGAAAACGGAAAGGGCACCGGCGCTAGCCCCGCGGGCCGCCCGCGTCGCTCGTCTCGGCCGCCGCGCCGCGATAGGAATGGTTGCACGCTCAACAAACGCGATTACCATCTGGACTGGTGAGTTTCGATCTTGGTCGAATGAACAGGAGAGGCTACCGTGCCGCGTAGACAACTTCGCGTCGTCGGGCTGGCGATCCTGCTGCTGCTGGACGTGTTGCTCCTCACGAAGGGAGCTGAGAAGTTGGATAAGCTGAACTTAGGGTTACAGACCCTTCTGCGGGGCGTCGGTCCTGGCGCGGTTTTGGATGCCTTTCACCGCGCGGAGCAGGCGTGTTGGGCTTCAACAACATACAGGGGTTATCATAACTCGGGGTGTGATTGGTCTTCACTGAGCCGATCATCACCGGCCCCGCTAGGTGACATGGATGACTGCATTGTCAAAAATATTCCAGGATGCCACGACTATCAGGCAAAGAGCCTCTCCTTATGGATAGGAAAGCACGCGAGTTCACTTTCCTACGTCATGCATGAGCTTTGGGGGGAGGGGTTCCTCTGGGGCTTAGTATGGCTCATGGGTATCGTAACTGGGATAAAGGGGTTTGGTTGGTCATTTCTGCCCGCTTGCGTGCTTGGCCCTGTTGTTGGCAGCTTGATCGTACTTGCCTTGGACTGGACATTGATTGTGCTTACTATCATCTTCAACTATGCACTCGCGACGGTGATGTGGATTAATCTTTGGTCAGCGGGATTCCTCGAAGTTGCTCTCCAGGTCCGTGAACTCGCCAAAGGCGTCGAAGACGTGCGGGACGACGTGGAAGGGCTCCGGCCTAAAAAACATGATTGACGCGCCAGCTTCGCTCAGGAGCTATTGCTTGGCGGGCAAGCCTCGTTTTCCGCAAGGCGGCTCTGTGTTCGCGCTCCGGCCAGTCCTCTGACGCTTAAGCTGCGATGCTAGCGGGTACTGGTGAACCCGCACTCGCCGACAATAAGCGGAACCCCGATGGAGCAGCGCGACGCGACCAGGCCGACGAACTCCATCTGCCGATGCTGCGCGATGATCTCCGCCTTGTAGATCGACGGCGTCATGATAGGCTGGCCAGGGCCGAAGCGCGTTCCGTCATCAGCTAGCTTGGGGCGTCTCCGCAAGAGGATTGCTTTGTCACGCACCCGTAAGATCTGATAGGTTCCGCACCGAACGGATATGAGGAGGCGGCGCCTTGTGGGGAACAGTACCGGACTGGATAAGTGCTTGCGCTGCCGTGGGCATAGTTTTGGTCGCATTCTTCCAGCTCAAAGGCATCCGAACGCAAATCAAGACTGCTCAAGAGCAGGTTGAACAAGGGAACAAGCTGGCCGGCGAAATGCGCGAGGCAGCGAAGATTGAGCGGACGTTAGCCGTCTGTTCCCGCTATGAATCGGATGTGGTGGTTGAAAGGTGTGCCCGCATCTTGCAGCTTGCCTATGATCAAGGAATTTACCAAAAAAACCCTGCAAGATATAAGCACGAGACTGTAATGCTGCTGAACTTTTTGGACACGCTCGCCATCGGAGTCGAGCAAAATCTTTATGTGGATGAACTGGCGAAGGATCACATGGGGCCGATCATTAGATATTATGAATTGAGATACTTAAACGCGGATACCTTGAAAGCATTGGACATACCAAAACTCGATTACCAATGCCTGTTCAATTTGGCCAATCGATGGGCGGCTACTGGAACGACTTATCGTGCTGCTGCTCAGCTGCCAGCCTGACGGGTGTCATGACAGCTGCTAGTGAGCGCCACTACCACGCGTCACTACTCACCGGCATTTCCCAGTCCGCGCGCAACTGAATGTTGACGATTTCACATTGGGGGAAACTACGAAGGTCGCGTTCAGCCGCGGTGATGACTGCACGTATCGACGGGGCTTCGTACTCTTTGGTAGCTCTGCCACCGTTCGGACCCATAATCTCTACGACATAAATCATGGCGCCCCCTAATCGTCACCGTGATCTGGTATTGCCAACTCCGCCGTCAGGGCGCTCTCAATCACCTTCCGTCTTCTGTATCGCCTGTGCATGGCGCCTTGATTATAGCTACTGTGCAGCTGCCTGCGCAGGAACTCGTGCTGTCACGTGCAGCAGTTGGAAACCGGGGTATTCCGAAAGATCTGCTTTTACACGATGCACCACATCCCGGATGGACGGGGCCTCGTATTCCTTGGTTGCCGTCTCGCCCGCGGGGCTTTCGATTTCAACGACGAATATCATCGTAGTTTCCTCCCCCTTTCCTGCACTTTAGCAGTTCCAGCCCGGAGGTATCACCTCACGGTCGGGTGACCGCGCCAGTGGTTAACAGATTTTCAGCGGGGAAGTTCAGGTTTTGGCTGATATTAAGCGTGCACACAAATCCTTGCCGACTTCTCGGCTCAAATCCCACAGCGCAATCGTGAGCTCTAAAGATACTTAGCTCGATTTTGTCGATGTCTGCCTCTTGACATCGCCTTATAAGCGAAATCCAAAGAGCCGTCGGCGGTCCGCTGCAATTGCGCCGAAAGCTATGGAACCATACAGTCCGCGCGGCCGCCCTTCTGCCATATATCGTTGATGTACAAGTGAGGAGATTCGACGAGGTCCGTCTCGACGGCACGCAAGGCATCCCGTAGGCAGAGAGTTTGATAATCCGTCCTTATAGTCGTGCCGTAACTATCCCGCATCTCCACGAGGAAGATCATGGTTCCAGGGCTCCCCGGGCCGAATTCCTGGTACTGACCTACGGGTGGCGGCGTACTTGAGGTGGCTCCTCGCCCTTATTCCAAACACGTGTTATATGACTGTGTGGGTCGTTCCAAATGTCTGCTTCCGCATCTGCTACAACGTCCCAGAGCACATGCCCGGCGTATTCCCTGGTAGTAACCGTGCCGGACCCATCATCGAACTCTATGATATAGGTGATCATCGTCCTCGCTCCTGTTCGGAAGCGGTCGAATCCACTGGTCACCAGCGGAGGAGGTATGTGAATGCTTGGCTGCATTTTTTTTATCCAAACGTCAGCAATGTGAATGTCAGGATCAAATCGCAAGTCCTTCGCGATCTTTGTCCTGACTTCGTCAGACGTTTTGGCTTGATATTCCTTGGTGGCTTTCTTGCCGCGTTCGTTCGCAACCTCCACGACGTAGCGCATGGCGGCCCTCCCTTGTGCAGCTTTACGTGGCACCGGACAACCCGGCCGTCAAGGCAGCCCCTATGGCCTTCCAGTCCGAAAGAAAGAACCGGTATGGCCGCTTCTCGTAACCGGCGCCGCGGCACCACGGCTGCGTCTGATTGACGTGGCAACGCTGCAGAGCGGTAATCTGTCGTAGCGGTGACTACGCGGCGGCGATGGTGGCTGACGGATGCCCGATCCACGGAAGCAGTGCGTGCAACTCGTGGTTCTTGGTTTGCCCGGAGATGATCCGCTGCAGGACATCGGGGAGTAGTCGGGCTGCTCAACGCCGTTGTGCCGGCAGGTCTGGATCAAGGTATTGGCGACCGCCCACCGAAAGGCTCCGGCGTCCGACCCTGCGAACAACGAATTCTTTCTCGCAATGGTCACTGGTCTTATGATCAGACAATAAATCCTCCGGTTGACGGCGCCTCGTCCTTCGCCTCCCAGTGTTTGCCCTCTAGGCCGCATTCGCCGCCCCTGCGCTGCAGATCGCAGGGGCGAGCGTGTGTGCGGGTTTCGCCAGTGACAAGGTCCGTCGAGCGGGACGCGGCGGATGCGTGACGACACAGCCAGGCGACCGTGGTCCCGCTGACGTGCCAGTGATACGACCAGCTGCAGTCTTTGCAGAAGCGCTCGCTCATCTATCCACGCCAATGAATGGCACGGGCGCGCTTGCTCCCAAAAAACTTGGCAGCTTTCCGTCCCACGTTGAGACCGCCCGCCACCGCAGGATGTCTGGGCTGAGCGACTTGGCGATCTGCGTATTGGCGTCCGCCTGGGCTTGCGCCTTGAGCACGATCGACTGAGCCTCACCACGAGCCTGAGCGATTTGCGCATTGGCTGCCGCTTCCGCCTCAACCACCCGCTCTTGCGCTGACACTTTCTTCTGCTCCAACTCATAGGACGCCTGGAGTGCGCGTTGTTGTGCTACCTGCTTCTGCTCGATGGCGTGCGAGAAGTCAGGCGAGAACGCGAAGTTGATGATGTTCACCGCCGCGACGCTGAGGTGATACGGCTCGAGATACCGGCGCAGATTGGTGAGCACCTGCTCAGCGACTTGATCGCGTTGGGTAATCAGCTGTTCAGCATCAAACCGCGCAGTCACCGCCTTGATGGTGTTGGCGACCGCGGGTGCAATCAGTCGACCGAGGATCTGCTCGATCGTGCCGATGGTCTGATAGAGTTGTGGCGCGGCCTCAGGGTCAATGCTCCAGTTGGTGGCCAAGGTCGTGTGCACGTCTTGGAGATCGTGGCTCGCTGCGTCTTCGACTGTCTGTGTCAGCTGGATGCGTGTGTCCATCCGCACGATCGACTGCACGATGGGCGTGACGACGTGCAGACCGGGTTGTAGCGACTGCTGCTGCACGGCGCCGAAATTAAGCAGGACGCCGCGATAACCTGCCCCAACGATGATAAATGGCTCGAATAGCCAGACAAGGATTAGGACGACGACTGCGGCCGCGGACCAGCCGATGGTGCGACGTGACGGACCCAGGAAGCCGCTCATCGTTGTCGTTGTTCCAGCCGTTCTGGGAGCGCGCCGAACCGGTCGCTGATAGCCGACAGCTCTACGTTGATCCTATGCACCTCGAGGCACAGCCCGATCGTGCTGACGAGGACCACCACCTGCATGCCCAACGTCATAAACGTTAGCGCAAGGAGCTTTGTCAGCATTTGCAGAGCCACGTGGGACGCTACTCAGTGAAGCCCGTGCCCTGCTCCTCTGGCGGCGGTCGCAGCAACACCTCGCGCGCACGCTCAGCTATGTCATAGATTTCCTTGGACTGCGTCATCACCGCATCGATCTGCGCCAGCAGTTCCGCGCGGTCGCGGTGCGAATAGAGTTCGAGCCTATGGTGCCCCACCCGAATGGCGTTCAGCGCGGCGCCGAGCCGCGTCAGGTGGTATTCCAGTTCGGCCGCGTAGGGGTCGTCGGAGTGGCGCCCCAGGCCGCTGCCGCGGCGCACTGCCAGGGCCTGAAGTTCCCGCTGTAGTCGTTCTCGCATCGCCTCCAATAGGCGTAGGGCGTCGCGCTTGGTGTTATCTTCGTCCATGGCCGCGTCTCCCTCCCTAGCCAGGCACTCTGCGGCGGCCTATGTGACGTGAGCAACACCAACATCACCACACGCACCGGTATAACACCTCGTGGCCAGGACAACCCCAGAACCAACGTCTCGTAAGACCATGACTTTGCCAAATAGTCTATGGGAGCAGATCGCTGAGTATCGGTTCGGTCGCCGTATTCCCTCTGAGGTCGAGGCAGTCCGACGCCTGATACAGGCAGGGCTCGAGGCAGAAAATCGGAAGGCACCGAGGAGGTAGGTAAAGCCTGCTACGGCAAGCGTGGGCGAGTGGGCGATGTCGAGTTCCAGTTCAGTCATTACCGTAGTGATGAACCCCGGAATTTAAGACCGTAGTGACTGATTGGCCGTCTGGCTGCCGAAGATGATCGGAGCGATCTGGTCGTCCACGCAGACATGTATACCATCCTCGAGGCTAGGCAAATCGAACTTGGGCACGCGGTAGACATGAGCCCCCAGCTCGATGGATCCACGCGTGCGGGAGAGACGGCGGGTTGACCATCTTATCGATGCCCCCACGCCGGTGGATCCGCGCGTACGCGGGAGAGACCCAGGCGCTCGATACCAGTTTGGCGGGATCTGTGGTGCATCGCGCGTGCGCGGGAGAGCCCATTTGCACTGCGAGAACCACAAATCCACCGAGGGTGTAACCGCGCGTGCGCGGGAGAGACTCTCTGACCACCGCAGCCGGCGCGACCTACACGGGTGCATCCGCGCGTGCGCGGGAGAGACGCCGTGGCACCGTTGATCGAGATGGCCGTGACGGGTGCATCCGCGCGTGTGCGGGAGAGACCTAATTTCGGGTTGAAGGGTAATGACGCGGGAGGGTGCGTCCGCGCGTGCGCGGGAAAGACAAACCGCCAGTGCCGGTTGCTGTCAGCGTGCAGGGTGCATCCGCGCGTGCGCGGGAGAGACAGCGCCTTGGGATCGCCACCCTCCTTCTTGAAAGGCGCATCCGCGCGTGCGCGGGAGACCACTATGCGGAAGGCTCGCTCAAGTTCTGCCGGGGTGCATCCGCGCGTGCGCGGGAGAGACGTGTTCGCCCCGGTGTTGAACGTGTCGTCGAACGGTGCATCCGCGCGTGCGCGGGAGAGACACTGTACCGGAGCCAAAGTTGGTGTTCGGTTCGGGCGCATCCGTGCGTGCGCGGGAGAAACGGATTGTCGTAAGCGCCGATCGTGTCCTGCTGGGGTGCATCCGCGCGTGAGCGGGAGAGACCAGGCCGGCACGGTGACCGAGCTGACCAAGTCAGGCGCATCCGCGTGCGGGAAAAACAACCGCCAGCCGCCGCCGCTTGCTTCGTCGCCGGGTGCATCCGCGCGTGCGCGGGAGAGACAAGTGGCGGGCGGCGTATTACGACCGTTGCGGGGGTGCATCCGCGCGTGCGCGGGAGAGACCCGGGGATCGCAGTAAAGGCAGACACCGGCGGGGGTGCATCCGCGCGTGCGCGGGAGAGGCCCTAGGGAGTAAGCACTTGAAATCATACGCGATGCAATCCCTCAATGCCATAGACTAAGCGTAGGGTGCCACCATCGGCAGCCTCGATAAGATTACGCCGCTCAGCATCCTGACCTCGAGTGAACGCCATCACTTGCGGTCCTACGCCGGCAGCAACGAGCCATCGGCCGGGCACGGGAACGATTGCAATTACACCTTCGCCGAAAGGCGACCTCAGCCCACTCACCGGAATATCGACCGTTGGATCACCCAAGCGGGTGGGAATGCGTCCTTCTACCAGAGCGTGGTGATAGTCCCGAGCTCGCTCAACAACGCCGACATCGGCCACAGCACGGTCTTTGGCATCCCGGCCGTATGAAGCCTTCCACGCCTCCACCCATTCGGGACCATAACCTTGGGCCGCAATGAGCAGTGCGTCAGCGTTCGTCGCAATCTCAACCCACAGCCGGGCATTATCAGGCACGGTGACGAGGGAACGGCCTCGGAGCCATTCCACCGTAGCCCGTACGGGCAATGGATCGTACACCCAGCCCCAGCCTTGCCCCGGCATGCCGCATCGTTCGCCTGACCCGCGGAGGTAACGGCCCCATGTTTGACCTTGTGGCGTAGGGTCGATGATAAGAACCTCGGGCACCAATTCAGGGCGGTGTCGACCGACACGCCCCATTCGTTGCAGCATGACATCGGCTGGGCACGCGTCCGTCACGAGAAGATCCCCGTCGATATCCAACGACTGTTCGCACGTCTGCGTCGCGACGATGACCACACCACGGCGCTGACCATATGAACCGATGATATCAAGAACCTGCCTGTCGAGATATTGCCGGTCAGCATCGGCATAGCGGGAGTGGTGCAGGAGCGTTGGCACTCCCGCAGCACGAAAGGCGGTCCAATCGGCAAGTGCATCGGTAACAGTTGAACGTATCCACAACACCGCTTCGCCCCGATCCACAGCGGCCAGAGCCTTCGCTTGGCATGCGTCGCGTGAGGCAATCGTCGGCCGTGCGATCTTGCGCCGTGATGCGGCGACCGGTTGCGACAAGGTGGCGCTCGAAATCAATGGATACCGCCGCCCGACCGCAATCTCGACCGGCATACGCTTGCGCTGGGTCAGGTGCGCCGCCATTGTCTCGCCAAGCGTCGCGCTCATGAGCAGCGTATAGCCGCCCGCGGAGCAGTGCGCATCGACTAATGCGGTGATTATGGAGGTCATATAGGCGTCCGAGGCGTGGGCCTCGTCGATGACCAGCAGGTGTCGCGACAGGCACCACCAGCGGAGCCAGGAATGTCGTACTCGGAGCACTGACAGCATTGCTTGGTCGACCGTGCCGACGATCACAGGAGCCGCCATGAGGCGGCGCGTGGAACCTAGCGCCCAAGTTGGCGGTAGCGTCGGGTCTCGGGGATCAGTGGACACTTGGCCGGGAACGGCGCGGACAGTATGCCCCTGGAGGAGCGGATAAGCTTGACCGAGTGCTTTAGCGACACGGTCGTGCAACTCCGTTGCCGCAGAGCGGGTCGGCACGGCAAAGTACATACCATCGACTAGGTTCCCTTCAACGAGTCGCTGGCACCAAAGGAGAGCTGCTTCGGTCTTGCCCTCGCCGGTCGGCGCCTCAACTATCGCCAGAGGGTCAAGTGGGTGAGACATCAGCGCATCCTGCAATCGCCGCGCCGGTCGGCCCGCAAGCACATCACCTGACCCACGCGCGGTCCACCCCGACCAACGTGTTTCTTCAAGTAGGTTGCGCGACTGGGCGGGGCGATCGTCGGGACCGACGATGGGATGCCACTGCGTGTCGGAGCCCATCCAGTCTGCCGTCATCACAAGGCCAGCAACTGCATGGTTGAATGCCGGCTCAGCGCCGAAAGGTGTGGCAGGATGAGTGGCATCAGGGAAATGTTCGATCAGTGCGGCGACGAGGGCCTTCAGCTCGGCGATGGGATCGTAGTCGTCGCTGATCTGCCATTGCCAACCCACATCACCAAGGCATGCATTCATGCGATCACGCGGTACCGGTTCGCCGTGATGCGCGATGACTGCGTGGAATAGCTCGGCAGGTCTCACCCACCAGGACGGGATGGGTCCAAGTGCTTTGCGCACTCGTAAGTCCCGCGCGACGGCTACAATTGCTTCAGCGACATGACCTGTCTCCTTATGCGGCGGGTGAAGACTCGAACCACCGAGAGCAGCGAGCAACCGGTTCTGGAAACCCACGCAGCACTTCCCCAGGTCGTGGACCCCGGCCAGCACGGCGAGCCGAGCGACGTGCGTATTGGTGAGCGAAAACCCCGCAAGTGTGCTCAGTGTGCGCTGCGCAACGCCGGTCGTGAGCATAGCATGAGCGCAGTGGGCCACGTCGAGGCAATGCCCGATAACAGAACGCGCGGCGCCGGTCGCTCGGTCGACTTTGGCCAACGCCACTGGAATGTAAGCTGCCATTGACATGAAGATGGCTGTGTACACGTTAAACTCGGTAGATATCCAGAGCGTAGGGAGGGTTGTCGACACCGGTGCCCTAAGGGGTCCGTGCGTGCACGGGATAACCGACCTGGTGGCCGATGCATCTTTGCGTGCGCGGGAGAGCCGCCTGGACGGTGATCGGGATCGAAAGCTCGGCGGGTGCATCCGCGCGTGCGCGGGAGAGACGTGACCGTCGATCAGGGCGCGACCAAACGCACGGGTGCATCCGTGCGTGCGCGGAAGAGCCCCGATTGATACGCCAGACTCGGGAGCGGGGTGCGTCCGCGCGTGCGCGGTAGAGCCGGCGGCTGGATGGTCAAGGCCGGTTGCCGATGGGGTGCATCCGCGCGTGCGCGGGAGAGCCAACCCGCTGTTCCCGAACAGCTTCGTCGATGCAGGTGCATCCGCGCGCGCGGGAGAGCCTCCTCCCCGGATAGCCCGCGGGTCGATCGGGAAGGTGCATCCGCGCGCGTGCGGGAGAGCCAGGTAGGTCGAGAGATGCGTGTTCTCCGCCCCAGGGTGCATCCGCGCGTGCGCGGGAGAGCCCGCAGCGCGATCTGGTGCGCGCCGTCATACCAGGGTGCATCCGCACGTGCGCGGGAGAGCCGCCGCCATGTTGACCATCATAACGTATGGCTCGGGTGCATCCGCGCGTGCGCGGGAGAGCCATAGAGCCGGAGTTCCAGTTGCGGCTGCAGGAGGGTGCATCCGCGCGTGCGCGGGAGAGACATGCAAGTCCAGGTGACTCTCAACCCGCAAATGGGTGCATCCGCGCGTGCGCGGGAGAGCCTCTCCGGTGCCGGCGTTGGAGATGGCGGTGTTGGGTGCATCCGCGCGTGCGCGGGAGAGCCAGCTCCGGCTGCTCGTCGTGCCAGTCGGTCGTGGGTGCATCCGCGCCTGCGCGGGAGAGCCGTGAGCGGGAAAGCGCCAGTGCCGGGGACAGTGGGTGCATCCGCGCGTGCGCGGGAGAGCCGGAATGCCCGTGCCCGTGATCACATTGATCTGGGGTGCATCCGCGCGTGCGCGGGAGAGCCATGGAGGCGCGCCTGGTGGAGGTCGAGACCCAGGGTGCATCCGCGCGTGCGCGGGAGAGCCTCTAGCATCTAAGTCCTTGAATGCATTCCGATCATGTGGTCAACTCCGTCCAGACCCAGCCGCGGCCATAAGCACGTTGGCGCCCAATGCCTTGGCACAGCGTTTGCCTGAAGATTGCGGCGTCTTCCACGACCAAGCTTCCCGCTAGTGTCACGTCAGGATATCGCCGCTCAACCCAGCGCCGCTTGTCTCCGTGGGTTGGCCGATACGCAGAGACGATAGTAAACGATCTCACCTGCGCATGGAGCAAGCGCGCACCACGCAGCCGCTCCCTTAGCCACGTGACGTAAACCTGCTCACGCGGGGGAATGAGCCCGCCGCGCGCAACGGCGGCTAGATATACATCAATTTCGCTGCCTCGCGTGCGGTTGACGGTAGGACAAACCCGCACTTCAAAACGCAGGCGCTCCTCATTCACTGGCTCCACATATGGCAGTTCCCGAACCCCGAGAACTGTCGACTGCGCCATCGGCGAGGCAAGGTCCAACGCAGCTCTAAATCTAACTGCATCTCCTACACCGACGACTGTGATCCGGGTCTCTTCGCGACGTGCGATCATCCATGGACGGATCAATGAATGGCCACCCGACGTAGCAGCCAGTGCGCTGCTTATGACAACACCCTCGTCCCCCGAGATAACAGACGGCGGTAGCTGATGGATCTCACGCGCGGCACGAATGCACGCCAGAAGGTCGAGATCGATCGCAATGCGCCGGATCGTCGTATCGGGAGAAGCTTGCCGCGTAGGCGCAATGGCATCCATGTCACTCCTCCAGCCTATAGAGTATCGAGCCAGTGTGCCGGCGGCTCCGCCAGTCCCGGCTCGCCGTGGTGGCGACTACGGGCATACCGGCAGGCGCGATATGCCCGATAGGGACGTAGCAGAGGATGGCCGGTGACGTGGTCCGCACCTGCTCCACGGCGGCTTCGAGCGACGAGGCATCAATGATTGTGCCCGCCACGGGCTGCGTCGGGAGAGCCCATCGCGCCCCGACCGACAGTGGCATTGCCGGTATATCCAGCGCGGCCAAAACCATCTCGGCATTCGGATCGGCGATATGCCAGCAG
>Ga0206907_1017_pt1 | contig 27494 bp, 19 predicted proteins | sample Alteio_BWOrgHeat_80_FD_152951 | JGI IMG/M metagenome (GOLD analysis project Ga0206907, IMG submission 152951) | Enriched cells from forest soil in Barre Woods Harvard Forest LTER site, Petersham, Massachusetts, United States -... | ecosystem: Environmental > Terrestrial > Soil > Temperate forest >...
TCGACAAACCGGTGAACGCGGGGGGCCTTGCCCTCAGCCGCCCGCTGGCCTCGGCCGTCATCGCCGGGTTCATCGTCGTGTGCTTGTTCGTCTTGCCACAGCGCGCCGGTCGACACCCAACGGCCGCCGAGGGACGCCAGAGCTGAGGGGCTCTGGATCGGGATCGGCGCCAAGGCGTCATCGCCCCAAGGACCCTTTCCGGACCTTCGCGCCCATGTTTCAGACGGCGGCTGTGGGAGGGAGGTAGGATTTTCGGAGCCGCAGTAAGACACGTAGCTTTTTCTGGATCCCCTTTGAAGGCTGCACTAATCCGTCTCGCCGCGGCGGGGCTCGATGCGGCGAAAGCGTCTGCTGCGGCGCTCGCGAATGGTCTGGAAGGTGACGTAAAGCATCGGGATCACGAATAGACCGACCGCACTCGCTGCGATCATCCCGGCAAAGACCGGGGTACCGACATCGTGGCGGCTGATCTCGGCTGCGCCTTGCGCTACCACCAGCGGGTAAACGCCGAAGATGAAGGCAAACGAGGTCATCATCACGGCACGAAAGCGCATCTGGGCGCCGAGCACCGCGGCTTCCCGGATGTCCTTGCCCGCCTCGCGCTGGTTCTTGGCGAATTCGACGATCAAAATGCCGTTCTTGGCGGACATCGCGATCAGCACAACGAGGCCGATCTCGGCGTAGAGATCGAGCGCCAGATGCGCGATCAAAACCCCAAGAAACGCGCCCAATACCCCGACCGGGACCGATAACAACACCGGAACCGGGATCATCCAGCTCTCGTAGAGCCCGACGAGGAACAGAAAAGCGAACAGCACGACCAGCCCAAGGATCGGCCCGGTCTGTCCCGCAGCAGCAAACTCCTGGTAGGCGGTCCCGGTCCATTCATAGCCGTAGCCGGAGGGCAGGGTCTTGTCCGATATCTGTGCCATCGCCGCCAGCGCGGTGCCGGAGGAGGTGCCAGGAGACGGACTCCCTTGTATCGGGATCGCGCGGTAGTTGTTGTAGCGGGTGATGACCTGCGGCCCGACGTTGACCCGAGCGTTGGCGATCGAGCGCAACGGCACATCGGCACCGAATTTGTTGCGAATGTAGATCTGCCACAGCGAGGCGAGATCTCTGCGATCCCCTCCCTCGCCCTCGATGTTGACCTGCCAAACGCGGCCGAACAGGTTGAAGTTGTTGATGTAGATGCCGCCCAACGTTGCCTGCAATGCACCGAACACGTCGGTCATGCTGAGACCTAGCGCCTGAGCCTTTTTGCGGTCGATATCGAGATAGATCGACGGGTTGCTGGCAGTGTAGGTCGAGAACACGCGGGTCAGCCGCGGGTCGCGGTTGGCGGTCGCGAGCAAGCCCTGCATGACACTGTTCATCGCGGCGGGCTCCTGGCCTTCGAGGCCTTCAAGCCGGTATTCAAACCCGCCCGTCGTCGACAGCCCGATGATCGGCGGCAGGTTGAACGGGATGACGGTCGCCGCGCGGATCTGCTGTCCCTCGCCGAACACCTTTGCGATCAGCGCCTGTGCGGAGTTCGCCGCGCCGACGCGATCGGCGAACGGCTTCAGGGTCGGCACGATGAAGGCCGTATTCGGCTCGTTTACGCTGTCGATGATCGAAAACCCGACGATCGCAAAAATGTTCTGGACCTGCGGCATCTGCCTCAGTACCGCCTCGATACGTTTGACCGCGTCGCGGGTGCGCGTAACCGATGCGCCATCGGGCAATTGCACGTTGATAAAGAAAGCGCCCTGATCCTCTTCCGGCAGAAAACCGGTCGGCGTGTGCAAAGACAGAAAATATACTCCGGCAGCGCTCACCAGTATCGCGACAACGCCGAATACCGATATGCGAACCAGGCGGCGCACGACCGCCGCATAGCCGTCGCGGATATTGTCGATGCGCCGCAACATCCACGCCATCGGGCCGCGCTTCGGGCCGCCGTGGCGTAGAAACACGACGCATAACGCCGGCGACAAGGTCAGCGCATTCAGCGCCGAAATCAGCATCGCAACGCTGATCGTCACCGCGAATTGCCGGAACAACGTTCCCGCGATGCCGGGGATAAAGGCGATCGGCACGAACACCGATAGAAGGACCAACGTAATCGCGACGATCGGCGCAGTGATCTCAGCCATCGCCTTCTTTGTCGCGTCACCCGGTGACAGGTTCGGTTCTTCCTCTATGACGCGTTCGACGTTCTCGACCACAACGATCGCGTCGTCGACGAGGATGCCGATCGCCAGCACCACTGCCAGCAGCGATATCGTATTGGCCGAATAACCCATCACCAGCAGCGCTGCGAAGCTGCCGATCACACTGACCGGCACAGCAATTGCCGGAATGAGGGTCGCCCGTAGGCTGCCGAGAAACAGGAACACGACGATCACGACAAGCGCGAAGGCAATGACGAGCGTGATCAGCACGTCGTAGATCGTGGCCTGGACGAAAGTAGTCGTGTCGTAATTCACCAAGTATTTGAGACCGGGGGGGAAACGCTGACTCAAGCGATCGAGATTGGCCCTGACCGCGGCAGCGGCTTGTACGGCATTCGCACCGGGCGAGAGATAGATGCCGATCGCTACCGCCGCCTGGCCGTTGAGGCGGCCTTCGACATCCTGGTTCTGGGCGCCGAGATCGACCCGGGCCACGTCGTGTACCTGCAGCAGTGAGCCGTCGGGATTGGCGCGCAGCACGATGTTCCCGAACTGCTCGGGTGTCGTCAGACGGCCCTGCGTCTGCACGTTCATCTGGAATTGCTGGTCTCTGCCGATCGGCTGCGCGCCGATCCGGCCGACCGGTGCCTCGACGTTCTGCGCCTGGATCGCCGAGATCACATCGGCTGGCGTCAACTGTAGATTGTCGAGGCGCTGGGTGTCGAACCAGATGCGCATCGAGTAATTTAGAGCGCCGAACAGGCGAGCCTGGCCGACCCCAGGTGTGCGGGACAATACATCGAGCACATTGATGATCGCGTAATTGGTGATGAACAGCGGATCCTGCTTGCCGTTCTCGCTATAGAGCATGACGAATTGCAGGACCGCCGACGATTTCTTCTGTATCGTCAGCCCCTCTAGCTGGACCTCGGGCGGGAGTTGGGCCAGGGCGGTCTGCACCCGGTTGTTGACGGCGTTGGTGTTGATGTCCGGATCGCTGCCGAGCACAAAGCTGACCGTCAGGTTGTAGCTGCCGTCATTGCCGCTCGTCGAACTCATGTAGATCATCTTGTCGACGCCGACGACCTGTGCCTCGATCGGCTGGGCCACACTGGATTCGACGACGGCGGCTGAGGCGCCGGGATAGGTGGCCGAAACTACGGTCTGCGGCGGGACGATGTCCGGGAACTGTGCGACCCGGATGCGCATCAGTGCCAGCGCACCGGCGATCGTGATCACCAGCGCGATGACGACCGCGAGCCGCGGCCGATCGACAAAGATCGCCGAGATCATGGTTTCGCCCCCGGTCCGCTCGACGACGGCTTGGGGGGCTCGCTTGGCGGGCCCAGCCGGGCACCGCTCGTAGCGTCCTCGGCCGCAGGCGGTGGGCTTGCCGGACCGGGCAACACGGCCTCGCCGGGGCGTGCCCGCTGCAGCCCCTCGCTGATAACCAGTTCTCCTTCCTGTAAGCCGTTGGTCACGACGGCCGTGGACGGCGTCGATTGCCCGAGATCAATGCGCCGAACCTCCGCCTTGTTCTGCGCGTTGACCACGTAGACATAATCGCCTTGCTGATCGGACAGCACCGCAGCACGCGGGATGGCGAGAACGAAGATCGGCTGTACCCCTTCGAGCAGCACGGTCACGAATTCTCCGTCGGTCAACTCGCGCGAACCGGGTGCCCCGGCTGTCATGCCCGGTAGGACCGGGTTGGGGATCACCCCGCGCACCGTCACCGTATCGGTGTTTTCAGCCACCGTCGGCGACACGTAATCGGCCTTGCCGTCCTCAGCGTAGATCCGTCCATCCGGCAGGCGAAGCTTGATCACAACAGCGCTGAAGCCGCCCTTCGGAGCATAACGGTTGCGCAAATCGATGGCCGTGCGTTGCGCGATCGAAAAGATCACGTACATCGGGTCCTGGCTGACGAGGTTCGCCAGGGTCCCGCTCGTTGGCGAGACGACATTGCCTTCGGTGACCGCGGTGCTGCTGATCTTGCCATCGATCGGCGCGCGAATTTCGGTATAGCCGAGATTGATCTCGGCTTGCTGTAGCTGCGCTTGCGCGGCGGCGACCTGCGCCGCCAAAGACCGTTCATTGGAAAGCGTCTGGTCGACCGTCTGCTGCAGCCCGGCGGGCGTTCCTATAAGGGATTGCGCGCGCGAGAGCTGCTGCGCCGCATAGGTATGCTGTGCCTCCAGCTGCTCAACATTGGCCTGATCGGCCTGGACCTGGGCCTGAAACGGGGGCTGCTCGAGCAAATAGAGCAGATCGCCCTGCTTAACCTCGGAGCCCTCGACAAAGAGCCGCTTTTCGAGGAATGCGCTAACCCGGGCGACGAGCGCTACCCGCCCCACCGCTTGGACGCGGCCGATAAACTCGTCAGTCTGGGTGATCTGCTGGCGCTCGGCGCGCACGACTCCGACCGCCGGTGGCCCACCCGTCACGGTCTGCGCGACGGTCCCCGCCGAAAATTGGCCGAGGGCGGAGGTCAGCAGAAGACACAAGACGACCGTTCTATGAGCCATTCGATGTCCCAACCGATGCGCGGCTACACCGTCGACCAGCGCTGATGCGCCAAGCTGAATGCTTACGGACGCTCGTCGGATATAGATTATCTCGGGCTGATGCTTACCGCCTGAAGGGGCGAAATTCTATGTCGCAGGCCATGATCTGAAAAGTGAGCGAGGGTAGACTTCGATCCTTTCTTAAGCGCACCGGAGGCTTGTCGAACATTCTGCCTGTCTCCAGCCGATCTTCGCGTTTGAAGCCGCATATAGCCGGTGTGGGTCAAATTCAGCGGTCTGATAGTGGTGACCCGATGGCCGCTGCCGGCGCGATTGAGCCTGAGCGCGTACTTATGCCCTCCTCAACCGACCTTGCTGGCCGTCCGGCCGGGTTGCGGGGGCCTGGCGTAGCAACGAGCTGTGAGCGGTCCATCATTCATCTCCCTCTCTTGCTGCGGGCATGCTGCCCGTTGCCGTAGGAAGAATGTCGCACGGCGTCATTGGTCTCAGCGCGAAGCGCATCGCGTCCGCCGATGTTCTTTTCACTGAACAGCAGCCGCGCACGGGCGCCGGCGGCCCGTCGTTCGCGATCCTCCGCGGCGAGCAACCGGGCTTCCCATACCCAGGCGCTGCAGGCGCGCTCCACGATGACCCGATGCCAGGCGGCGAGTTCTTCCAATCTCTCGATCGTCTCGATCGTCTTGTCGGCCATCATTGATATCGCCTGTTACGATTGACATGCCCTGCGCCGCCCTCATGGGGTAGGTCCATTAGCACGGTTGGCGGACAGAAGTGGGGATCGTCGGCCTTGAGGTCGTCTTTGGCCCATGCTGCCAGGCGGGCGGAAGCGGTCTCTTGCAACAATTGGCGGATGGTCGCTTCGTCGATCCTGTCGCGACGCATCAGCTGTTGCACGATCGGCTCGGCCAGGAGCTGGTCGAGCGTCGGCTTGTTAGATGAAGGATGGGCCGGCGCCGCGTTTAAGCCTGGGCTGCAGGTCATAATTTCACCCGCTTGCTTCATCCACGACGAGATCCACGACGCGCCCATCGGACGCCTGCTTAAGACGATGAGCAACGGGATCCCAGCGAACGTCGCTGCCATCAGCGCCTGCTGCGTGATCGCGGCGTCGAGAGCGGCACACCCGCAGCGATGAGCGGGTCATGGGCTATTCTCCCGGACCAGCTAAGCTGGCGTCGTCGCCGCTTGCTTCCTCATCGCCGACGTGCCGGACGGAACGCTCGCGCAGCCCCTGGAAGACGACGTAGAGCATCGGTATTACGAAAATCCCGAACAAGGCCGCCGCGATCATGCCGCCGAACACAGGCGTGCCTACAGCGCGCCGACTGAGCGCGCCGGCGCCTTTGGCGATGACGAGCGGGAGAAGGCCGGAGATGAACGCAAAACTGGTCATCATCACCGGCCGGAAGCGCAGGCGCGCACCCTCGACCGCGGATTCTAAGATGGTCGTGCCCGCATGGCGCTGCTCGACGGCGAACTCGACGATCAGAATGCCGTTCTTCGCGGCGAGCGCGACCAACACCACAAGGCCGATCTGCGCGTAAACATCGAAGGCGAGGCCCGCCAACGCAACGGCGGCGAGCGCTCCAAGCAGGGCAACGCTCACCGAAAGCAGGACCGATATCGGTATGTTCCAGCTCTCGTAGAGCGCGACGAGGAACAGATACGCGAACATCACGGCGAGGCCGAGCACGATACCGGTCTTGCCGGCTGTCGCTTTCTCCTGCAACGCGGTTGCGGTCCATTCGAAGCTGTATCCTGAGGGCAGGGTCGTGGCTGAGACCCGCTCCATCGCGCTCAAGGCTTGGCCGGAACTGGATCCGGCTTTAGGCGCACCGTTGATGATTGCAGCACGGAACCCATTGTAGCGGATGACCGCCTGCGGTCCCTGGACGAGACGAGCTTGGGCAAGCGCCCGGATCGGCACCATCCCACCCGTGTTGCTCCGCACATAGACGCGATAGATGTCCTCGATCGTGTCGCGGTTCTTCGCCTCGGCCTGGATATTGACCTGCCAGGTTCGGCCGAACAGGTTGAAGTCGTTGACGTAGAACCCGCCCAGCGTTGCCTGCAGCGCACTAAAGACGTCGCCGACATTGACACCCAGCACCTGCGCCTTGTTGCGATCAATGTCGAGATACACCTGAGGCGTGTCGGCGGCGAAGGTGCTGAAGACGCCGGCAAGCTCAGGCTGTTGGTTCGCCGAAACCAGGAGCGCTCGCATCACCGCCGCGAGTTCAGCCGGCTTTTGGCCCTGCAACGCCTCGAGCGCGTACTGGAAGCCGCCGGTGCTGCCCAGACCGAAGATCGGCGGGAGATTGAACGGAAAAGCGATCGCGCCCTGGATCGCGGCAAGCTGTGGACGAAGCTTTGCGATGACTGCGTCCACGCTCTCGTCGGGCGCGGTGCGTTCGTCGTAGGGCTGCATCTCGATGACAAAGAAGGCCTGGTTCGACGACGCGACGTAGTCGATGAAGTTGAGACCGACCACCGACAGCACGGCCTTTACCCCGGGCATCGGTCGGATGATGTTTTCGACTTGGGCGACGAGGTCTTCCGTTCGTCTGACCGAGGCACCCTCGGGCAGCCGCATTGCGGCAAAAAATGCTCCCTGATCCTCGGATGGCAGAAAACCCTTTGGCGTGATCTGAAAGAGGCCGACCGATGCTATTGCGACAGCCGCAATCGCCACTGCGCCGAACACGGCGAAGCGCACGAGGCGTCGCACCAGGAAGACATAGCCGTCACGGACATGATCGATCGTGCCGAGCACATAGCGCATCGGACCACGGGCCGCCGGACCGCGCTTCAGCACTACCGCGCACAATGCCGGGCTCAACGTCAGGGCGTTGACCGCGGAGATGATCATCGAGGTCGAGACCGCGACGGCGAACTGGCGAAACAGCTGACCGCTGATGCCGGGGATGAACGCGACCGGCACGAAGACGGACAGCAACACGAGGGTAATCGCGATAATCGGGCCAGTGATCTCCGCCATCGCCTTCTTGGTCGCCGCCGGTATCGACAGCTCGGGCTCTTCTTCGATGACCCGCTCGACATTCTCGACCACGACAATCGCGTCATCGACCACAATGCCAATCGCCAAGACCAGCGCCAGCAGCGACACGGTGTTGGCCGAATAGCCGACGACCAACATGACTGCGAAGGTGCCGATGATCGATACCGGTACTGCGACGAGTGGAATGAGCGTCGTGCGCAGCTTGCCGAGGAACAGGAATACCACGATCGCCACCAGCACGAAGGCAATGGCGAGGGTGCGGACGACCTCGGCAACGGTCGAGGTGACGAAGACGGTATTGTCGAAGAACACTTCGTAAGCGAGATCATCGGGGAAGCGCTGCTTCAGATCTTCCATGACCTCGCGGACGTGGCGTGCCACATCAACCGCGTTGGCGCCGGGCGATTGGTAGATGCCGATGGCCGCCAGCGGCGCGCCGTTAAAGCGGCTGTGGCGCTCCTGGGTCTTTGCGCCGAGATCGACGCGGGCGATATCCTTGACACGCACCACCGACCCATCGGGATTGGCCCGCACGACGATGTTCTCGAACTCGTCGGTCTTGGTCAGCCGGCCTTCGGTCTTGATGGTCAGCTGAAGCTGCTGGCGCTCTTCGGTCGGCGCGGCGCCGATCCGGCCGAGCGCCGCCTGAATGTTCTGGGCTTGCACGGCGGCAACCACATCGGCCGGCGTCATTTGGTAGGCAGTCAGACGGTCGGGATCGAGCCACAGCCGCAGCGAATAATCGAGCGGGCCGAACAGCGTCGCCTGGCCGACGCCGCGAATACGCGACAGCGGGTCGATGATGTTGATTGTCGCGTAATTGTTCAGGTAAAGCGCGTCGTGGGTGTTGCGCGGCGAGTAGATGTTGATGATCTGCAGCAATGCCGGCGATTTTTTGCGAATGACCAGGCCCTGGCGCTGGACCTCGTCCGGCAGAAGCGGGATGGCAAGCTGTGCACGGTTCTGCACGTTGACCGTGTTGATATCCGGGTCAGTCCCAATCGCGAAGGTAGCTGTTAGCGAATAGCTGCCGTCAGCACCGCTGGCGGACTGGTAATAGAGCGCGTTGTCGACCCCGTTGATTTGCTGCTCGATCGGCTGCGCCACGGTCGTCTCCACCGTTTCGGCGTCAGCGCCGGGATAGAGCGTGGTCAGCGACACCTGCGGCGGCACGATGTCGGGGAACTGCGCAACCGGAATGGCGGGGATCGCGAGGATCCCAGCGAGAGTGATAACGATCGAGATGACGAACGCCAGCCGTGGCCGGTCGATGAAGATGTCCGAGATCATTTGGTCGCATCCGCCGGGGGAAGCACGGCTTCTTGAACGAGCTGGCCGGGACGCACCTTTTGGACGCCGTCGACTATCACCTTGTCGCCTTCTTGCACGCCTGAGGTGACGATGACGTCCGTGCCGAGATCGGGTCCGGTCTGAACGCGGCGCTGCTCGACCTTATGCTCGCCGTCGACGACGAGGGCGTAATAGCCAGACTGATCGATCTGCAGCGCCGCCTGCGGGATGACGAGGCGCTGCTGTTCCTGCCGCTCCTTAATGATAGCAGTCACGAATTGGCCGTCGATTAGACGCCGGTCGGGGTTTGGGATTGTTGCCCGCATGATCAACGTGTCTGTCTGTTGACTGACCTGTGGGTCGGTCAGATTCCACACCCCGCGCTGCGCATATTCGTCGCCGTTGGGCAGGCGGACGCGGATATCGATCTTAGTTAAATCGCCATTTTCCTGACGCCGCGCGGCCCGGATATTCTCCAGATCGCGCACGCTCACCGGAAACAGCACGTAGATCGGGTCCTGGCTGACGATCGTCGCCAGCACGCCACTCGCCGGATTAACGAGATTGCCGAGGGTGTAAGCGGTGCGGCCGATGCGACCGTCGACCGGGGTGCGGATGTCGGTGTAGTCGAGATTGACTTCGGCCTGCGTCAACGCCGCCTGGGTTTGCAGGACCTTGGCCTTGTCGCTGTCGAGCGCTGCCTTCAACTGATCGACCCGCGACTGCGGACTGAACTGGTCCTTCACTAATTGGGATTGACGGTCGTATTGCAGCTGATCGTTGATGACCAAGGCTTGCGCGGACGCCAGGTTCGCTTTCGCCTGGTCGACCACCGCCTGATATTGGACCTTTTCAATCTGGTAGAGCAGGTCCCCTGCTTTGACGTCCTGGCCCTCGCGAAACTGGATTTTTTCGAGAAATCCTTCGACGCGTGCCCGCAGATCAACCTGATTTACCGCTTTGATCCGTCCGACGAACTCGAAAGTCCGATTGACTCCTTTCATCGTCGCCGGCTGCACGCCGACCGCAGGCTTCGGCGGTGGGGCGGCTGCTTTCTTTTCATCGCACGCCGTTAGCAGCAGCGAGAGCAGGCAAATACCCAGAAGCCGACGCATGTCCATGCCCCCTACCTTCGCGGGTTCGTTAGAATGCGGGAGGCGCGCGGCTCAAAAGGGCGGAAACCCCAATGTATCAAGCCAAGCGGCGCGCTCCTTTTGCTCGCGGTCGAGGTCGAGCGGATCACCATGGCGGATCTCGATGTCGCCCGAGATCCGGGCGTCGACCGCCGCGATTTGAAGACGGTCACGCCGGCGCCTACGGTATTCACGAAGGGTCGCTAAGGTTCTTTCGACAAGACGGCTCGCGCGCCGCGGCCGATGCCAAACCCGGCGCCAGCCTCCGTACGTGACCTGCCGGTGAACTGCAGTCATATGAGAACTCCTAATGCAACAGAGCTCGCGCGTGTTCGTAGAAAAGTTCATACTCCACAGGTTTGCGGCGTAGGCTGTTGCTGCAAATGAGAGTTTCTAAGCCGACGCTTGAGAAACTTTCATGCGAGAATCACGCTCGGCCTATGGTCTATAACCGACCCGCGCGTATATGCACCTAAATCTAGTGGACGCGCTCGCCAAAGCGACCGCGTGCGACCATCGTCGACCAGCGATGCATGAGGAGCTGATCATGACGACCATTCCCTATCGCACCGCGCTAATCGTCGGGGCGGGCTCGGGCATAAGCGGATCAGTTGCCCGCGGCTTGGCGACGGCGGGTCTCAAGGTCGGTGTCGCCGCCCGGAACGTTGACAAGCTCGCGTCACTTGCCGCCGAAACCGGCGCTGAACGGTTCACGGTCGACGCTTCCGATCCGGCGGCCGTCGCGCATATGTTCGAAGAGGTGGATACGCGGCTTGGGGTGCCCGATGTCGTGCTCTACAACGCCGGCGCCCGTGCGCACGGCCCGATCGCAGAGCTTGATCCGGAAGCGGTCCGCAAAGCGGTCGAGATATCGGCCTTCGGCGGCTTTTTGGTCGTCCAGCAGGCGGCACGGCGGATGATCCCGCGCGGTGCCGGCGCAATCTTGCTGACCGGCGCCAGCGCCAGCGTTAAGGGCTATCCGCACTCTACGGCGTTCGCCATGGGCAAGTTCGCGCTTCGCGGCCTGGCGCAGAGCACGGCACGAGAGCTGGGACCTAAGGGCATCCACGTCGCGCATTTTGTGATCGACGGCGGCGTTCGTGGCCCCCGGCACCCGGACTCGAACGAGCGGCCGGACAGCACGCTCGATCCAGATGCGATTGCCCAGACCTATCTCGACATCTTGCGCCAACCGCGCAGCGCTTGGTCGCTTGAGGTCGAGATGCGGCCGTGGGTCGAGACGTTCTGATCCTAGGCAGCAGATCGCATAGTCTCGAAAACGCAGATTCCGTGGGTTCGAAGACGCCGAGATAACCGGAGGTGTGCCATGACCCAATTCGACATCGCTGATAACCACGTCGCACCGGATGCGCACGACGGTACCGTCGCCTATGTACCACCGCTCGAGCGCACGGCAGGCCAGCCGGAGCCGATCGCGGCGCATGGCGGCCTCTCCTATATGTCGTTTGACCAGGGCGGCGATGCGGGAACCGCCGTGGCGCTGGACGATGCGCTCGCGGAGATCGCCTCGGGCGAGAGCCAGCGCCTCACCGAGATGATTGAGAAGGCGCCGCCGGGCCCGATTAAGACGAAATGGGGGATCGCCTTCCGCAGCTACGACGAGTGCGTGGAATACATCCGCCAGTCGAACAGCATCAAGGCCCCGCCAGGCGGCGTGGCGCTGCCGCTGCCCTATACGGTCTACGAGCGGCCGAGCTACTCTGTCGTGCCGTCCAACGCGATCTGGCGGGACCCGGCGCGCACCGAGATGGCGGCGATCCTGCGCACGAACGAGCGGGGTGGTAACCAGCGACGCAGCCTCTATTTCTCGCAGGTGCTGCGCGATGCGCGGCGCATTGGCGAATACTACCCGGGCCTCTCGCCCAGCAGCCCCGAGTGCATGGACCGGCTCGGCGTGTCGCTGGCGCACCTCGAATCCAAGTGCACGAATATCTACGATTCGGCGGAGGTCGAGCGCGTTCTCTACCCCGAAATGGAGAAGCTGCTGCTCGAGTTCTTCCCCGACGCGACCGATGCGCTGGTCTACAACCACGACGTCTTCGACAAAGACTACAAAGGCGACCGCACGGAGGACCAGGACGGCAAGAACCCTGGTGTGAACGCCAATTACGCCAACCTGGTACACAACGATTTGAACGACAATAGCGGGCGGGTGCGCTGCCGCGAGCTGCTCACCAAAAACCTGCGGAATTTCGGCCGGACGCAGCACTACACCGAGGAAGAGGCCGACGCAAAGATGTCGCGGCGGTTCATGTCGATCAATCTTGCCAAGCCGATCGAGACGATCGAGCAATTCCCCTTCGTGCTCTGCGCCTGGCCCTCGTTCGCGGACCAGCCGTACATCACCAACTACCGGATCTACGACGACCGTGTCGGCGAGACTACTCGCTTCACCTATCGTCCCGAGCACGAGTGGTACTGGTTTCCCCGGCAGAAGCCGACCGAGGTCTCGATGCTCAAATGCTACGACTCGGTGACCGACGGCTCCGTCTCGCGCTGGTCGTTCCACACTGCGTGCATCGACCCGAACGTGCCGCTCGACGCTCCCTGCCGCAAGAATGTCGTGGTCCGCTCCTATGTCTTCTTTTAGGAAGACCGGAAGAGGCTAACCGGCCAGTGCGGCTGTCGCAGTCGGTGTGCCGGACTTTCCCCGCAGCTGCTATGCCCAGGCCCTGCTTTGGATCAGCTCTTCGCACTTCAACACACCTGCCGCGCTGAGGCGGATTTGAAGTGCTCGCACGTTTACGAAGGCTGCGCCAATACCGCGCTGCCGACTTTCCCCGTCAAGCTTGGCTCGGGTACATGGGAGTAGGTTGCTCCGTCCTTGCTTCCGTGATCAGCCGCACTCCGACGTCGAACGTAAAGTAAGACCAGACCCAGCCGAGCATGACCGAGAGCCGATTGCGCACGCCGACAAGGAATAAGACGTGGACGGCGCCCCACGCGCCTGCGGCGCATTCGAGCCGCAGCCCCGACGCGCAGCGGGCCTATTTTGAAGGGCGCTATCACCTGAGCCGGCGATCCGAAGCGGGGCTGGGGCAGGCGATCGCGTCTTTCCGCCGTGCAGTTGGCGAAGAACCCGGCTTCGCCGCCGCCTATTCGGGGTTGGCCGATTGCTATGCGACGCTCGGCTATCTCAGCTATCTCTCGCTGGCCGACAGCTTTCCTGCGGCTCGCGGCTATGCCGAAATGGCCATCGAACGTGACACGTCGCTGGCCGAGCCCTACGCGTCGTTGGGCTACGTCAAATTCTACTTCGACTGGGACTGGGCGGGAGCCGAGGCGTCGTTCCTCCAAGCATTAGCCGGCGATCCCGACTGGGCTTCCGCGCACCAGTGGTACAGCATTCTGCTGCTGGCCGCCGGCCGTCCAGCGGATGCGCTGCGCGAGATCACGATGGCGCGCGAGCACGAACCGTTGTCGCTGCCGGTCAATACCGATCTCGGATTTCATTACTACTACACTGGCCAATACACCGAAGCGGTGAAGCAGTTGCAGTCGGTGCTGGCGATGCAGCCCGATTTTGCGCCTGCGCATTTATGGCTAGGCCGCAGCTACCAGGAGCTCGGCGAATACGGCGCCGCACTCGCGGCGTTTCGCGCGGTTGAGACGGCGTCACCGGAATGGCCCGTGGCAATCGCCGCCCGCGGTTTCGTCGAAGGCGCGGCCGGCCAGACGGCGGCGGCGGCGGCGACGCTTCAGCAGCTGCAAATGCTGTCGCGACGCAGGTTCGTAACCCCCTACGGCATCGCCCTCGTTGAGGCAGGGCTCGGGCGGTGGGATGAGGCGCTCGCGACGCTGGAGACAGCGCTTGTCGAACGCTCACACTGGCTCGTCTGGTTGCGACTCGATCCGCGCGCTGGGGCAACCTGCGCTCTGCCCCGCGCTTCGTGCATCTGGTGGATCGCCTGAACTTCCCGATTGACGCTAAACCGACGGGTAGCCTCGTGTAGGCCCTTCCGGTGTAGCAGTCGAAGACCGTGTGTGGGATCAATTCAATGACCGAAACGGTTCGATCCCGGCGGTTCGATCGTCGTCACGCGAATGGCCGGAATCGGCGCATCGGCATCACTGCTCAACGCGTCGGCTAAGGTCGGTTCACCCAGGAACAGCAGTCGCTGAGCCTGGGTCGCGGGGCCTTCCCTTCATGCCCCAAAGCCGACCCTTAGCCGAAGGTTCCGATACAGCATGACCCTCGTCCGCAGCGGAGAGGGCGCCGCTGTTCGGTAACCTTCAAAGTGACGCGGTCGAAGTCGCCTCGTATTGTTCACCAAACCGGTCGACCAGCAGGTCGATAAACGCGCGCACCTTGGCGCTCAAGTGCCGGCGATGAGGATAAAACGCGCTGATCTCCAGATCCTCTGTTCGATAACCAGCCAGCAGCGGCACGAGGGCTCCCGAGGCGAGCAGGTCGGCAACCATGAATGGTGCCGTCAACACCAGCCCGATGCCGGCGACCGCGGCAGCGCGCATTGTATCCGGGCTGTTGCTGATCAGACTTCCTGATATGCGCGCCGCCACCGGATTGCCGCTGGCGTCGACGAAGTGCCACCCTTCCGCGAACCGCGGCAAGTAGGGGTAGCGCAGGCAGTTGTGACCGGCGAGGTCTGCCGGGGACTGCGGCGCCGGATGTCGTTCGAGATAGGCCGGCGCGCCACATAGCACCAGACTCAACGTCGCGAGGCGCCGTCTGATAAGGGTCGCGTCGGGCGGCGGAAACGGGCTGATTGCGAGGTCAAACGCCTCCTCGACGATATCGATCATCGTGTGACCGGAGCGCAGATCGACCGACGCTTCCGGGTAGCGGATGAGAAAGTCGACGACGATTGGTGTAACGAACTGTACGAGGCCTTGTTGGCAATGGACGCGGAGCTGGCCGCGCGGGGCCGCCTGTTGGGCGTCGGCGATCTCGTCGGCTTCCTCCAGGTCATGCAGGATTTGCACGCAGCGCTCGTAATAGCTGCGACCGATCTCGGTCAGGCTGACCCGCCGGGTGGTGCGGTTTAACAGCCGCACGCCGAGTACGTTTTCCAGTGCCTGCACCCGGTCGCTGATCGTCGCCTTTGACAGGTTCAGGCGGCGGCCAGCCGCCGAGAATCCGCCGCTTTCGGCAACCCTTACGAAGGCCGCGATGCTGGCGAAACGGTCCATCCCGCCCTCCTATTGTCTGCAAATACCGGACAGCCTGTTCGTAAGAGGGGCAATTGTCTGTCGCCGATCGCTACTCATTTCGGTCCGCAAAGGCAGATCGCAAGGGTGAAGACCATGCTGGACCAGGAAGATCGGAGAGTGGACGTTCTGCGCGCGGCGGAAACCGCGCAATTGGAGCCGACGACGGATCGCGTTGGGTCGCCCGACTTTGTGGCGCCTGAGGATCGCGGGCACCAGCCCCGACAGAATTTGGATGCTGCAATCCAGCCCTTACCTGCCGATCGGTCGCCAGATATGGGCCGGCATCATCGGCACCCGGTCGTCTTTGGGCTCGCATCCGCGAGCCTGCTGCTGGCAGCGGCGGCCGGCTATCTTGATTGGGATAATGCCCGTCATTTCGACGACCGACGACGCCTACATAGCGTCGCGCCAATTCGCCATCGCGCCCGAAGTGTCGGGTTACATCACGGCGGTCCCGGTTACCGACAATGAGCATGTCAACGCTGGAGATGTGATCGCTCGCATCGACGATCGTACTTATCGCGCGGCACTTGCTCAGGCTGAAGCGCAAGTGGCAGCTGCGCAGGCCAACATCGAAAACGTCGATGCGCAATTGACCGTGCAGCAGGCCCAGATCGCCGCGGATCAGGCGCAGCTGAGCCAGCAGCAGGCGGCGCTGGTGTTCGCGCAACAGCAGGCGGATCGGTATCAGTACCTGGCGCACACGATCGCCGGCACCGTTCAGAATGCCCAGCAATACACGTCGCAGCTGCAGCAGCAACGGGCCGCTGTCGATAGCGCCCAGGCGACGCTCAAGCTGGCCCAGCGACAAATCGAAGGCCTCAAGGCGCAACGTGCCAGCACCGTCGCCGGCCTGGCTCAAGCCAAAGCGCAGCGCGATCAGGCGCAACTGAACCTTTCTTATACGACGGTTACGGCAGACCAGCCCGGCCGCGTCGTTCAGCTCGGCGCCGCTGTCGGCCAGTACGCGCAGCCGGGTACGAACCTGACGATGCTCGTGCCTGACGACATCTGGATCTGGGCGAACCTCAAGGAGACGCAGCTCGACCACATGCGGCCGGGAGAACCGGCGACGGTCAGCATCGACGCTTATCCGGAACGCACGATCCGCGCGCACCTCGCCAGCGTGCAACCTGGCTCCGGCACCGCATTTTCGCTGCTCCCCGCCCAGAACGCTACCGGCAACTGGGTCAAGATCGTGCAGCGCGTGCCGGTCAAAATCGTCATGGATAATCCCCCGACGGATGTTGCGCTCGGCCCCGGGATGTCGGTCGAGACCAGCGTGCGGGTCAACGCAAGCCCCTCATATTACGAGCGTCTGAGGGCGTGGTTATGAACGCCCGCACCAGCCAAACCGCGGCCCCCGGCGCGGCGAGCGGCTTCGGCGTCAACCCATGGCTGATCGCCGTTCTCGTGGCCGTCGCATCGTTCATGGAGACGATCGACACCACCATCGCCAACGTGTTGCTCAACTACATCGCCGGCGGCCTGGGGGTTAGCGAGGACGAGGCGTCCTGGGTGGTGACGACCTATCTCGTCGCCAACGCCGTCAGCCTGACGGCAAGCACCTTCCTCACCCAGCGCCTCGGCCGCAAGACCTTCTTCCTGATCTGCCTGGGGCTGTTCACCGTGAGTTCAGTGTTGTGCGCCGACGCCGGAAGCCTCGACGCGCTGCTGCTGTTCCGCCTTTTGCAGGGCGTCGGTGGCGGGGGCATGGTGCCAGTCGCGCAGTCGATATTGGCGGATGCGTTCCCGCCTGAAAAGCGCGGTCAGGGCTTTGCGCTGTTTGGCGTGGCGGTGGTGGTGGCACCGGTCGTCGGGCCGACGCTCGGCGGGTGGCTCGCCGACAATTTCTCGTGGCGCTGGGCGTTTATGATCAACGGCCCGGTTGGCCTGATCACGATGGTGCTGATTGCGCTGGTCCTGCGTGAGCCCGAGGCCGCGGCAGTGCAACGCCGGCTGCGGCGGCACGAAGCAAGGTTCGACGCTATCGGCTTTGCGCTCGTGGCGACCTTCCTCGGTTCGCTCGAGATCATGCTCGACCGCGGGCTCGAGGATGACTGGTTTGGCTCGACCTTTATGGTCGAGGTCGCGGTCGTCTGCGTAATTGCGTTCGTGCTGATGATCCCGTGGGAGGTCAGCCGTCGCAGCCCGGCGATCGACCTTCGGATGATCGCGACCCGCCAATTTGGCGCCTGTTTTCTGGTGATGCTGGCGATCGGCGCCATCCTGTTTGCGACGACGCAGTTCCTGCCGCAGCTGGTGCAGCAGGATTTCGGCTACACCGCGACCTGGGCCGGTCTCATGCTGTCGCCGGGCGGTGTCGTCACGATGGTGACGATGTTCGTCGTCGGCCGTCTGACTGGCGCGGTCCAGCCCAAATACCTGATTGCCGTCGGGGCGGTGCTGATCGCGCTGTCGATGTGGGACATGACCAATGTGTACGGCGATCTCGATTTCTGGTTCATGGCGCGCTCGCGCATGCTGCTCGGTGTCGGACTGCCGCTGATCTTCATCCCGATCATCGCGGCGTCCTACGACGGACTGCCGCTCGGCAAGACCGACCAGGCTTCGGCCATACTCAATGCCGCGCGAAATACCGGCGGCTCGATCGGCATATCGCTTGTCTCGAATGTGCTGTGGGATCGCCAGCAATTCCATCAAAACATGCTGGTCGGCCAGGCAGTCCCGTCGAGCGTGCCGTATCAGGACGCGGTGCATCAGGCGACGAACTACTTCGTCGCGCAGGGTAGCTCGCTATGGGCGGCCAAGCAGCAGGCGGCCCAATGGGTCGGGCAGCAGGTCGCGGCGCAGTCCTCTTACCTGGGCTACATGGACGCCTTTTTGGTGCTGATGCTGATCTCGCTCGCGGCCGTGCCGCTCGCGCTGACCTTGCGCAAGGTCAAGCCCGGCGGGACCACTCCGATGGGCCACTAATGGACATGCCATACGAGCCCTTTACCATGCCGCCATCGCGCAGCATGTCACCACCGTCGACCCTGATCGCGAGGCTGGCCGTTTTGTCGCAGGGTTGGCTGCCGCATGTCGCGCACCGGTTCTTGAAACTCGTCGCTATCCTATTCGCCGTGTTTCCTACGTTCCTTTGCGCCTGGCTCGCCGATCGCTCCGGGCGTTGGGACCTCTTCGAGCGCGCGGGTTCGATCGCGACGACGATCGGGCTCGTCTTCGCCTCTGGGCGTTACGTCGTACACAGTGTGATCGAACTCGGCGTGAGTCGTTCCGGCAAGCCTGACCCCAGTCTCACGGAGGCGCTCGACGAGGTTATCAGCGCGAGGATCGGCTTCGCGCTCTCGGGGTTCGGAACGCTGGTGTGGGGATGGGGGGCCTACCTGCGATGGTGGAGCTTCCTCTACCTCGCCGTCTGGGGGCTGTTCGCGGCCCGCAGAATCCGCCGGGACACACGCATTCTGCGGAGGTCTCGCACGGCATGATCCGCACTTCGCCGGTCAGCCTTGTCGGTGGCAGCAAAGTGCAGGTTTGCACCGATGCCGCTGCACCAAGCGGATAATCTTGCGTGTCACCCTGAAATAGAGAGTCCACCATGAATATTGAGAACCAACCGCGTGTGAAAATGACTGAGCATCGTTCGCTCGCTTCGATAAGACGGCCCACGGAGGATGGGCCTGTCTCTGGGCGGCGAGCCGACGCGCCCGTGCCCTACCAAGGGTTTGACGGACAATACATAAACGGCTCGTGGCGTCCCGGAAGGCACAGCGGTGTGCACATCGACGCGGTGAGTGCGCGTTCGGCACCCAGCTCGCAAATGCGACTTTATCCAAAAACGTTAACAGTCTTTCTCGATGCCAGTCCGTCAGGAAAGCGTCGGGCTATTCATGCTGCCGCATTGGCGAAGCGCTGGGACGCGCATGTGATCGGTGTGCACGTAGTCTTCGCCGGCGTGAAGTTGGATCCCCCATGTGAGTCTTGGGCCATCGGCGAAAGGGCGATCCGAGCCGTGATCGCCCATGAAAAAGGGCTCCGTGTAGAGGCGGAAGCTGTTGCGGTCCACGTGAGCGAACACTTTCAGGCTCTGTGCACCACATGGAACGTCGCCGGGGAATTACGTCGAATCGACAGCGATCAGCCGGTGCAAGAGGCGATCCAAAACGCGCTTCATTCCGATCTGGTGATCGTCGGGCATCCCGAACCAAATGGCCTTCCAGACGACACGATGCTGGAGACAATCTTGCTTGCGAGCGGGGTGCCGCTGCTAGTCATCCCCAACGCGTGGCTAGGTGAAGCAATTGGCAACAATGTCGTGATCGGCTGGAACGCCAGTCGGAAGGCACGGCGCGCGATATCAGACGCCATGCCGTTTCTTGTCGACGCACGGGCGGTCACCACGTTAGTCGTGGGTCCATCCAGAGACCGCCGACACGGGGAAGAGCCTGGTGCCGACATCGCCTTGCAATTGGCGCGGCACGGTATGCATCTCGATGTGGAACGCGTGGTGTCGAACGGCTGTCCGATCGCGGAGGTGATCCTCGCGCGCGCCGTGCGGATCGGATCGGATCTGCTTGTATTCGGAGCCTATGGTCAATCTCGGATGCGGGAACTTTTGCTTGGAGGCACAACGCGAACCTTGCTCGCGCAAATGCCAATCCCCGTATTTGTTTCGATGTAATAATGCCCCGAGCACGATCGTCGAGTTCTCGCACCGTACCGACGGTGACTGGTCGAGCCGCATCCGATCGGCTCCGGGGCGGTGCCGCGTTTGCGTCACGCGGCGTTCTCCCGTCCCAAGCTCGTGCGCTAGTCTAAACCACTGCAGCAAGCGCCAGCCCCTTTGCGCCGACGCAGTCTAGATTGCTACTCATCTGAATGGTCTGCCTTCATCGGCCGCGAGGCTATTGATGTGGCAACGAACGGCCGGTTACGGAGCAACCTCGCCGTCGGTGCGTGTAGCAGCGAATGACCGATCTCGGTCCTGCCCCTAACCGGACATAGCCTCGCTTACGCGAAAGTGGCGATCGCATAGACGGGGCAGCGCGATAACCCTTACGTGAAGCTGGCGACTATCTCCCCAAAAAGGATGCCAACCTGCTAAGGTTCTAAAAAACGAAATCGCCCGCTGAAAAGAGCTTGCCGGGGACCAACTGGGCGATGGGCGGGAGGAAGGCGAGAATGGATCGGATCAGCCGGCGGCGGTTCGTCGGAGGCGTTGCTACGGCGGCCGCCGCTACGACACTCCATACCCCCTCGGTGCGCGCCCAGAGAGATGCCCAAACTCTGCACTTTATTGCTGAGGCGGACCTGAGGATCCTCGATCCGATCTGGACCACCGCCTACATTACTCGTAACCACGGTTATCTGATCTACGATACCCTTTTTGGCACGGACGAGAGCTTGCAGATCAAACCACAGATGGTTGATCGCACGGACATCTCTCCGGACAAAATGAAATACACTTTCAGCCTGCGTGAAGGGCTCAAATGGCATGACGGTCAGCCGGTCGTATCGGAAGATTGCGTTGAATCGTTGAAGCGCTGGGGAAAAAGGGACCGCTTCGGCCAGCTATTGATGGCGCATACGGCAAAAATAGCGTCGATCGACAAAAAAACTTTCACGCTCGAATTGGGCGAGCGCTTCGGTCCAGTCTTAGATGCCCTCGGGAAACGATCAAACAACGTGCCGTTTATGATGCCGGCGCGGATCGCCGCCACTCCCGCCGACCACCAGATCCAGGAAATCATTGGGTCCGGGCCGTTCAGATACGCCCGCGATGAATCGCAAGCCGGCGAGCTGAGCGTGTATTTGCGAAATGCCGACTATGTCCCGCGCGATGAGATGCCGAGCGGCTCGGCGGGCGGCAAAAAGGCCTATCTCGATAAGGTGGTCTGGCGATACGTCCCCGACCCTTGGGAGGCAGCGGACGCGCTCGCATCCGGCGAGGTTGATTGGTGGCAAGAGCCCCAGATCGACTTCATCCCCAAGATCGAGCAGAACCCGGATCTGAAGACGTTTCTTTTTGAGCCACTTGGGGTACAGGGGTGGCTGCGGCCGAACTGGCTGCACCCGCCGTTCAACAATATAAAGGCGCGCCAGGCGCTGCTCCACATGATGGACCAGCTGACTTATCTCGCCTGGGCCATCGGCCAGTCGCAGTATTACCAGACCTGTCCTTCGGTATTTGCTTGCGGCACCCCATATGAGACCAGGGTCGGCGCGGCGCCAATGGTCGAGCACGATCTCGCAAAGGCGCGGGAACTGGTGAAAGAGTCGGGCTACGACGGGCGACCGATCGTGGTGCTCCAGATTACCGACAAACCCTTTATCAATGCGGCAGCGATCGTCACTCAGCGACGGCTCGAATCAATCGGCTTTAAAGTCATCCTAAAGGCGATGGACTGGTCGGCGAGCCTGGTTGCGCGAACGCACAAGGAGCCGCCCGACAAGGGTGGCTGGAACCTGCTTTTTACCTGGTGGCAGGCTGCTGATGTGAGCAACCCCGCCGTTCACTTCGGCGTTTCGGGCGCTGGCCCCCGCGCCTGGTTCGGCTGGCCCGATGTGCCCGAGATCGAAAAGCTCATCAGCGAGTGGGTGCGCGCGCAGGATGAACCGAAACGTCGATGGCTTGCCGACGAGGTCCAAAGGATCGCACTAAGCGAGGTAACCTACGTCCCGTGGGGTCAATGGCTCCAACCAACGGCCGTCCGAAAGAACGTGCGCGACGTCCTCAAATTCGCCGCACCTGTTTTTTGGAATGTGAAGCTCGGGTAGAGCTGGCTAAATTCATTGGGAAGTCCGAGAGAAAATGACCTCTCGGCGCGTGGACGACCTCCGGCAAGTGCCGCTTGCTCGACCGCTGAGCGGATCAAGAGCCGACATTCGGCGGCGATCCGCCCAATGACGCAGATGTGCCGAGAGCAGACGTTGAGCTTTCGCCTATAAGGGGCGACTGCTTCCGTCAAAGATCACGAGTTTAAGCCGCGACGGGATACGGACGCTGGTCCGCAGCATTGGTGATGATAGATGATAAAGGAAGCGCCGCGCGCCATTTATCAGTATCGCACTCGTGACTATGGAGATGAGCGCCCGTTGGGGATAACACTCACGACTGCACATGAGCGCTTCACTTCACATCCCCACCTTGGCTCACCGCATCGTTGAGCACATTCGCGCGGAGCAGCTTCCACCGGGAACGCGGCTTCCTGGGCGCAAGCTCGCCGAACGATTTCGCGTATCCCGGTCGCCGATCGAGCGGGCATTGCAGCTGCTGGAACAGCATCGGGTCGTGTCGTCGTCCGATTTCGGCGGCTACGCGGTTTCCTCCGAGGCAGCTCAGGTTTCTCCCGAAGCGCTGGGTGCGAAGCCGGAGTCCGAAGACGAGCGGCTCTATCTGCTCTTGGCGGATGATCACGCGGCTGGGCACTTGCCGGCGCGCGCCAGCGAGAGCGAGTTGATCCGGCGGTATGACGCCAGCCGGGCAATGGTTGTGCGCGCATTGCAGCGAGCAGCCGGCGAAGGATGGACAGAACGGCTGCCGGGCCGCGGCTGGGCTTTTATCCCGCTGCTGACATCGGAGCTTACCTACGAGCAGATTTGCCGTTATCGGATCGTCGTGGAACCGGCGGCGATGCTAGAGCCAACCTTCGTCCTCGATCGCACTGCCATCGAGGCGTGCTACGCGGAGCAGATTGTCCTCTTCAAGACCGCCGGCGCGGGCCTTTCCCCGGTGGAGGTCTTCGAGAGTGGCAGCCGGTTCCATCAGCTGGTGCTCGATTGCTCTCGCAATCCCTTTTTTATCAATGGCCTCGCTCAGGTGAACAAGGTCCGGCGCCTCGTCGAATACCGCAAGACGCTGGCCAGCCGAAATTGGCTTGAGCGTTGCCAGGAACATGCTCGCATTGCCGAACTGCTGCTGAGCGGGGAGCGTGAAGAGGCCTCGGCGCTGATGCGTAAACATCTGGAAGAGGGTGCGCGAGAGAAGGGCAGTTCGCCGTAAAACGAAAATAGAACGGGCGTCTGCATCGCTTGACTCTGGCATTATATGACGACATAAAGCCATTCCTTCTCAGCGAAGCAAGGATGATGGCCGTGAAAAAGACGACGAAGCTCAGGGAGTTGCTGAAGGCAAAGACCTTTCTGCACATGCCAGCGGTTTACGACGCTCTTGGCGCTCGCCTCGTCGAGCAGGCGGGGTTCGAGGCGGTCTATAGCGGCGGCTACGTCACCGGGGCGTCGCGTGCGGTGACTGAACCGCTACTGACGATGAGCGAGCAAATCACCCTCGCCGCCGATGCCGCGGCGGCGGTCGACATTCCGATGGTGGTCGATGCTGGCGCTGGCTTCGGCGAGCCACTGCACACCATGCGCACCGTGCGAGAATTCATTCGGTCCGGCATTGCCGGCGTCCATATCGAAGACCAGCTATTTCCTAAGCGGGCTCACTATCACGCCTACCAGGTGCACGAGATCACGCCGGAAGAATTCGGCGAGAAAATACAATACGCCTGCCGTGCGCGTGATGAGGCCGATTCCGATTTCGTTATCATTGCTCGCTCCGACTCCTGTCGCGAATTTGGCCTCGAGGTCGCGGCGGAGCGCGTCAACCGCGGAGCCGATGCCGGCGCCGATCTCGGATTGTTGTTCCCGCGTACCCGAGATGAAACCGAGCAGGCGCCGCGCGTCTGCCGTGTCCCGCTGGTCTACGTGATGAGCCGGGGCAACCGCGATCAGCGGCCGATATTTACCCGGCAGGAGCTGGAAGAGATGGGTTATGTCGCGATCATCGACGCGCAGGTCATGATCCTGCCGGCGTTCGTCGCCCAGCAGAGAATGCTCAATGAGCTGCGCAGCACCGGCACGTTTACCGGGCTGACCGGCGAAGAAACCATCCGCGCACGAAAGGATATCGAGGACCTCATCCGTCTCGAAGAATATTACGAGATCGAAAGACAGACGGTGGAAAGCCGTTAGCCTCTAACGGATCGGACAACGGCTGCTAATGGGATGGACCGGCTGCTTTCCCCACCTGAGCTAGCCTGCGATGGCAAGCGACGGTCAGCAGGAGAAGCAGCCATGAAGGCGAAGACGGAATCCGATACAGCGTTACCGGCGGTTATCGGCATCGACATCGGCAAGGAGGTCTTCCACCTCGTCGGGTTGGGCACCGATGGAAAGATGACCTTCCGGAGGAAGATCAGGCGATTGGGTCTTAAAGACGCGTTCGAGCGGCTGCCGCCGTGCATCGTCGGTATGGAAGCGTGTCTGAGCGCACACTTTGTCTCCCGGACGCTGCACGCGCTGGGACACGAGCCGCGGATCATCCCGGCGATCTACGTCAAATCCTTCGTGAAGGGACAGAAGAACGATTACAACGATGCCGAGGCCATCGCCGAGGCGGCGTTGCGGCCGAACCTGCGTACCGCGCGGGTGACGGCCGGCTTCGGGCGAGGGCGCCGGAGCCGATCCACCGGCGATTTCGGGATATCAAAATGTCGTTCTCACCCCTCAAGCGCCGGTGGCATCCCGCCGCACCGAGACCGCTAAGCGAGCAGTTTGACGCGTTGACGCCGACGAATGAAAGGGCCGGCGCCAACCGTCTGCGGTGTCCGTACACAAGAACGTCGTTTGCCTTACGACTGGAAGTCAAAAAGGTCCATCAGATCGCCGATCGCGGGCCCGTTCGTCGGCTTGTACGGATCGGTGCCGGCCGTCGGGTTTGGCAGATTGTCGCGGCTGCGGTTAGTGATCGGTGCGACGCCCCAATTCGATTCGACAAACTTCAGGATCGAGACGTGGTCCGAATAGGTATGCGAGATGTGGCCGCCCTTGCTGTACCGCGAGACCGCAATCAACGGAATGCGGGTGCCATCACCGAAATAATCGAGCGGCTGCACATAACCGGAGTCATAGTAGCCGCCGCCTTCATCCATGGTGACGAAAATCACCGTGTTATCCCATAAATCCTTGTTGGCCTTGGTCATATCCACGATCTTCTTGATGAAGCCTTCGAGCAGGTCCACCTTGGACGACGCCGGATGGCCGTCGAGATAGCCGCTCGGCTTGACGAATGACACCGCGGGCAGGCTGCCGGCCATCAAGTCGTTGTACAGGTCGAGTGTATCTTGCAATGCCGTGGTCCGCACGGCAGGGTTGGTCATGATCGAGGTCGAATACTGGAAGAAATTGCAGATATTGCAGTACTGATTGTCCGGCGTCACATAATTGTTGTAGGGATTGGCGAGATAGGCGTCGAACTGGTCGCCGAAATAGGCGAACGAGACGTTTTTCTCCAGCAACGCATCGCCGATGTTCCGAACACTCGACGGCGGAATCGTGAACACCGTGTTCAACGGGTTCTTGATGTCTGCGTACGCGTTGCTGCCATCGCCGTAGTAACCGGGGTTGTAATTGTTGAGCAGATAATAATGATCGTCTTTGCAATTTGGCTTCACATGGTTTGCGGCAAGCCAACCGATGATCGACTTCACCCCGGGCTGTGATTCGTGGGCGCAGGCGGTATAGCTGCCGCCGCCGTAAGACGGTGAACCATAAGAGCCGCCACCATAGCCGTCCTCGGTATACCAGTTGTCGGTCTTAGGCATCGGGTTCGGATTCTCGACTTCGTCGACGACGCCGGCGTTGGGGCTGCCGGCAGCGACCAGTTCGTTGTGCGGCGGTGTCTTCGGATTGCCCTTGCCGTCGCTGAACCAGACTGCGTCGCCGGTACCGAGCATGATGTGGTTGGCCCCGGTTCCCCCGTTGACCGCCTGGTGGTAGTTGTCACTCATCGAATACGTGTCGGCAAGTTCCTTGAAATATGGCGCGTCGCCCTGCTGGACGTTGTAGAAACCCATCGCTGTGGCGCCCTCGGCATAGGTGAAGTTGGCCGGCGTGGGCTTGCCGTTGCTGCCGGCGCCTACCGTCTGTTCGACCCACGGAAACAGATCGTTCTTGCAGCCCTCCTCGGCGGCGCTGCAATCGAGCTGCTGCCACATCTGATAGAAACGGTGAACCGGGCTCTCGGCGTAGGCATCGTAAGGTACGCCCGGTGTCAACTGGTAGGGGCCTGACGGCAGGTGGTAGACGTCATGGCCGCCATAGGAGATGCGTGTGTCTGGCTGACCGAGCAGCGAGGTGGGCACTCCACCTGTCGTCAAGAACTTGTAGTAGCTCGGCGGCAACCCGTTTTCGTAGGTCTCGGCCTCGGCGACCGTCGCAAAGGGGGGCGCTCCGTTGGTGTAGCCGCCGCCAGCCCGCGGCGGCGGCAGTCTCGTGTACGGGCTCTTGCCAGAGGGGCTCAGCTGATAACCGTCTGCGCTCGTATCCGTCGCCATTTGCTGGACGGCGTTCGCATAGTTCTTCCCCGGCGTACCGTCGGCTTTGACGATGCCCTGCGACAGCAGATTCATCACCGTCTCGCCCTGCTTGGGCGTATAGGTTGCGAACAAGTGGTCGAACGTTCGGTTTTCGCCGATGATGACAATGACATGCTTGATCGGCGTCGTCGTATTACCGTCATTGCTAGTATTTTTGGCGGCGATTGCCGCGATTGGGGCGAAGCTGTTGCCGAGGAGCGCGCAGATCGCCGAGCCGCACAGCAGCTTAGACCAATAGGATCCCATCCTCCGCGAGCTGAGGTTTTGCATCCTTCTCCCCTTCGCTTTTAAATCGGTTGGGTGAATGGGCTGGCACCCGCCAAGCGTACAAGGCGAATTTTGCCGAAGCGCGACTCTCCGATTACCGTTTTATGACCAAATCTGCTGATGGATCTCGCGCGGGCGCGGGAGGATCGATTTATCGTCAAGCGCCGTCCCCATCCCCCGGCGGCCGAGCCGCGGGGGAGGGCATCCGGAAGTCGTTCCATCGGCAAACGGCCTATGGCGACGACGAGCGCCGCCGACGGGCAAGCGCGCTGGGCGCCACTGAGTTCCTCCCCAAACCGGTCGACTTTGATCGGCTCAAAGCACAGCTCCGGCAACTGCCTAGTGCTGCTGATTGAGGGGCGGCTCCCCGGGCGAAAGGCCCGCTTACGGTTTCACCGCAAAGATTCCGCCCGCTGCAACGAATGTCGCAGAAGGGGCAGATTCAGCCGCCCCACTGTCGGGGCTGAACGGCGGCTATCAGTTCAGATTGTGTTGAAAAAGTCTGCGCTGGGTCGATCCGGACAGCTTTCGCGTAATAATGATTCAAACGATGCGTTCGAATT
>Ga0206907_1018_pt1 | contig 27051 bp, 28 predicted proteins | sample Alteio_BWOrgHeat_80_FD_152951 | JGI IMG/M metagenome (GOLD analysis project Ga0206907, IMG submission 152951) | Enriched cells from forest soil in Barre Woods Harvard Forest LTER site, Petersham, Massachusetts, United States -... | ecosystem: Environmental > Terrestrial > Soil > Temperate forest >...
AGAGAGCAATTAGGATCATCACTTCAACGTCTTATCTTGTCCCGCTGGTCTGCTAAACGCCAAGCCCGGCGATTTGAAATCCTTTACAATCAAATACTCACCAAGGCACCTTAAACCTGTATCGTCGATAAATAGCATCTCGTACCGATTGACGTTCAAGCTCAATTATTTTTTGACGAACATTTCGCGGATATGGATGTTGTCGGTAAGCATAAAGCTCTTTTTCGACCATTTTAAATTGAGTGATTTCTGATAATCGCATTAGGAGATCATGATCCTCACTGAGTAGACGTTTTTCCGAATAACCACCGATCTGTTTTAAATCGCGACGTCTGATCATGGATCCTCCATGGGTCCAACCCGCCCTGAAAAGATCCCATGTCTTATTTAAAGGAATTACTCCTTTCCGCTGAGATAACCAACATCCCTGGAGATCCATAAAACGCCATGCCGGACAAACCACGCCCACGGAGGGATTGCGATCCAAAAGCCGACTCAAAAAAACAAGATTGCCAGGCAGCAAACGATCATCGGCATCACAGACGCTGATATAAGCGCCTCGGGCCCGTTCAATTAAGAAATTACGAATCGCGGCAGGATGACGTCTCCGGCGAAAATACCAGATGCGCACGCGAGAATCATTCACGAAAATCTTTATCTTTTCTTTTGTGTTATCCGTTGATGCATCCTCGCCAATGAGTAATTCAAAATGAATGCCTTTTTGATTTAAGACGCTTTGGATCGCCTCTTGAATATAGGTCTCCACATTGCGAGCCGCCATGATGACAGACACTTTAATTGCCATTTTGAATTACCAAGAAACAGAAATCCCGTAACGGCGATGAATAGCCTCCTGCCGAATAATTTGAGCCATTCGGTCATATGCAAGCTTGGGTTGGTCTGATAGAGATCCGGAAAGTTGTCGTTTCCGATAGAGTGTTTTCCCAGCAACTCGGTGAAATTGCGTGATTTCAGCCAATCGAAGGAATAGATCATAATCTTCGGCAAAGGGGAACTGAGGTCGATATCCTCCAACCTGTTTTACCAACGCAGCACGAAGCATCGTTCCACCATGTGGAACAACATTAGCCACCAAATCCCAAAATCCGCGTGGTCCTGGGAACGTTAATGTTCGGGTAATTATTTTTCCTTTTCGATTTATTACTTGCAAATCCCCATATGCAACGCCGACGTTCTGTTTTTTATCAAGGAGAGAGGACAAGGTTTTTAAATTGCCGGGCAAGAAAATGTCATCGGCATCTGCGATGGACAGATATCGACCGTTGGCTTTGGCAATAAGCTTATTCCGAGCAGTAGGAGCGCCCATATTTACTTTAAATCGGAAAGCATGAACGCGAGGATCTGAACGAAACAAACAAATACGCGCCCAGGTATCGTCTGTAGAACCATCGTCTCCAACGAGTAATTCAAAAGAAACCTGTTGCTGGGATAATATACTCTGAATGGCTTCTTCAATATAAGGAGCAGCGTTATAGGCCGTCATAATAACGGAAATATTGACAAATGATTTTGAAGCCACTATAGTTGTCTCATGAAAAAATCAAAATCCAATCAAAAACCAGGAAAAATAAAAGGCCAGCCCGTTTATAAGAAACCGACGCTTCGCTTGCTCGGGAATTTGCGCAAGATTACGTCTTTTTCTTAGCCCGACTCTTTCCTTTATAACGGAGTCGTCGTCTTTATGAGCTTGCGTTTGGAGAGCTCGTTAATAAAATCCAATGCATCGTTTGAGATTTTGTTTTTCGAAACGCCATATTTCTTCGAAAGCTGGTTCATAATCTTTTCCACAGAATGTTGTCCATCGCAGCGTTCCCAGATGTCGAGTCCCACTTCATTGACCTCAAAATAGTAACCATCTTCTAACTTCAGTAGCACGCCTCGTCCATCAATTCGTTTGGAAACCACATGGTCTGCATGACGAAAATATTGATCTTCTGTATTTCCTTTCACCATAACCTCCTTACTTATATTGTTTCCATCATCATATTATGGAAAAGCGACGGGGGAACCCCATCGGCCTCGATGCTTGATCTCCGCAGCCACCAACTCTAAATCGTCATATCGGCCTGACCCTCCTTTAGGGTCATTCTCCCAGGTGGTATACATAAATCCCTCAATGCCATGAAGATCTTCAGTTTTTTCCAGGCTATCCAATGTATCTAACCACGTTCGGACATTATCGATTGAATCGTAATAACCCGCAATGATTTGTCGATGGTTCTGCTTGGCAAAAAATCGCAGACTATTCCACATCAGTGATTTCTTTGTCGAACTATCTAGTTGCGTTTGCGAATTCCAATTCATGATGAGGGTATCGCGAGATAGACCTTTCCACGTGTCGATTAATGATCCATTGACCATAAAATAAGTATTTTGGGCATTGTGATAAGGATCGAACATATCGCTCCAAACATAAACTTCCGCCTGAGGATTAACTTCCTTCAACCGTCGTTCAGTCCCGCGCATGGCCTCTGCAAAATAAGATGAAGCTGATTTTCCATGACAAGCCGGATCCCAGTTAGCCACACGCCACTCGTCAAAATTAACTAGATATCCCTTAGGCTTACCAAAAAGTTTCTCGATGTTTTTTGCTTCTTGCACAAAGGCAGAAAAGAACTCTGGGCGACAAGCGCTGGCCGGTGTTGTTCCCGCTGTATCTCCTCGGAGGTACCAAGAAACGCGAAGAGGTTGGCCATCACGAATTTTAGAACCTGTAGGGATCAGAAGACGATCGTCCTGAACAATGTAGTCAATTCCTTCTTTATAACTATCGATCTCTGGATTGGACTTTACTTGAACAGGCAAAGACGGGCTTCGAATCATGTTATGCAAACCAACCTCATGCATTTCTGCATCATCGAACCAGATGCGTCCTCGTCCCGTTTTAGCCCAAGTTCCTAAATAAAGGATGACCTTGGAATTAGACAAGCTATTAAATGTAACGGAATAGTACGTCCAATCTTGCGTAGAGGCTACATTCAAAAGAGTGACATATAGTTCTTGCTGATGATTTTCACCTCGAACGACGATGACTACATTTTCTGGAAAACTAAAATGATCTGTCTTGATCCAAGTCGAAACCTCATAAGCGCGAAAAGGAACGACGTTGACAGTCTGAGTTGCGCATCCCATCCCTTCGATCGGATCTCCCACACCTGGATCCTTAATACATAAAGAAGCTGTTCCTCCGTGATGCTGTTTCGTGTCATAAAAAATAATCTTCCCTGGCTGATTGACCAGCCAGGAGGTAGGCACATTTTCTTTCCAATGCTCGAAATCCCCATTTTCTAAATGAAGTGCGGGGTCAGAAACCGGAAGTGCAAATCCCTGCTGTGCAACGAATGGCGTTTCTTTCACAGGCAATCCTTCGCCTAAGGCAGAGTCCTTCAAGGCTGGGTCATATTGAAAAAAAGATCCCGGGATAAGAGACAATCCCAAGATTTTTGCCCACTGACGAATCTTGGAATAATGTTCCAAAAGAACAGGAGATTGTGAGTCTAGAAAAAGATAGACGGGGGCTAATTCTTCTAAAACAATTCCATTGTATCCGGCTGCAGATGCACGACGCATCACTGAAAGTAGGCGGATTAATTCTGTCGGTTGTGCCAATTGCCCTCTGTAAAGAACATAGCGCTTTTGGAAAGCGGTTCTTGGTGAATCTCCGAAAAGAAAAGTAGGAATCAAGAATAGAACACAAACACCCCATATGTTTTTTTTCATGGCGCATTCCAAACTACCGGACCTTGCCCCTCTTCCCAAGAGAAACAAACCACTTCGGAAAATTCCTTATGACAAAGATCTACTCCATAAATTGACCCGTCCGATTGCGTGAGCCAGCAATGTCCTTGAAAAATACTATCACTAGCCTTACGAATACCAAAATGAATTTTGGTAGTTTCGCCCCAACGATTAAGGAAATAAAAACGCAGGAGACTGCGATATAAACAAGGCTGACGATGATCAAAAGGAAGTCGGCGCGCAACTCCCATGAGATATCGTTCAGATTGAACAATTTTTAGACTATTCTTTTGGGAACGATGCTTTGGAGAGTACCACCGTAATAACCGCTGAATCGAAAAAAATGAAATCGCAAAAGGGATCATCAACCATTTAATCAGGATATGCAGATATAAAAAGGGCGATCGTGGAAGATGCTGTGACAACCTACGCAAAATATTCATCGGTAGAACAAAAGCAGACTGCTTCCAGCGATTCCCCAATACAAGAATATGGGGACAATGCCTTGAGCAGGAGCTTCCCATCCACTCCAATATTTCCAGGACCTGAAAGAAAGTCCGCTATCAGACTGAGGCCATTGACGAAAAGCAAAATAAATTCCGGAATGAATACCGATAGGCAATGCCAATAAACCTGTCGATTGATAGATCCAGCTTAATGAAAGACCAAACATAAAAAGAGAAAAAGAAAATAAGAATAATGAAATAAAGGAAATATTTCGTAAAGAATATTGCGGATGCGTGAGCGGAACTCCAATTGCACAGAATAAGACATATAAAAAATTTGCTGTGATTGGTCCTGAAAGAAGTCCCCAAATCCCTCGAAACACAATCTCTTCTACTGTCCCGACAATAAAAGCCATCAAAACAAGTTGAAGGCACTTCACTAATTTCCCACTGGTTAAATTCATTTTTAAAAGAAATTTTTCTCGAAGCCATCCGAGCCAAGAACTCATGATGACGATGGCAAGGAAAAATCCTTCAAGAACCAACAACAAATCCATTCTTGAAAAAGAAATCCCCATGGGCAAAGGACGAAATTGAGGCAAACGCCAGGAAGCAATCGCGAGACAAGCTCCTAAGACGACGATCGCAACTTGAAATCTTCGTTCTCCGGCCATGCGCCGAGGATCATACGAAGCAAGTAAACGGACCACACTCAAGGGGAGAGCAAATAAGAGAATCATTAATTCTAGGATCTGCATGCTCTTAAACTCATTTCTAAAAAAAGTTGAAGGCTCCTTCTTCGCGACAACGTTGAATCATGACACCAAATATCCATCGCGCGCCAGCAGTAAAGAAAATCGTCCAAAGCAAAAGTATTAAAGCACGCGATAAAAGAATATGCGGATCGACGGGAACAAACCAGGACATGCGTATAAAATCCAATCCCTGAGTTAAGGGGAGTGTCGCACAAAATTGCCTCAATGGAGCCGGGAAAACAGAAATTGGGAAATAAACACCGCCCAAAAACCAGGACAGCGTCAAAAAAAGTTGTTCGAAACCTTCCCCCCAACCCGATCGCAACGAAATCCCTGCGACGATGGCCCCTACGCTAGCAAATACCAGCGTCATACATAAAAATCCAAACATCACCCAAGGGATTTGGCTCCATTGGATAGAGGCAGACAATAAAAACAACGCGGCAATCGCCAGGAGACTAACTTTAATCAAAGCCATCAACCAGGGACCAAGCAAAGAACCAATTAGAAAACTGCTATATGAACAACGACCAATAAAGATAAACTCCAATGTCCCCGAGGCTCGCTCCATTCTGATATTTTGCAATACACCGTTGTGCGCGGCAGAGCACAGCTGATTAGTTATTAATCCGGAAATCACAAACCAAAAATAGGAGATCCCATAATTGTTTTTCATCGTAGAACCGCTGCTTACTAACCATCGATTGAAAAAATAAAGAAGTGCTAATTCGCCCAACGCAAGAAAAATCTCTAAAGCCCATCCTTTTAAAAATCGTGCACGGATTTGAAAATCTCGTTGAATGAAGTATGTAATGATGCGAAAACGCGAAGGACGCAGCGGAGTCATAAAGAACTAGGAATCAAACGACCTTTTTGAAGCGCAAGAATACGATCGGAATAAGGTAACGCTTGAGAAACATCGTGCGTCGCAACAATCACCGTCTTCTGTTCGGCCTTCGCCGATTCACCTCGAAGAATTTCCCATAAGCGCACGCGTGTCTCAGGATCCAATCCTTCCGTAGGTTCGTCTAAAAGAAGGATAGGACTATCAATCACCAATGCGCGAACAATCGCTAATCGAGTTCGTTGCCCATGCGAATAGGTTTGAAACGGGAAATCCGCCTTTTCTAGGAGTCCCAAAATTTCTAAATAGGTTTTGATTCGAGGACGACATGTTTTTTCAGGAATACCATACAGTTGTGCGAAAAAATTTAAATTTTCATAGGCGTTGAGGGGTCCATAAAATCCCCGCCCTTCCGCACCGATCCAAGCGATATTCACGGAGGGCCATCTTTGTGGATGGTAAAGCTTTCCCAGGATCTGAATGTGCCCCGACGAAGGGATTAAGGATCCAGCCATTAAACGAAGGAGCGTTGTCTTCCCCGATCCATTAGAACCCACAAGTAAGCAGACTTCGCCAGGAAAAAATGACCATGTAATATCGATTAAAGCTGAAATGGTTTTGGATTGCCCTTCAGCATCCAAGACACAAAAAGTCTTTCCCAGAGCGATTAAATCGATAGTGGGTTTTGGCATCAACGATGACTAAAACTTATGGGCGTGTGGCAGTCAATGTCGCTACCACCCGACGATTTTTCTTACGCCCCTCCACCGTCATATTGCTGTCGATCGGTTTGGTAGGTCCATAGCCCACTCCCGTTAAGCGGGAAGGTGCAATATCAAAATGATCCGTCAAATAGGCAACAACAGCGTCAGCCCGTTGCTGAGAAAGAATCATGTTTTTATCCACATTCCCCACATTATCGGTATGACCTTCAATCTCGGCATGCGTTGTGGGATATTGATGCATGAAATCCGCGACCTTTTGAATTTCTGACTTAAATTCGGATTTGATTTTTGCTTTTCCGCTATCAAAAAGAACTTGCAGTTCAATTGTGACTTTTTCCGGAGGCGCTGGAGGAGGTGGCGCAACTGGGGTGGTTTCAACGGGGGGAAGAGGACATCCATGGATATCCACTTTTGTACCGCCAGGCGTATTGGGACAGGCATCTTGGTCATCCATAACGCCATCTCCATCACTATCGACTGGCAAAGGAACTTCTGCTGTTTGGGCCGCAGGCGATTGAGGATATTCTCGTTCACGCAGACGATTGGTGCGCGCTTCTACTTCATCGGGTGAAACACCAAAATAAAACCACAATACAAGACCAGCGCTCATTGCATGCAAATGGTTACGCGATTCTCCTGTATCAGAAATATAGTGATAGTTTGTCTCAAGTCCAAGAGCTAAATTTGGCAACATAAAATAATCAAGTCCAACCCCTAATTTCGAAGCAAAATGATTAAATTGGTGAGAATAAATTCCAGAAGAAGTTCCCAATCCTGCTTGCACAAAAGGAGTCCACTCTTCCTCAGGCCAAAACGAATAGCGAGGAGTCAAAAGAATGGGTTGTACACGAATATCATTTTGAAAATGCAGATTCTCATAGGAGAGCCCTAAACTCCAATAAGGATCCAAACCATATCTTAAACTGGCCCCTAGATCATAACCCGCATCTGACTTTTCTTTAATTTCTTGTTGCCCCACGGCAACAGCGCCTTGGCCAATCGCCCCAAACGCCCATGTCCCGGTGTAATCCCGTGCCTCTACCAACGTCCCTAGGCTGCATCCCAACAGAAATGCACCTAACCCTTTTTTAAATAATTTCATTCCCATACCACTACTCCTTTGACCCCGTCAGCGCACTATTTTAATTCTGCCGAATGTCCTTGAATCATTCCCATAGGTTCAAAATGACCTCCCAAATAACGAGCTAAAAACTCCTCGGCTTTTGCATAAAAATGAGTGTTATTTTCGGGTCGAGCAAAACCATGTCCTTCGTCTTGATAAACAATATATTCCACGGGCTTCCCAGCTTTGCGCGCGGCAGAGACAATTTGTTCGCTTTCCGCTTGTTTCACACGAGGATCATGAGCACCTTGGGCAATTAATAAAGGAATTTGAATTCGATCGGCAAAAAAGAAAGGCGATCGTGATTTTAAGAATTCTCCTTCGGTATCGGGATTTCCCACACGTTTAAAAAAGTTGGCTTTAAGCGGTGCCCAATAAGGGGGAATGGTTTGAATAAGAGTCAGTAAATTACTAGGGCCGACAATATCGACGGCGCAACAAAAAAGAGTCGGTGTAAATGTGGCTGCAGCCAACGCTGCATAACCGCCATAAGAACCACCCATAATGGATATTTTTTGTGGATCGGCAATTTTTTGATCAATGAGCCATTGAACACCGTCGGAAAGATCATCTTGCATCTTCCCACCCCATTCATGATTTCCCGCATTGAGAAAATTTTTCCCATATCCCGTTGATCCACGATAATTTAATTGAAGCACGGCATATCCACGATCTGCCAACCATTGCGCTCGAGAATTAAATCCCCACGTATCGCGCGCCCAAGGTCCTCCATGCACAAAGAGAACAGTGGGGACCAAACCTTGAGAACGATGAATAGGAACCGTTAAATAACCATGAAGAGTAAGACCATCTCGCGCTTTAAATGAAATCGGTTCCATCGGCGAGAGTTCAAAGGCATCTAACTTCGGCTGCGTGCTCATGAGAAATTGGGCTTTTTTGGTTTCGCGTTGATAGAGATAAAAATGTGTTGGTCCAGTATCGCTCGAACAAGCAACCACCCATTGACGATCGGCCCAATCACGACTCACTACACCAAATTGGCCGGGTCGAATTCGACGAAGGGCTTCAAAGTCATCTGCAATCGAAGGGTCAACTACCGTCCATACCACTTTGTCTTTATTGAATGCGACCGCTTGAACACGTCCTGTATCTTGATGGGTAAGCGTGTCAGACACATCGTAATCGGGGTCTTGCGCGATAACGCGTTCTTCAAAGGTTTTGGTATTAATCGCTAATAAACGAAGTGCATTACTTTCGTGGTTTGCCACAATAAAAAGATCATGTCCGTCCGATGAAAATCCGAGAATAGATCCTTGCTCATCAGGACCCCACGAGAGTCGTGATTCCCAAGGAGATTCTTTATCTTTACGATAAAGAAATTCATATCCCCCATCGGGGCGCGTCGCCAATGCGGCGAGAATTTGCATATAAGCATCGGCGGTCCAATCGATAATGGATCCCGTGTTGGGTGTATCTAAAGTGGTTTGGCCAGTGGATAGGGATATTCGGTAAATATCATGAAGCTGGGGATTGCGATGATTGATCGCAACCAAGAGTTCATCAGGATAATGCATATCATGCTCAATAACCCGCGCTTGAATAGACGGAAAAGGCGTTAAATCTTTTACCGCACGCGTCTTCACATTCACAGCGAACAAATGGAAATTTTCATCCCCATTGGTATCTTGCGCATAAACTAAATGAGTGTGATCATAAGCCCAGAAATACGAGCGGATACCACGCTTGGGATCAGCGGTTAGAATTTCTGCATTGTCTTGATCAATATCTTTGACCCATACCTGCAAAACATTTTTTGAATCCGGAGCAATGTAAGCAAGCTTTTTACCATCGGGAGAAATTTTGGGCTGCGTGCGTTCGGGATTACCGAATAACACGTCGCGAGGAATCAAAGGACGATTAGCGTGGGACAAGGTCTAACTCGGATTGAATCGTTTCAAAAAAAGATTTGTCTTTTTCGTGGGTGAGCCAACGGACGACTTCTGCAGGGGCGAACCATTGAGCTTGTGGATTATCAGGATCCTTAGGCGATAAAAGAAGTTGAGTTGTTCGAAACAAGAAGAGAGTAATATGTTTCATTTCAGCATGAACGTCACCTGCAAGATCACCGATTTTTAAACGGGTATAGGTTCCTAATTGCTTGATGAGGTGAAGCTGATCTAATCCTGTTTCTTCGGTAATTTCGCGACGCGCAGCTGCTAAATGATCTTCCCCTTTTTCTAAATGCCCTTTGGGAAACGACCAGCTTTTACCGCGTTGACTGACTAAAACGATTTGGCCCTGAGGATTCATAATAATCCCCCCAGCACTTTCAGAATAAATCATAGTCCGCTATTTTACCTCTTCGGGCCGGGGGACCAAAGAAGAAGAAAACGTTTTTATTTATTTTTTTGGGCTCTTTCGAGTTCTGCAATCACTGTTGCAAAACTAATTTCGTCTCCAGGTTTGAGGCTTGCGTTTTTTGCTTCATGTTTGACATAAATCAAGGCTTTATCAAAATCAAAATCTGGGTTTGGTAACTGACGAAGCAATTCAATAAGATAAAAGGCCGCTTGATGCCTATCTACTGTCGTCCAGCCGTCAAAATTCATCCGGGAAACATCGTTTTCTAAGTCCTGTGAAGACTCAGGCGTCTTTATCAAACGTTTCGATTTAAGTTGCTTGAGTTGCTGAAGTACGGTCGGAATAAATTTCTCGAGAGAAGAGAATGTCAATTGGTCAAGCTCTGATAGAGCGTGGGAGTGTGAGCGAGAAATACCGATTCCTTTTTCAGTTTTTAATACTACTTGATAGTAATTCAGTACAAATCGAAGTTGAGCAATACGAATATCATCTGGACGTTTCTTTAATTGAGAAAGAAGAGTATTGATTCTTTTAGTACTTTGTCTTTCGATGAATCTTCTGTCATTATCATCCCAGCCATCAAAATTAATTTTCGCTAAGTCATTATCTAAATCGATTAATGATTGACGAGATACATCCCCATTATTAGTGATAATCGATTTATTTCTATTTTGCGATTGTAATTGGACAAGATGTGTAGCATGAGTCATGAATTCATCGGAAGGTTCGTCAAGATCTTGAGAAGTGGCATACTGAAGATCTCCTGTGACAACCGTTGTCGAATGGCTTTGAAGAGAAAGGAAACAAATAGAAAACGAACAATAAACGAGTCCGACGCCGATTTTTTTTGTTTGCATAGATAGTCCTCCAGGGCTAAGAATAATTAAATTAAACTTAGATTTAAAGAAAAGAGAAATAGGCAAAGGGGCCAATTTTCGAAAGGCTTTAGGCCTATATCCAAGAATGAAGGAAATAGATTATTTATGCGTTTGCATGGAATAAAGCGCAAAAACTCTATCCAAACGCTGGAATCGACAACGACTTTAGCCATAGAATAACAAGGGAATACTAACGCTATAGTATGTATAGAGAATGAAGAGGAGTCAATTAATTCAGGCGGGCAGTGTGTCGGGAAGCAAAGGCGTGGACAGCCCATTTAAAAGCTTTTAAATCATCTCCTATTAAGGAAACTGAGACTTCGACGAAAGGGCCGCGGCATGAGCAGAACGTAAGCGTAAGTTCTTCAGAATCCCCATAAATACTGAGGCTCCCATCGGCAATATTCCAAAGGCAGGCCATCTGCGAAAGCTGTTGGTTTAAACCTATTAAGGAATGGGTGCTCATTCCCACCTGAAAAACAATCGCTTCTTGCCCTTCTCCTGTACGACAGACCAAAGTGGCCCCGCGAGGGTCATCTTTGAGGAAGAGCCGTTCTCCAATACTCATCGCACTCATAGGTTCCAGATACCAGGGACCCTGAAATCGGTCAAGAGCCAAATTACGTCGTAAAGAGGTGCAAATGAAAATCCATATTAAGACAAGTTGTTGATTTTTATATTGATTTATAGATGCGATTTAAAATCGCATGTTAATTTCGCTATAGTTTAAAGACCCTGATCCCAACGTGTTGGGATGGGTTGTCCTTGAGGGCTTGCAGCAGGGGTTGTCCATTCCATCAGAGGAATAGAAAATTGCCATGCGGCTTGGAGATGGATGGTCGACTTTAGCTCATAGGAAACGTTTTGGTCATTGTTGCCTACAAAGTAAGCCGTATAGTTCAATAGGAGATTAAAGTCACGACTTAACAAAATATCCCAACGAAAAGTAAGAAGATCCACGCGATGCAAAGTAAATAAACTGTCTCCTCCTTCATGAAAAAAGTTGTGTCCCCGCCAAAACGCGTAACTTAACTTGAATCGATTCCATCGACCCGACAATTCCCACATATTTCCATCCCCATTCCGAGTGACATTCAAATCAGGGTTTCCTGAATCAATTCGATAATGCGAAAACATGTGATAGTAATCCCCGCCGACAATCGCGTGAGAACCCCAAGGAATATGAATACCACTGCCTACGGTATTCGCGACATCATTGATCGTCGAGTCTGTATGCGGATTTATTTCTCCGCCTTGATGAATCCAATGAGATTGATAATTAAAACGCAGCCATTGCCATTCGTTGCGATGTACAAATCCCAATGCAAATTTTTCGTTGTGTTCCACTGTATCTTGTTGCCGATAATCAAAAAAGAGATCGTCATACCAGTCTTTTTCATGGACCAACACTTGCGCCCCCGTTTCATTCGTACGCAAACGCACATAGTTCAAAGGATAAAACAGAGCGGGCAAATAGTAATGTGGCGTGTTCAAATTGCCCAAGACAACAGTGAGCGGTTTGATCGGTTGCCATAAGAGCTGAATCCAAGGATCTACAAATCCAAATCCCTTATCATCGCCATATCCGCGTAACGCAATCACGCCCAACTGGATACGAAAACGATCATCCCACAATATAGTAGCGGTCGGCCGAACGGTATCCGCAAGAAATGTGCCTGCGGGCAAACCCGTGGCATTACTGGTCTCTAAATCGAAATAATCGGAAACATTGTAAATATCGAGATAAAGCCGATGCGAAGAGCCAGGGGGAGTAGACCAACTGGTTGTAGAGGAAGCTAAATCATAATCCGCTCGATCGAGTTCACGAGTAGATTCTAGGGTCGCGTGGGAATCACAAACAAGAGCACCCCACCCCAACAAGAGGACTACTAAGAAGCGGCGGATTGATCGATATACCAACGAAGCTCCCCGGTCTCTGGACGAACAAGACTCGCGGGATAAGAAGCATCCGATTCCGAAAGAATACGAGATAAAATTTCTTTCTTCTTAGATCCTGTAACTAAGAACCAGACTGCTCGAGAATGATTAATGGACGGCAAAGTCAATGTAATCCGAACCGTTTGCAAAGATCGAATAACGTTTCCCACTACCCAACGATTACCTTCTTCGAGGAGCGCAGGTGAACCTGGAATTAACGAAGCAACATGGCCATCCATACCCAACCCTAAAAGAGTGAGATCAAAAGCAGGCCATGGATTTTGTGGCCATAATCGTTTTAATTCATCTTCATAATCCCGCGCTGCTTGAGGAGGAGGCTCTTCTCCTCGCATCCGGAACACATGCGTCGAGCGCACAGGAACTTTTGTCAGGAGAAGTTCTTCGGCCAAACGGTAATTGCTATCAGGATGATCTTTTGGAACACATCGTTCATCCCCCCAAAAAATCCATACCTGTTCCCAAGGCATTTGTGATCGCAAGGGTTCTTGGGCCAATTGTTGAAAAAGAAGTTTAGGCGTGTGTCCTCCCGAAAGAGCAATTGTGAAGCGACCTCGTTCTTGGACGGCTTTAATCGCCAAGGCCAAAATGTCTTGAGCCATCGCCTCGGCTACTTTTTCAGGAGTTTCAAAAACAAGAACTTTTACGGATGAAGTGTCCATGATCGATGATCTTGTGCTATCCATTGTTCCGCCTCCTTAGGACCCCACGATCCCTCTGGATAAAAAAGGAGCCCTTTTTCTTTTTGATCTTTCCAATCTTCTAATAACGGATTAAGATATTCCCAGGAGCGCTCTAACCAATCGTTACGCGCGAATAGCGTTTGATCCCCTAGCATTACATCCAAAAAAAGCCGCGTATAAGATTCGGGGGGTTCCGTTCCAAATGCTTCTGCATAGTTAAACGTCATCGTCGTCGTACTTAAACAAAGCTTAGGACCTGGATGCTTGGTTTCTAAGGAAAGGGAAATTCCCTCATTAGGTTGAATACGAAAACGCAAGATATTAGCAGAGAGTTGTTCGGCCAAAAGAGGTTTAAAAATAGAACTCGGCACAGACTTAAATTGAATTGCAATTTCAGTCACCCGATCAGCCATTTTTTTACCCGAGCGCAGGTAAAATGGAACTCCTTGCCAACGCCAATTATCAATCTCAGCTCGCAAGGCGACATAGGTTTCGGTCGTCGATTGTGCAAGGCGCGGATCTTCTTTCCGGTATCCCTGATACTGACCTCGTAATGATTTGGTTCGCCAATCCGCAATTGTTTCATCATGCAAAGCCCGAAGCACTTTTGTTTTTTCATCACGCACGGCATCAGCTTCAAAAGAACAAGGCGGCTCCATGGCAACCAAACACAGCAACTGCAAAAGATGGTTTTGAAACATATCTCGGAGTGCTCCGCTTTGATCATAGTACCCTGCACGATGCTCAACGCCCACAGTCTCTGCTGCAGTTATTTGGACATGATCGATATATTTTTGATTCCAGATCGGCTCATAAATCGCATTGGCAAAACGGAACATTAAAATGTTCTGCACTGTTTCTTTTCCTAAATAATGGTCGATCCGATAAATCTGTCCTTCTTGAAGTATCGCACGCAGTCGCTTGTTCAATTCGCAAGCAGAAGAAACATCCCGTCCAAATGGTTTTTCAATAATGACTCGGCGCCATTGATTCCCTGATTCTTCAGTTAATTTTGCTTTTCCCAGTTGTTCAACAATTGAAGCATCCAGTTCGGGAGGCGTAGACAAATAAAACACGTAGCGATGATCGACTGAAAAGGTTTTGTCATTCTCTAATAACTTTTTCGAAAGAGCTTGATAAGTAGAAGAGGAGGCATAATCACCTGAAATATAAAAACAATGATCTAAAAATGATTTTAGTTCTGGAGAGTCTTTTTCTTTAATACTTTCCTTAATAGTCTCTCGAAAAGCCTGGTCTGAAAAATCAGATCGTGCCACACCCAGGATATAGTAATTGGCGGGCATGACTTTTTCTTTGACTAACCGCCAAAGGGATGGAAATAATTTACGATGGGCCAAATCCCCTGACGCCCCAAAGATAACAATGCCACAAGCTTCAGGAATGCGCTCCATTAAACAGAGCTCTTCCTTCGTATAGACTTTGGAAACAATACTCATACAGAATTAATTAAAAACCTTTGGGTTTGGCGGCTTTATCTGCTGAAGCCGCTTGAATGCGACCTGCACCGACGGTGGTTTGATGACTTTTTTGGCTGGCAGCCACTGTCGCATGTCCACCAAATTGGTTACGAAGTGCTGCTAAAACTCGGAAACCAAAGGGATCTTGCTGGCGAGATAAGAATCGCTGATACAAAGATAAGGTAATAATAGGGGCTGACACACCGGTTTCAACGGCTTGTTGAACAGTCCAACGGCCTTCGCCAGAATCTTCCACATATCCAGAAATCGTCGAGAGCTCTGGATCGTTTTTGAATGAGGCCTCCGCTAATTCTAAAAGCCAGGAGCGTACGACACTGGCTTGATTCCAGACGTGAGAGACTTTTTCTAAATTTAATTTGTAGGGTGAGGCTTCCAAAATTTCAAATCCTTCCCCATAGGCTTGCATCATTCCGTATTCAATCCCATTGTGAACCATTTTTACGAAATGTCCACCTCCAGGCCCACCACAGAAAATATAGCCTTCATTGGGAGCCAGCGTTTTAAATAAAGGCTCCATATGTTTAAAAGCGGATTCATCGCCACCGATCATCGTGCAGTAGCCATTTTTCAAACCCCAAATGCCACCACTCACGCCAGCATCGAGAAAACGAATGCCTTTCGCTTTTAAAAGATCGGCGTGACGAATATCTTCTTTGAAATAATTATTTCCGCCATCGATGACAATATCATTGGGCGAAAGAAGAGAAAGTAAAGTATTGATATGCTCTTCAGTAGCAGCGCCTGCCGGAAGCATGAGCCACACAATTCGTGGCGTTTTAAGTTTTGAAACAAGTTCTTGAAGAGAGGTAGTTGCGACAGCACCTTCTTTGCCAAGTTCTTGTGTTTTCTCTGGCGACCGATTAAAAGCGACGACTGAATGTCCGCCGCGAATCCACCGACGACCCATATTCATTCCCATACGACCCAAGCCAACGAGTCCGATTTCCATTAGCGTGCCACTGTTTTTAACTGTTTACGTTTATCGTCGATCGACTTGATTAATACGTCATACGAGTCTGAAAAACTTTTTATTCCATCTTCTTCTAATTTGCGGGTGACCGCTGCCATGGAGATGCCCAGTTTTTCCAACTGGGATAAAACTTCTTTAGCTTGTGAAACATTTTCTTTGATAGAAACTCGAACAACTCCATGATCTCGAAAAGCTGCTAAGGTTTGAGGAGGGAGTGTATTGACTGTTAATGGACCAATTAATTCTTCGACGTAAATGACATCGCGGTATTTTGGATTTTTTGTGCTCGTGCTCGCCCACAAAGGACGCTGTACTTGAGCGCCTTTGGCTTTGAGAGCTTGTACGCGTGGACTGGCCATGAACGATTCGAAAAGTTCATAAGCCACTTTGGCGTTGGCAATTGCCGCTTTCCCTGCCCATTCGGATTTGCCTAATTTTTCCAATTGAGGATCAATCGCCCCGTCAACACGACTCACGAAAAAGCTAGCCACCGACGCTAACGATTGCAAAGGCTTGCCTTGTTTGTGTGCTTTTTCGAGCCCTTGCGCCCCAGGCTTCCATGACCTGTTGATGGCGTTCTAACGAAAAAATAAGCGTAATATTGATAGAGATCCCTTGAGCAAGACTCTCTGTAATTGCGGGCAATCCTTCGACGGTCGCAGGAATTTTAATCATGAGATTAGATCGATTAACCCGTTTCGCAAGACGAGCTGCTTCCTCGATTGTTCCTTGGGTATCACGCGCTAAATGAGGATTGACTTCGAGAGATACAAAACCATCTTGTCCCTTTGTTTGTGCATATACGGGACCAAAAACATCACAGGCTTTTTGAATGTCGCTAATTGCAATTTCTTCAAAAATGGAAGTAGAGGATTGATTCTGAGTCAGAAGATTTTGGATGACAGAGTCGTAATCATTGCTCTGTGCAATGGCTTTCTGAAAGATCGTCGGATTGGATGTTACGCCTCGCAAGCCATCCTCTTTGACATGGGCAGCCAACTGACCGTCTGTAATGAAACGACGGGTAATGAAATCAAGCCAAATACTTTGACCAACGGTTTGAAGTGTCTCAAGACTATTCATTTTGCAATCTCCTTTCGGAAAATAATTTTTTTCGAAAAACGAGGAATGGTCTTTAAATGATAAGGCTGAGTAATAATCGGTGTAGAAGCCGTCATACTCGATACAACGGGTTCAGAGATCGAATACGGAACAATAACAACATCTTGATTTTCTTGTGGATGGTGAATTGAAATTTCATATCCGGGAACAGTTTTTGTCCCTAAGAAAATACCCACCACGGTTTGACTGGAGAATTCGATACGAGGTGTTTTGCTGTCAGCGCCATTCATTTCGTGCCATAAATCACGCCACGCTTCTTTATCGGTAATCACGACTTCACGATAATCTTTGATGGGACAAAAAGCTCCTTTCCATTGTCGCCAACGAAGAACAGGTGCTTCGAGAGAAGGAGGAATAATTACTGCCGGTTCTGAAGAAATACTCGAAGCAGAGGAAGACGTTGCCTTAACAGAATCCGATGAGGCTGTGGGCGCCGTAGCAGGCGCGGCCGGCTCAGCTACTTCTTCTTTTAACTGCACAGAAGAGACCATAGGAGGAGCTTCTTTTTTGAGACCAAAATAAATCGTGATCCCCAGCAAGAGCAAAAAGACAAACCAGCCTTTACCCGATTTTTGAGATTCTGCATTCATCCCGGCCTCACGGCGAATACGGTTTTGAAGCATATTGGGGACTTGTTCATGCCCAGCGCTTTTGAGAGCTTCGCGTTTTTGACGGGCTTCTTTGGATTTAAATTTAGTGAGAAGGTGCCGGCATTTTTCACACGTCGCTAAGTGCTCATCGACCTGCCGGCGTGTCGACTCCGGTAAACTCCCATTTACATAAAGTGGAAGCTGTGATTTACAGTGTTCGCTCATGAATGCCCCATATCTAAAATCTTTATAGCAGATCCGTCGACTTAACGACGTAAATGGCTATCGGTTTAACGACGCGAATAGACAGTAGTAAATTACTTATTTCCAATTAACCACCTTCGCCGTTAAGTTCGCTATTCACACCTTCCAAACATAAACCGCCGCCATAAATCTTTGCAACGGAGGGGGAGGGATTCCCCGCCACTACGGCTTTGGCGGGCGCGCCAACGACTCAGTGGCGCGGAACCCCCTTTTACTTTATTGTTTTTCCCTCAATAATGATTCTAAAACTGTGCGACCCTTTCCCGTTTTAAAAAATCGTTCTCTCTTTTGCGCCATATCCACGTTATCAAAATTTTCAGTGTAAATTAGTTTCAGAGGTCTATGCTTACTTGTCCATGGAACTTGGCCTGAATTGTGTTCGCAAAGACGCTCTTTAGGATCTTTTGTTGTGGACCCTATATATTTCTTTCCGGTCTTTATACTCAACAAAACATACACCGCTGCCATAAATCCTTGTTCTTATAATTCATAGTACGGAGGGGGAGGGATTCGAACCCTCGATACGGCTTTCGCCGTATAGCGGTTTAGCAAACCGCCGCACTAGGCCACTATGCGACCCCTCCGTGCTGTGAACTAAATTATCAAAGAAATGATTCCCCGCCACTACGGCTTTGGCGGGCGCGCCAGCGACTCAGTGGCGCGGAACCCTCGATACGCCCTCCACACGACGGGCGGGCGTCCGACTGCCGTTTGTCGGACGGGTTTACCCCGTATAGCGGTTTAGCAAACCGCCGCACTAGGCCGCTATGCGACCCCTCCGTAACAAAGACCAACGATTCCAAAGAGGAATTATTTCCAAGTATATCAAAGCCATTCGACGAGAAGTCAGAAGTGTGTCGGCTTGTTTGTTTAATTACCGCGCGTTTAAATCGTCCTGTCTTAGGTCTTTTGGCGAGAGGTTTTAGTCCATTTGACATCTTTGTTCTATCGTTGAGATTCATTACCATTTTTTGTTAATGTCTAAACAGTTCTATCGTTTGGCTGTTGTCCTTTTGAGTCTTGGCCTACTGGTCAATCCTTCGATCGCCGGCTTCATGGGTCCCCAAGAAAATTTTATTTTTGTTCCTATCCATCAAACGTGTTTTTTAGATCAGACGTTGGCTTGTCGAGCAACTAGCCGTGCACCTGGCAATGTAAACATAAAAAACTTCGCGCCTGTTTTATTTCGACAGATGATTCAAAAGATTCTAAACTTACCACGGCCGCCCGAGCCGAACTCCCTGATATCCAGTTTCCCTTTCTGGCCAGGGGTGGCTTTTTCCCCCCATGCTGTGGCTTTTCATTTTTCACCCGCTATCGTCACGGCCTCTCTTGGGAAAGCAGACTTTTTATTATTCACTGTCATTGGCCCTTTAATCGCTGTCGCGAGCTTGGCTGCATTACAGAATGGAGGGCAACGGGAAAGTCCTTACGAACCGTGGTCTTTGGAAAAGGCCAAACAAATAATTGAGACTGCGTCTCAGCATGAACCCGAACATCTCCTCGATTGTATTGCCTATCTTGAAACGTTTCAGGATCCAGAGGCCGCTCATTTATTGGAGCAAATGACGGGAGTCTCTTTTGGCGGCAAAACTGTTCAACTCGAGAGTGCGGTGATACTACTTCGTTTAATCGATCGCTATGGGATATCCATCCATTCCGAACGTGTTACATTAGATGATGGAAGAACACCTTTCCAGCTTGTTCAGATACCCAATGAAAAATTTGAATCTGTTCGGTTCGCAGCACTCCAGGCGTTAGCCAAACGTGCAGAACCTAATTTAGCGCTCCTCTTGAAGCGTTGTTTATACGATCGTATTCCTCCTGAAATCAAAGAAGAGACCTATCGCATACTTGTTTCTCATCTTTCGCCCGAACAGATAGCGCTTTACCGTCTCTTTGTGTTCTTGAGCGAACCCACCACGGATTTTGGCAGGCACGTTTTACACGACCTACGTCTTTCTGAAGAAGATTTCAAATATGCGCTTCTTCATTTTTCTCACCCGTGGTCGCTCTATTACGACATGAAAAAAGACTTTGTGTTTTTACAAACTCTTCTCAGGGAATGGACTCCGACAGAGGCTTTGATTCAATTGACGTGGTTCCAGAACCACAAGGTAGATATTACGCATTCTTCTTTTAAAAGGTTTGTGCAGTGGCTGGAAACACGCTTGCCTTACACAGGCGAGTCACTAACAGATCTTATTCGCGAGGCGTTTGCAGATGGAAAGGTCACGGTTCCTTCGATCACCGAAGGGGTAGATCCGATTCGATACTTTTTTGAAGGACTTGACCTTCCTTACCCTGATCTATCAGACACGCGTAAATTTATTCCTATTCCTCAAAGTTCATTGGCGACATTGAAAACCCAATGGAATTCCACCTGGGTTAATGCAACCGGTATTTCCGCCAAGAATGTGTGTGTGCGAATATTATTGGCTCATGGGCAGCCTCTTGCCCTAGAATTTACCTCTCTTCAAGAACCGATGCGACGGCCTGTCTGGGGACTCTTCATGCCAGGGCATCCGACTTTACAATCAAATCCATTCCCTATGACAGATATCTCATTCCCTCTCTTTACTTACGCGCATTGGACGTTTGATAATTACCTTATGGAAGGTCTGCGGTTTTTTGGGACCGCTTCCATTGACATCCTAGAAGGTCTAGAACACGTGATAGAACTTGGTATATTGGCTCAGGATATTCATGCTTGGCCATCAAATGAAACGCTTGTTCTGATGGCTGGGTTTCCCGACATCGTGCCATTGATCCCACGGCGTGGCGAACGAATTCAACACCGTTACTACATAAAAGACAAAGCAGAAACAAAAAATATACACGCCACACAAACACATCGTCAAGCTCGGCGTCTCTTGGTAGCCGGAGACACTCTTACAGAAGCTATGCTGAAGTACCAAAAAGCACTTTACGAAGAAAGTAATGCGCGGGTCCACATTTTGCTTTCTGAGGATCTTGTTCCGAAGCTCGGTAAGTTTGAGCAAGTTTTTATTTCCGCCATTGGCTCGGAAACACAATTGAATTACATTTTGTCCCGTGGCAAGAGATTGGTCCAGGAGCGAGGAATACTCATTTTTGCTTACAAGGGGATTATAGGTGACGTTTTGAGGCAAGCAATACGGCTAAGATGGCGCCCTATCAGATCCTACCAAAGGGATGAGAGCCCACTCGATGAACCGGTATGGGCTGTGTATGTCATTCAAAAAGTGCATGATGAGGGTGGCAATGATGATGAGGATGAACCAAGAATGGATCCTGATCATCCCATTGGAACTCAGGATTTAGATACCCCACCGTCCTTCATGCAGGAAGTTTGTACGAGACATACAAATTGGCCTTTGCCAAAGGAAAAAGAGCTCATCCGCAGCCGGAAGCATTACAAAGCGCTGGTCGAAGCAGCTCTATGAGTAAGACCAAAAATCTATACTCTTCAGCATGCCCACTTCTTTTGACCCACCCGTCATCAAGGCTATCGAATGGCCCGAGCGAATCGATCCCAATGACGATTTTCAGCAGGCCTACCAGTTAATTGAAGAAGGAACTCCTTTTCTCTACATCACCGGGAAAGCGGGGACTGGCAAATCAACCCTCATTCAATGCTTGAAATCGATGATTCAAAAACCCTATGCCGTCGTCGCACCCACAGGTGTAGCGGCATTGAACGCTGGCGGGCAAACAATCCATTCTTTTTTTCGTTTTCGTCCAGGACCGTTGGTTCTCAAAGACATTAAGCCCCTTCGCCACCGTGCGGTTTACAAAAATCTTCAGCTTCTTTTTATTGATGAAATATCCATGGTCCGAGCCGATATGCTCGATGCCATTGAGCATTTTTTACATCTGAATGGTCCCCATCCCCACCTTCCTTTTGGAGGTGTGCAAATTGTGGCCGTAGGAGATTTGTTTCAACTACCTCCCATTATTTCAGACCCCGAAGAAATGCGTATGTTCGCCGAAGAATACGAAACCGAATATTTTTTTAGCGCGCATTGTCTTCGACAAGAGCCTTTGGTCGCTATTGAACTCAAAACGATTTATCGTCAGAAAGAAAATGCGTTTATCCATCTGCTCAATCATATTCGCGAAGGGACAGAGCTCGAGCAAGTAGTTGAAGATCTCAATATCGCTTGTTGCGATGACGACCCTTTTCCGAATGCCATTACTTTGTGTTCCACCAATGCTATTGCCGATCAGATTAATACAGAACAAATGCAAAAGCTTCCAGGAACTTCCCATCGTTATCTGGGAGAATTAAGTGGAGATTTTTCACTGAACAGAAATTTGCCTTCACCGACGGAATTAGAACTCAAAGTCAATGCGCAAGTCATGATGACGCGTAATGACCCTGATAAGCGATGGGTTAATGGAACGCTTGGCATCATCAAAGCCTTGGGAAATAAACAAATCACTGTAGAAATTATCTCCGAAGAAAAACCGGTGAGGATAGACGTCACTAGAACCTCTTGGGAATCAGTTCGCTATGCATTTGATGAAAAAGCACGCCAGATGAAAACCGAAGTGATTGGCGCTTATAAACAATTCCCTCTCATTCCTGCTTGGGCGATTACGATTCACAAAAGCCAAGGAAAAACACTAGATCGTGTGAAAATTCATTTAGGAGCCAAAGCGTTTGCTGACGGACAAGTCTATGTGGCTCTGAGTCGTTGTCGATCTCTGGAAAATGTACGACTTCTGAGACCGTTAAGAGTCGATGAAATTCGCATTAATCGTCGAGCGAAGCAATTCAACAACCGTCTTTTTAATAAAGGGTCTATCGATAATGAATTTGATTCCCCAGCGTGGGACTAACCCTGATTTCCTAGTTGAATTCAATCTTGAAAGGGTTGCCCAATCGATAAAATGCGTTCGTCACAGCAAGCGCTTCAATGGAAGGGTTCAGACTAAAGGAGTTCACCATGAAAAAAATAATATTAGGCCTCGGTCTCTGGATAGGCTGGAGTGGCTTTCTTTTTGCAGATTCCGTCGAAGCAGTTCGATGGAAATCCCCTTCTGGACATTTTGAAACGACCTTTCAACCTTTGAATGAAAAAACATTAGCATTGATTTCACCCAAACCGACCACTCCCGAAGGGCAACAAGCCCAATATCTTTTAAATTTTTATGTGACAGGTTCTACTATTCCTGTGAGCACGGATTGGTATACCGATGCAGGATCTCCACAATCACCGACCAATATATTTCCAACATTGCTTTGGAGTCCACAAGAAGATTTTGTCGTTGTGACCCATGGACTGCGAACCAATCCTCCTCACCCGATGCGTTGGATTATTTCTCTTTCAAATCCAATGGCTTATGGATTTGAAGGACGATGGATGCAATGGGTTGATCGATACCGATTGATCTCTGACATTCAAACACCCAAGACGCCTGGAGGTATACAACTCATCGATACGAAACAACGAAAAATGGATTTGCTTATTCCTCCTCGAGAAGGCATTGGTTATCAAATTGTATCGCTCGTGGGACATCGATTGATCATTCAGGAATTTTTAAATCACACTGATGAAGGACATGCGAAAACAACGTGGGAATCATTTGAACCGGCTTGTTTTGAATTGGATTTAGATTCGATGAAAAAGCGTTCTGTTTCTTGTGCTAAGAATTAGTGCTCGTGAATGGGAAGAGCGATTGCTTGGGAACGACCCAACAATGCCAGAAGAATATCGTTTTTCGAAAGAAGTCCTACGAGCTGACCGGAACGATTCACCACAGGCAATCGCTCACAGCGTTGGGCATGTAATAACGAAGCGGCTTGTAACACTGATTGTTCCTCGAGAATCCAGCGAAGATGGGATCGCATTAAATCTGCGGCGAGAATGAGTCGATCTTCTTGTTCGTCGAGCGCTTTAAACGGTTGATCAAACGCTGCAACCAGTTGGCCTTTGTCTTCTAAAGCCATATAGTCTCGTAAAAATTCATAGTAATGGGGAAGACAAATATCAGACAGTGACTCTACAGTAATAATTCCTTTAAGAAGTCCTTCTTCATCGACAACTGGCAATGTATCAATATGATGCTCGACAAACCGATCGATCACCTGACTCAAAGAGGCTTTCTGTGGGACAAAAACGGTATGTTGCCGCATCATCTGTTGAACTTTCACTTTATCTCTCCATTAAATTGATTCATCGCATTCACAAGTCCTTCTTCTGCAATACATCGAGTCGCCAATGCGGCATGTTCAATAACAGTCTCTACTGCTGATCTTTCATGTTTCTGAAAATTTTGCAAGACAAAATTTGCAGGATCCATTTTCTCAGGAACTGGACCAATCCCTATGCGAAGACGCGGAATCTCTTGCGTTCCCAATTGCTCAAAAATAGATTTGAGCCCATTGTGTCCGCCCGATGAACCCTTACTTCGAATACGCAAATGACCAAGAGGAATTGCAAAATCATCGCAAATCACAAGAAGCTGTTCCGGCGTTATTCCCTTTTTTCGCATGACTTGCGCAATCGGAATACCGCAGGTATTCATAAAAGAAGACTCTGGACGATACAAAAAAAGACCCGGTGGCAGTGTTTGTGTTTCAAGATAATCAAGAACACGATACCCAATGTTATGTCGAGTATGCGTATAGGAAGATCCGGGATTGCCAAGACCGACAATCAGACGAATGGACATATCACAGCAGAGGGGAAGAGTGGAGGGGCACAGGAGACACGGAGATTAAAAATTGGCTTTCTCTCCGCGTCACCTGGTCTCCCCTCGTCCCCGTGTCGTCGTTATTTCTTAGTTTCTGGTTTCGCAGGAGCAGCAGCGGGTTTTGCACCAGCAGCCGCAGGCTTTGCACCTGCAGCGCCGGGCTTCGCAGCAGCAGCACCTTCAGCGGTAGCTTCGTCGGTTTTGCCTTTCTTAATAACTTCGGGTTCAGCGCCCGTAGTCGCAACCGCCGCAGTCCCTGGTGCTGGTGTCTCTTCAACATGAACGGAAACAATATTGACAATCATGCTTTCTGCGTCGATCAAGAGTTCAACATTCGCAGGAAGATGAAGTTCTTTCGCCTTAATTCCTTGATTGAGTTGGAGCGAGGAAACATCCACATCCAAGAACGGAGGAATATCCGTAGGTAAACATTTAACGCGAACATCGCGAATAATATGTTCCAAAATACCGCCTGAGAGCTTAACGCCTGGGGCTTCTCCTTTAACATGCACAGGAATTAAGACTTCAATCTTTTGTTTAAGCGATACGCGATGAAGATCCACATGAATAATCTTGCGCGTCAAGATATCCCGTTGAATTTCCTTCACGAGGATAGGGTGCGTGGAACCTGAGACATTCAATGTCATCAAGGCGTTACGTCCACGTTCAGAGTGCAACGCAAGCTGCAAACTTTTTTCATTCAGAGATAAAGGCATGGGATCTCCATCGCCATAGGCCACGGCGGGAATCCGTCCTTGCTTCCGGAGAACTTGTAAAGCTCCTTTGGTTGCGATGGTTCGCTTTTCAGCTTCTAAGACAATTTCTTGCATATACGACTCCTTTTGATGTTAAACAAATAATTGACTGATCGATTCATCTTCATGAATTCGACGAATAGCTTCAGACAAAAGTGGTGCTACAGACAAGACTGTGACTTTTGATGTTTTTTTATTCAACAGAGGAATAGAATTAGTAATGAGTAATTCTTCAATAGGAGAAGCTTCTAATCGTTCCATCGCCGGGCCTGAAAGAACCCCGTGAGAGGCGGCGGCCAGTACTCGCACTGCACCAAATTTTTTGAGCGCCTCCGCATCTTTACAAAATGTTCCTGCCGTATCCACCATATCATCTAATAAAATCGCTGTTTTACCTTCAACATCTCCGATCACATTCATCACATCAGCCACATTGGCCTTCGGACGTCTCTTATCGACAATCGCTAAGTCTGCATCTAAACGTTTTGCAAACGCGCGCGCACGTTCCACTCCTCCTGCATCGGGAGAAACGACAACCACATCTTTTAATTTTTTCTGACGAATATAATCCAAGAAAACGGGCATTGCATACATATGATCGACGGGAATATCAAAAAATCCTTGAATCTGACCGACATGCAGATCCATCGCCAAAACACGATCTGCACCTGCAGCCGTAATAATGTTGGCTACCAATTTTGCAGAAATAGGAACGCGGGGCTCTGCTTTACGATCTTGGCGACCATAACCATAGTAGGGCAAGACGACGGTAATGCGACGTGCTGAAGCACGCGCTAACGCGTCTACCATAATAAGCAACTCCATAATATTGTCATTGACCGGTGGGCAAGTGGGTTGAACAATAAAAGTGTCGTCCCCGCGCACGTTATCTAAAATTCGAATTTGCATTTCGCCGTCTGAAAAACGACCTACATCCGCACGTCCCAATGGAACACTTAGGCATTTACATATCTCTTCGGCCAATGCCCGATTGGCATTGCCGGTAAAAATTTTAAGTCGTGCGGTCATCGTGAGAGTCCACCCTTCTTTTTTGTTTCGGATTGATGACGCGAACGCCATCGCTTAGCCCATCCAGGCTTATTGGATTGCGGAGCCCGCGCGAGCGCTAAGGCATCTGGAGGAACATCCTCTGTAATCGTCGATCCAGCAGCAATTAAAACGTCATTCCCGACGCGAACAGGAGCAACAAGATTTGTGTTAGAGCCAACAAATACACGATTTCCAATCACTGTTTTATGTTTATTAAATCCATCGTAGTTACAGGTAATAGTCCCAGCTCCAATATTGACGCCTTCCCCAATCTCTGCATCGCCGATATAAGTGAGATGGTTTGCTTTACTTCCTCGACCAATCACGGATTTCTTAATTTCAACAAAATTGCCAATGTGGGCTTCGGACTCGACGATGCTCTCTGGACGCAAACGAGCGAAGGGCCCAATCTTTACGCCATTCTTAACGGTCGCATTCTCCAAAATGCTATAGGCTGCGATATCGCAATCCGAACCAATGGTTGTTTTCCCACGAAGAAGTGTTCCAGGCCCAATCGTGGTATCAGCCCCAATGACGACTTCAGAATCTATGGAGGTTGTCGAAGGATCAGTAATCGTCACGCCTTCTAACATCCAACGATTTAAAATCCGTTTTCGCCAAACCGCTTC